>Ga0056123_1000094_pt1 | contig 17928 bp, 11 predicted proteins | sample WorMetHEROISLAND_3_FD_71122 | JGI IMG/M metagenome (GOLD analysis project Ga0056123, IMG submission 71122) | Marine gutless worms symbiont microbial communities from Max Planck institute for Marine Microbiology, Germany - Olavius sp. 3 HERON ISLAND ...
TCCCCTCAGGCGACGGCCACGCCGTGAGGACGCGGCGGACGACGATCGCCGCCACAGGGTCGAGCCCCCCGAAAGGCTCGTCGAGTATCAACAACGGCGGGCGATGCTGCAGAGCCGCCAGCAGGAGGAGCTTGCGTCGCATCCCGTGGGAGTACCCGGCGACCAGCCGATCCATCGCGGAGTCGAGGTCGAGCACCGCGGCCAGCTCGGAGACATCCTCCGTCGTGTCGTGGAGGCGGCTCAAGAACTGAAGGTACTCGCGGCCGGTGACGGTCTCGGGCAAGTCCAAGTCGTCGGGGACGAAACCGAAACGCCGCTTCGCCTCCACCGTCTCCGCCGCCGCCCCGGCGATCTCAATGGCCCCGCTCGAAGGGGAGACAATGCCCGTGACGCAATGAAGCAGCGTGCTCTTGCCCGACCCGTTCGGCCCGAGGACACCCACCACCTCGCCCGCGCCGACATGCGCCGACACGTCGTCGACGCCGACGACTTCCCCGTATCGCTTGGAGAGCGAATCGATGTTGAGCACTTCAGGCCCCCTCGGGCGGGCGGCGCCCGGAGCGTAGCGAGGCGACCTCCGGCCCGCCCGGCATCCCCGTAGTCGCAAGGCCCGGCGGGCCGATTCCTTCCGCCCGAGGCGATCGCGCCCTATCGTGAGGCGCTTGAGCCGCCCCGACTACGTCTGCATACACGGGCACTTCTACCAGCCGGCCCGGGACGACCCCTTCACACAGGAGGTGAGGAGCGAGCCGTCGGCCGCGCCGTTCGCCAACTGGAACGAGAGGGTCACGGCCGAGTGTTACGCCCCCAACCTCAGCGCGCCCGTCCTCGCCGCCGACGGCGAGCCCCGGCGCCGGATCAACAACTTCGAGTGGATCAGCTTCGACCTCGGGCCCACGATCCTCGAGTGGCTCAAACACAACCGCAGCAACGTCTACCGGGGGATCATCGACGCCGACCGGGCCTCGACGGCGAGGTTCGGCGGCCACGGCTCGGCCATGGCCCAGTCCTACAACCACACAATCCTCCCCCTCTCCAACAGCCGCGATCGCAAGACCCAGATCCGTTGGGGCGTTAGGGACTTCGAGCACCGCTTCGGGCGGGCCCCCGAGGGCATGTGGCTGCCGGAGACGGCAGTGGACGCCGAGACGCTCCGCCTTCTCGGCGAGGAAGGGATCTTGTTCACGGTCCTCGCGCCCCATCAGGCGGAGGCAGTGACGGGGGCCGACGGCGAGTGGCGAGACGCGGCCGACGGCGGGGTCGACACCCGAATCCCCTATCGAGTCTCGATCGGCGACGGGAAGGAGATCGCCGTGTTCTTCTACAACGGCCCGCTGTCGCAGAAGATCGCCTTCGACGGCCTCCTCGACGACGGCCACCGTCTCGCGAACGCCCTCATCGAAGGGCTCGGGGCCGAGCGCGACGGGCCGAGGCTGACCCACGCCGCCACCGACGGCGAGAGTTACGGCCACCACCACAGGTTCGGGGAGATGGCCCTCGCCGTCGCTATCGAGGAGGTTGAGAAACGCTCCGACGCCCGGATGACCAACTACGCCGAGTTCCTCGCCCTCCACCCCCCCGACCGTGAGGCGAGAGTGGTCGAAGACTCGTCTTGGAGTTGCGCACACGGCGTCGAGCGCTGGCGCTCCGACTGCGGCTGCAGCACAGGCGCCGAGCCGGGGTGGACGCAGAAGTGGCGCACCCCGCTCCGCGACGGGCTCGACTGGCTGCGCGACCGGTTAGGCGCCGCCTTCGAGTCCCTGCGAGGAACGACGCTCATCGACCCCTGGGAGGCGCGAGACGACTACATCTCGGTCTTGACCGGCACGCCGCGCGACGAGTTCCTCCGCAGGCACGCCGCGCCGGGGCTCGGGGCCGCGAAACGAGAGGAGGCCCTCGCCTACCTGGAGATGCAGCAACGCCTGATGTTCATGTACACCTCCTGCGGGTGGTTCTTCGGCGACGTGGCCGGGCTGGAGACGCTCATCGTGCTGCGCCAGGCGGCTCGCGCCATAGACCTGTCCCGACAGGTCGGCGGCCCCGACGTCGAGGAGGGCTTCCTCAACCGGCTGAGTCGCGCCGCGTCCAACATCGACGGCAGGACGGCCGCCGAGATCTACGTCGCCGAGGTCTCGTCCGGCCCGGCTGAGGCCAACAACGGGGAGTAGAGCCTCTCGTCGTAGTCCCGCAGCATCCTCGCGGCGGTGACCTGCGGTCCCAACGTCCGCATCGACCGGCGGACCCTGGACAGGAACTCGCCCGGCCGGTCGTGGTACTCGGCGGCGGCTTCAGCGATGACGTCCAAGGCCGAAGCGGCGTCGTCGTCGTCCCGCCCTTCGCCGGTGCGGTCGCTCGCGGCGATGGCCCAGCCGTTGTCACCGTCGTACATCTCGGCCCACCAGCCGTCGAGGATCGAGGCGTTGACGCCCCCGTTCAAGACGGCCTTCTCGCCGCTGGTCCCCGACGCCTCCCTGGGCCTGACGGGAGTGTTGAGCCACACGTCGCACCCGCCGAACATCATGAGGGCCATCTCCATGTCGTAGCCGGGTAGGAAGGTGAACCGGCCGTTCGACTCGGGCGAGAGGCCGAAACCGACGATGTCCGCGAGGAGGCGCTTCCCGGGGTCGTCGCGGGGGTGGGCCGTGCCCCCGAAGATGAAGTGGACCGGCCGGTCGTCGGAGGCGAGCAGCTCCCGGAGCCGGTCCCTGTGGCGGAGCACCAGCGTCGCTCGTTTGTAGGGGGCGAACCTCCGGGCGAACCCGATGATGAGCGCGTCCGGGTCCAGCTTGTGCCCGGCGACGTCGGCGACGACGCGCGCCAACCTCTCCGACCCGCCCCGCCTGAGCCCCCTCAGGGCCTCCTCATCCATGGAGGCCAGCTTCTCCCAAGCCTCAGGGTCGCCGTCGGCCCACCCCGGCCCGGCCGCCTCGTCGTAGACGTGCTGCGTCCACCTCCCCGTCCAGGTGCGGGCGTGCACGCCGTTGGTCACCGACGTGATGTCGTCGCCGATGCCGACTCCGCGGAACATCGCCTTGGCGGTCTCGCCGTGCAGCTTGGACACGCCGTTGGCCGCGGCCGAGACGTTGAGGCAGAGAGCCGCCATGTTGAACATGTGCGGGTCGTCGGGGTCTCGGCCCAGGTCCCAGATGACGTCGGGGGAGGCGCCCCAGTCCTCGGCCCATCGGTCGACGTACGCCCCGACGAGCGGCCCCTCGAAGCGATCGATCCCCGCCGGCACCGGGGTGTGCGTCGTGAACATGAGCATGGACCTGACCTGTTTGATCGCTGTGTCGAAGTCGTCGCCGTTGACCCTCCGGTTGACCAGCTCCAAGAAAGCGAAGCCGGCGTGCCCCTCGTTGAGGTGGTACAGCTCGATGTTCCACCCCAGGGCGGCCAGCGCCCTCGCCCCCCCGACGCCCAACACCAGCTCCTGCTCCAGCCGGTGCCTCCGATCGCCGGCGTAGAGGCGGTCGGTTATCTGGCGATCCTCAAGCTCGTTCCCGTCCATGTCGGTGTCGAGCAGGATGAGCGGCGTGCGCCCGACGTCGATCCTCCACAACCTGGCGAGAACGTCTCGACCGGGGAAGGGCACGCTCACCACATAACCGGTGTCGATGGCGCCCACCTCGAGCGGCTCCATCGGGAAGTACATCTCCGACTGCTCCCCGTCGATGAGCATCTGGCGGAAGAACCCCCTGCGATAGAGCAGGCCCACGCCGACGAGCGCAATCCCCGCGTCGCCGGCGGCCTTGAGGTGGTCCCCTGCCAAGACGCCGAGACCGCCCGAGTATTGGCGCAGCCGGGCGCTCAGCGCGTACTCAGGGGAGAAGTAGGCGATGCGAGGCTCGGGCGCGTCGGCCACAAGGGCGTCGAGGTCGGCGACCTCGGCCTGCAGGCGGGCGATGAACACGTCGTCGCCGGTGAGCCGGACCAAGTCGTCCTCGATGAGGAAGGCCACGGTCAGAGCCGGGTGTTGCAGCTCGGACCCGCCCGGCAGGGACGCGAGCAGGCGCCTGCTCGACGGGGTCCAAGACCAGCGGTAGTTGGCGGCCAGCCGCTTCAGGTCGCGATAGACGCTTGCTTGATCCAATGGGGCTCCTCCCGGCAACCCTGGCGACTGCGGTCACTCCTCCTCGGCGGAGGACATCCCTCCCAACGAAGCCAGCCACTCGGCGGGGTCCTCGGGCAGCCCCTCGTCGTCGGAGACGGCCGCGCCTTCGCCGAGAAGGCCGAGGCTGGACACCGTGGTGGCGCCGGGCAGCGACGGCTGGAGCACCTGGTACTCGACGGCCCCGGTGCCCGCCGGGATCAGCTTGCCGATTATCACGTTCTCCTTGAGTCCTCGCATGAAGTCCGAGCGACTCTGGATCGCGGCGTCGGTCAACACCCGGGTCGTCTCCTGGAAGGAGGCCGCCGACAACCACGAGTCCGTGGCCAACGACGCCTTGGTGATGCCCATCAGCTCGGGCCGCCCCTCGGCGGGCTGTTTGCCCTCGTCGACAAGCTCCTTGTTGGTGTCCCGGAACGTCTGATCGTCGATCAGGGCGGCGGGCAGGAAAGGAGACTCGTTGGGGGCGACGATCCGCACCCTGCGCAGCATCTGCCGCACGATCATCTCGATGTGCTTGTCGTGGATCTCAACGCCCTGCGACCGGTACACCTCCTGCACCTGGTCCACCAGGTACTGCTGGGCGGCCCGGACGCCGCGGATCTCCAAGACTTCCTTGGGGTCGAGCGGCCCCTCGGTGAGCTGCGTCCCGGCCTGCACCCGCTTTCCGTCCGCGAACCGGAGCTTGGCGAAACGGGAGATCGCGTAGACGGCCTCCTCGTCGCGGGCGGCGACCACGATGCGGCGCCCCTCCCCGTCGTCGAAGTGCCGGGCGACGCCTGAGAGCTCGGACATGACCGCTTTGCCCTTCGGGGCGCGGGCTTCGAACAGCTCCACCACGCGGGGCAGGCCGTGGGTGATGTCCTCGCCGGCGACGCCTCCCGTGTGGAACGTGCGCATCGTCAACTGGGTGCCCGGCTCGCCGATCGACTGAGCGGCCATGATGCCGACGGCCTCACCCGACTCGACCATCCTGCCCGTCGCCAGGGAAAGCCCGTAACACGTTTGGCACACGCCGCCCCGGGTGTCGCAAGTCAACGGCGAGCGGACCCGCACCGACTCGACGGCGGCGCCTTCGATGGCGTGAAGCTCCGCGGTGCCGACGACGACGCCGGCCCGGAGCTTGCGGTCGTCTTCGGTGGCCACGAAGGAGCGGCCCTCCCTGAGGTCGTCGGCGAGGGCGCGGCCGTAGATGCGGGAGCGGAGGTTCCTGATCTTGCCGCCGCGCTCGTCGATCACCCCGATGACGATGCCCCGGTCGGTCTCGCAGTCGTCCTCCAAGACGATCATCTCCTGGGACACGTCGACGAGACGGCGAGTCAGGTAGCCGGAGTCGGCGGTGCGGAGGGCGGTGTCGGCCAGGCCCTTCCGGGCGCCGTGGGTCGAGATGAAGTACTCCAACACCGAGAGGCCCTCGCGGAAGTTGGAGATGATCGGGCGGGGGATGATGTCGCCCTTCGGGTTGGCGACGAGGCCGCGCATGCCCGCGATCTGCCGAACCTGCATCATGTTCCCCCGGGCCCCCGAGCCCACCATCATGTCGAGGGAGTTGAACTGCTCGGCGCTGAGGCTCGCCTTCATCGCCTCGGTCACCTTCTCGGTGGCCTCCGTCCAGATCTCGATCAGCTCCTGCCGGCGCTCGTCGTCGGTCACCACCCCCTTGGCGAACAGGCTCTGCACCTTCTCGGCGCGCCCCTCGTACTCGGAGAGGATCTGGGCCTTGTCCCCCGGGGTGCGAACATCGTCGAGGGCGATCGTCAGGCCGGCTTTGGTTGCGTAGCGGAAGCCGAGCTCTTTGATCGAGTCGAGGGTGACGGCCACGGCGGAGCGGGGATAACGCTCGATGATCGTCTCGATCAGGAGCCTCATGTCCGCCTTGATGACGGCCGAGTCGATGAACGGGAAACCCTCGGGGAACGCGTCGTTGAGCAGGACCCGGCCCAGAGTGGTCTCCACCGGCTTGTCCCCGTCGAACGGCTCGTCGTTGAGCAGGTCGCCGAGCGTTTGCCTCAGCTCTTCGTGCATCTTCGGGTCGCCTGCCTTGTCGCCGAGGCGGACCTTGATCGGCGCGTGCAAAGCCAGCTCCCCGATCTCGTGGGCCATGCCGGCCTCCTCGAGGTCGGCGAAGCGCCGCCCCGCCCCGGCCGCGCCCTCGACCGACTCCGACAGGTAGTAGATCCCGATGACCATGTCCTGGGACGGCGTGACGATTGGACGGCCCGACGCCGGGGACAGGACGTTGTTCGACGACAACATGAGGACCCTGGCCTCGGCCTGGGCCTCGGCCGACAACGGCAGGTGGACGGCCATCTGGTCGCCGTCGAAGTCGGCGTTGAACGCCTCGCAGACAAGCGGGTGGATCTGGATCGCCTTACCCTCGACCAAGACCGGCTCGAACGCTTGGATGCCGAGACGGTGCAGGGTCGGGGCGCGGTTCAGGAGCACCGGGTGCTCTTGGATGACGTCGCCGAGGACGTCCCAGACCTGGGGGCGCTGACGCTCGACCATCCTCTTGGACGCCTTGATGTTCTGAGCCAGGTCGAGGTCGACAAGACGTTTCATGACAAAAGGCTTGAACAGCTCAAGGGCCATGACCTTGGGCAGGCCGCACTGGTGCAGGCTGAGCTGGGGGCCGACGACGATGACCGACCGGCCGGAGTAGTCGACCCGCTTCCCGAGCAGATTCTGACGGAAGCGGCCCTGTTTGCCCTTGAGCATGTCGGAGAGCGACTTGAGGGCGCGGTTGCCCGGCCCGGTCACGGCGCGGCCGCGACGGCCGTTGTCGAGCAGGGCGTCGACCGCCTCTTGGAGCATCCGCTTCTCGTTGTTGACGATGATCTCGGGGGCGCCCAGGTCGAGCAGCCTCTTGAGGCGGTTGTTCCTGTTGATTACCCGTCGGTAGAGGTCGTTCAGGTCGGACGTGGCGAACCGGCCGCCGTCCAGTTGGACCATCGGGCGGAGGTCGGGGGGTATGACCGGGACCGTCTGCAAGATCATGTCCTCGGGACGGTTCTGACCCTCCCAGAACGGCTTGACCACCTTCATTCGCTGGGTGGCGCGCTGCCGTCGCTGTTGTGAGGCGCCGTTGAGGTGCTCGTCGAGGCGCTCCATCACCTCGTCGAGGTCCAAGTTGAGCAGGAGGGCCTTGACCGCCTCCGCCCCCATGCCGCCCTCGTAGTAGTCGGCGTAGCGGAACCAGATCTCACGCCACAACTGCTCCGACTCGACGAGCTGCTTGGGGCTGAACCCGCGGAAGGTGTCGAAAGCCTCCTGGATCAGCTCGATCTCGCGCTCGGCGCGCTCCTCGCGCTCGGCGACTTCCCTTTCGACCTCCTTGCGGCGGGCGCCGATCTCCTGGCTCTTGGCGCCGCCCTCCTCCATGGCGCTGAGCTCGTCCTCGAGGGCCTCGAGACGCACCGAGCGCCACTCGTCGAAGTCGGACTTGACGACGGCGATCTCGTCGCCCAACGCGGCCTCGAGCTCGGGGAGGTCTTTGCTCCTCGCATCCTCGTTGACCGAGGTGATGATGTAGCTGGCGAAGTAGATGACCTTCTCCAGCTCCTTCGGGGACATGTCGAGCAGGTAGCCGAGTCGGCTGGGAACGCCCTTGAAGAACCAGATGTGGGTGACCGGCGCGGCCAGCTCGATGTGGCCCATGCGCTCGCGGCGCACCTTGGACCGCGCCACCTCGACGCCGCAACGCTCGCAGACGATCCCCTTGTAGCGAATCCTCTTGTATTTGCCGCAGTAACACTCCCAGTCCCGTTGCGGGCCGAAGATGCGCTCGTCGAAGAGGCCCTCTTTCTCGGGGCGCAGGGTGCGGTAGTTGATCGTCTCCGGCTTCTTGACCTCCCCGAAGGACCAGGCGCGGACCTGGTCGCTGGAGGCGAGGCCGATTTTCAGCTCGTCGAACAGTTGCTGTGTCATGGGTTACCTCCCGCGGTCTGTGGTCTGTCGCACATGTAACACTCCCCTCTCACTGGTTTCCTGATGCTCTGGGTTCGCCTATACCGTAGATTGTGCATTGAGAATGGCTCCCGGCTGGTCGGGGCGACCGGCTGGCCGGTTCGCCAATTAGACGACAGGGCACTAGTCGCTGTCCGGGCGCTCCGGCCGGCTGAGATCGATGCCCAACGCCTCGACCGCCCGATAGGTGTCTTCCTCAAGCTCCTTGAGCTCGACCTCCTCACCGGCCGAGAGCATCTCGACGTTGAGACAGAGGCTCTGCATCTCCTTGACCAGCACCCGGAACGACTCGGGGATGCCGGGCTCGGGGATGTTGTCGCCCTTGACGATGGCCTCGTAGACCTTGACCCGCCCGGGGACGTCGTCGGACTTGATGGTCAACAGCTCTTGCAGGGCGTAGGCGGCGCCGTACGCCTCCAGCGCCCACACCTCCATCTCGCCGAACCTCTGACCGCCGAACTGCGCCTTCCCGCCCAACGGCTGCTGCGTGATCATCGAGTAGGGGCCGGTCGAGCGGCCGTGGATCTTCTCGTCGACCAGGTGAACCAGCTTCAACACATAGATGTACCCGACGGTGACGGGGGTGTCGAAGGGCTCGCCGGTCCGGCCGTCGTGCAAGACCGCCTTGCCGTCTTCGCCCACCAAGCGCTCCTCGTCCCGGTTGGGGAGGGCGTTTGCGATCACCTGCATGATCTCGTCCTCGCGGGCGCCGTCGAACACGGGCGTGGCGGTGTTGGTCCACGGCTTCGCCCCGACCGCGGCGGGCGTCTTGCCTTTGAATGCGTCCCAACCCTGGGCGGCGGCCCAACCAAGGTGGGTCTCGAGGACCTGGCCGAGGTTCATGCGGCTGGGGACGCCGAGCGGCGACAGGATGATGTCGACCGGCGTCCCGTCTTTGAGGAAAGGCATCTCCTCCTCGGGGAGGATCTTCGAGATGACGCCCTTGTTGCCGTGACGGCCGGCGAGTTTGTCGCCTTCGGAGATCTTGCGTTGGGTGGCGACGTGAATGCGGACAAGCTCGTTGACCCCCGGGGGGAGGTCGTACCCGTCGGCGCGCTTGAACACCTTGACGGCGATGACCTTGCCGGTCTCGCCGTGCGGCACCTTGAGGGAGGTGTCGCGCACCTCGCGGGCCTTCTCGCCGAAGATCGCGCGGAGCAGGCGCTCCTCGGGCGTCAGCTCGGTCTCGCCTTTCGGCGTGACCTTCCCGACGAGGTAGTCGCCGGGGCCCACCTCGGCGCCGACGCGGATGATCCCCTCCCCGTCGAGGTTGGCCAAGACCTCCTCGGGGACGTTGGGGATGTCCCGGGTGATCTCCTCCGCGCCCAGCTTGGTGTCGCGGGCGTCGACCTCGTGCTCCTCGATGTGGATGGAGGTGAGCACGTCGTCTCTGACAAGACGCTGGCTGATAATGATGGCGTCCTCGAAGTTGTGGCCCTGGAAGGGCACGAACGCCACGAGGAGGTTCCTGCCGAGAGCGAGCTCGCCGCGCTCGGTGGACGGGCCGTCGGCGAGGACCGAGCCCACTTTGACCTTGTCGCCCGCCCGGACGACGGCCTTGTGGTTCATGCAGGTGCCCTGGTTGGAGCGACAGAACTTGTTGAGGGCGAAGGTGTGCTTCTTGTTCGCCTTGGCCTCCTTGACGATGATCTCGTCGCCGGTGACCTCAAGCACCTCGCCCGCCACGTTCGAGACGACCATGTCGCCGGAGTCTTGGGCGGCTCGCCTCTCCACGCCGGTCCCGACGAGCGGGGCCTCCGTTGTCAGGAGCGGGACGGCCTGACGCTGCATGTTCGAGCCCATGAGGGCGCGGTTGGCGTCGTCGTGCTCCAGGAACGGGATGAGGGACGTGGAGACGGAGACGATCTGCTTCGGGGAGACGTCCATGTAGTCGACGCTCCTGGAGTCGACCTGCTCCACCTCGCCGCCCGCCAGCCGCACGAGGACGCGGCTCCTGGCGAACGAGCCGTCCTCCTTGAGGGGGGCGTTGGCCTGGGCGATGACGAAACGCTCCTCTTCGATGGCGGTCAAGTACTCGACCTTCCTGGTGACCTTGCCGTTCTCCACCTTGCGGTAGGGGGTCTCGATGAAGCCGAAGTCGTTCACCCGGGCGTATGAGGCGAGCGACCCGATGAGGCCGATGTTGGGACCCTCCGGGGTCTCGATCGGGCACATGCGGCCGTAGTGGGACGGGTGCACGTCGCGGACCTCGAACCCGGCGCGCTCCCGCGACAGCCCGCCCGGGCCGAGCGCCGAGAGCCGCCGGCGGTGAGTGAGCCCGGCGAGCGGGTTCGGCTGGTCCATGAACTGGCTGAGCTGCGACGTCCCGAAGAACTCCTTGATGGCGGCGGTGACCGGGCGGATGTTGATGAGGCTCTGCGGGGTGATGGCGTCGGGGTCCTGGGTGGTCATCCGCTCGCGTACCACGCGCTCGAGGCGGGTGAGGCCGACCCGGACCTGGTTCTGCACCAGCTCGCCGACGGTGCGAATGCGGCGGTTGCCGAAGTGATCGATGTCGTCGGTCTTGATGGCGATCTCGGCGCCTTTGTGGGTGGTCATCGACTCGTCGCCTGCGTGAAGGGCGACCAGGTATCGGATGACGTCGACGATGTCGTCGTCGCGGAGCATCTGAAGGCCCGCCGCCCGGTAGTCCTTGGGCGCCTTCTCGGCGAACTTCTGGCTGATCTTGTAGCGGCCGACCCTGGTCAGGTCGTAGCGCTTGGGGTTGCGGAACAGGGTCTGGATCAGGCCGCGGGCCGACTCGACCGTGGTCGGCTCGCCGGGGCGGAGCTTCCGGTAGAGGTCGAGGAGCGCCTCCTCCTTGTCGGCGGCGGTGTCCTTTTCGATCGTGTTCCTGATCGACTCGGCGCCGCCGAACATCTCCAGGATCTCCTCGTCGGTCTCGGCGATCCCCAGCGCCTTGAGGAAGGCGGTGACGTACTGGCGGCGCTTGCGGTCGACCCGCACGCCGATGGTGTCCTTCTTGTCGGTGTCGAACTCGAGCCATGCGCCGCGGCCCGGGATCACCTTGCCCGAGTAGACCATCTTGTCGGAGGTCTTGTCCTTGGCGACGTCGAAGTAGACGCCGGGCGACCGGACGAGCTGGGAGACGATCACCCGCTCGGTGCCGTTGATGACGAAGACGCCTTTGTCGGTCATGATCGGGAAGTCGCCCAAGAAGACCTGCTGCTCCTTGATCTCGCCCGTCCCCTTGTTCAGGAACCGGGCGGTGATGAAGAACGGGCGGGCGTAGTTGGAGTCCCGCTCCCTGGCTTCTTCGAGGGTGAGCGGGGTCTCGCCGAACCGGTGGTCGGTCAGCTCGAGGGCGAGGGAGCCGGTGAAGTCCTCGATGGGCGAGATCTCGTCGAAGATCTCGCGAAGGCCCTGGTCGAGGAACCACTGGAACGACTCGTGCTGGACCGCCAACAGGTCGGGGAGGGCGAGAACTTCGGGAATCTTGCCGAACGAGAAACGCTTAGCAGCGCGCGAAGCCAAGGGGAGCCTCCTTGAGGTGGTGGGATTAGGTGTGACGCAACTGAGAACATGCTAGCAGACGCGCGAGCGCGTCGGCAAAATCGAGTCTCGACACACTAGCAGGCGCGCGAGCGCGTCGGCAAAATCCCGCCCGCTCGACGGCCGGACCCGCGGGACCCCCGGCCGACCCGCCCGGCGCGCTCGTCCCGGCGCGCGGCGAGCCGTCACGGAAACGGGCGAGCGCCGATCGCCGCCGACTCGATGGAGGGGTCGTCCCCGAAGCCGAGCAGTCTGATGACCGCCAGCGCGATGAGAGCGACGACGACGGCGAGGATGAGGCCCATCAACCAGGGAGGGATGGGCTTCCGATCGGGCATCGGCTCATATTGGCGCCCGACGGGAGCGGCCGCACTCCCGTCGGGCGCCGGCAGGGGCGGGTCAGCCCTCGATCGCGGCCGCGGCGGGGGCGGAGACCTCCACCTTCTGCGGCTTGGCGGCATCGGTGACCGGGATGGTCAACATGAGCACGCCGTTGACGTACTCGGCGGTGATCGCCTCGCCGTCGAGACCCTCGCCGAGACGGAAGCTGCGGGCGAAGGCGCCGGTGGGGCGGCCCCGCACGGCGTCGACGCGATGGTCGTCGACGACTTCCCGACGCTCGACCGCGACGGTGAGCGTCCTCTTCTCGACCTCCACGTCGATGTCGTCGAGATCGACGCCGGGGGCGTCGATCTCAAGGTGGAAGTTGTCCCCGCGCCGGTACGCGTCGGCGTTGAGCAGCTCGCGGCGGGGGCGGTGCCCGGCGCCGAAGAGCAGGTCGAAGTGATTATGTGTCATGGCGGTGAACCTCCTTTGGTGCATATGAATGCCATTTCCTCGATCAGTATGGCACATGAAATCTGATATGTCAAATAGCAGATCGCCCCAACTGGTTTCCTAATGCTGTGGATTCGCCCATACCGTAGTTTGAGCATGGAGAACGGCCCCTCACACGATGAGGGGACCGTCCCGCCCGGCCCCCGTCCCGCCCGGCCCCCGTCTTGACGAGGCGCCGCCGGCGGCCCCGTCCCCAGGCGCCAGCTGCCGCGACCCGCGTACCCTTGGCCCCCGCATGAAGATCGTCGTCTTGTCCCGGAGCAACTCCCTGTACTCGACTTCGCGCCTCAAGGAGGCGGCGATGCAACGCGGCCACCAAGTGGCGGTCGTCGACTACCTGAGGTGTTACATGGACATCACCGCCCGCCGCCCCGTCGTGCTCTACGGGGGCGAGGAGGTGCGCCCGCACGCGGTCATCCCCCGGATCGGGGCCACATACACCTTCTACGGCGCCGCGGTGGTCCGCCAGTTCGAGCTGGCCGACGTGTTCACGGCGAACAGCGCCGACGGGATCAGCCGGTCGCGGGACAAGCTCAGGTCGATGCAGCTCCTGTCGCGAGCGGGCGTCGGGTTGCCCACCACGAGCTTCGCCCACGACAGCCAGGACATCGACGGCATCCTTGAGGTCGTCGGCGGGCCGCCGGTGGTGGTGAAGCTCCTCGAAGGGACCCAGGGCATCGGCGTGGTGCTCGCCGAGACCAAGAAGGCGGCCGAGTCGGTGATCAGCGCCTTCCGCCAGTTGGACGCCAACTTCCTGGTGCAGCAGTACATCGCCGAGGCGGGCGGCGCCGACATCCGCGCCTTCGTCGTGGGAGGCGAGGTGGTCGCGGCGATGAGGCGGCAGAGCCCGCCCGGCGACTTCCGGTCCAACCTGCACCGCGGCGGCGAGGCCGAGGCCGTCCGGCTCGGCCCCCATGAGCGGGCCATGGCAGTGCGGGCCGCCAAGACGATGGGGCTCAACGTTGCCGGCGTCGACCTGATTCAGTCCGACGAGGGACCGATGATCCTCGAAGTCAACTCCTCCCCCGGCTTGGAGGGGATCGAGGCGGCCAGCGGGACCGACATCGCCGACCTCATCGTCTCCTACATCGAGGACCACGCCGTTGCCTGAGGAGAAACGCAACGAGAACATCACGGTGGGCGCCGTCACGGTCATGCCCGGGCGGAAGAAGCGGATCGAGCTGCCCTTCGCCGCCCTCGCCACCGGCTCGACGGAGAACCTCCCGGTGGCGGTGATCAACGGGCGCGCCGCCGGGCCGCATGTGTGGCTGTCCGGGGCGATCCACGGAGACGAGCTCAACGGGGTGGAGATCATCCGGCGGGTGATCGGGGAGCTGGACGCCAAGACCCTCCGAGGCGCGGTCATCGCCGCGCCGATCGTCAACCCGCTGGGGTTCATGTTGGAGTCGCGTTACCTGCCCGACCGCCGCGACCTCAACCGGTCGTTCCCCGGCGCCAAACGAGGGTCGACGGCGTCGAGGCTCGCCCACCTCTTCATGGAGGAGGTCGTCTCCAAGTGCTCACACGGCATCGACCTGCACACCGCGAGCAACCACCGCACCAACCTGCCCCAGGTGCGGACCGACCTCGACGACCCGGCGACCGTGAAGCTCGCCCGGGCCTTCGCCGCGCCCGTCAGCATCCACTCCCGGCTCCGCAGGGGCTCGCTGCGGAGCGCCGCCGTCAAGCTGGGCGCCAAGGTCTTGGTCTACGAGGCGGGGGAGGCGCACCGTTTCAACGACGACGCCATCGAGGCGGGTTTCAACGGGGTGATGAGGTCGCTCCGCTCGTTGGGGATGATCGACGCTCGGCTTCCCCGGCCCAAGCAGACGAAGCTGATACGCCGCACCCGGTGGGTCCGGGCGCGGCGGGGAGGCCTCGCCGAGATCCGGGTCAAGCTCGGGCAGCGGGTCGAGAAGGGGGCCGCCATCGCCGCCGTCTCGGATGCGTTCGGCAGCCGCCCCGCCGTGGTCAAAGCGAACGAAACCGGGTGGGTGATCGCGCGCACGCTCCAGCCGCTGGTGAACTCGGGCGACCCCCTGGCCCACATCGCCATCGACCCCACCCTCTGACGAGACCGGGTGGGTGATCGCGCGCACGCCGCAGCCGCTGGTCAACTCGGGCGACCCCTGGCCCACATCGCCGTCGACCCCGCCCCCCGACGCCCCAAACCCGGTTTGCTAATGCTCTGGATTCGCCTATACCGTAGTTTGTGCATTGAGAATGGCCCCCGATCATCCGAAGGGGTCATACGTCCCTCTCGGCGACCGCGTCGGGGCCGCCGACCAAAGGAGCTCTCATGCCCACAGAAGACCTCGACCTCCACCACATGGCGCAAACGCAGTTCGACCGCGCCGTCCCGTTCGTCCACCCTCTCGACGGGTGGAGAGGCGTCGCCGAGTGGCTCTTCATCCCCGAGCAGACGATCAGGGTCTCCATCCCCGTCGTGCTCGACGACGGGTACGTCCACACCTTCATCGGCTACCGGGTGCTGCACAGCAACGTCCGCGGGCCGGGCAAAGGCGGGTTCCGCTTCCACCCTCAAGTCGACGAGAGCGAGGTCAAGGCCCTCGCCACTTGGATGACCTGGAAGACGGCCCTGGCCGACATACCGTTCGGCGGCGCCAAAGGAGGCGTCGCCTGCGACCCCAAGAAGCTCTCCGAGCGTGAGAAACGGCAGATCACCCGCCGGTACATCGCCAGCCTCGGCGACAACCTGGGGCCGCACACCGACGTCCCCGCCCCCGACCTGTACACCGACGCGCAGACGATGGCGTGGGTCTACGACACCTACTCGATGATGCATCCCGGCCAGAACAACCTGCCCACAGTCACGGGGAAGCCTCTCGACCTGGGCGGGTCCGAGGGGCGGGCCACCGCCACGGCGCAGGGCCTGTTCTACGTCTTCGAGCGCCTGCTCTCGGTCGGCGCGCTCGGCGAGCTGGGGCCGATGGAGGGCCTCGAGACGGCTGTGCAGGGGTTCGGGTCCGCCGGGCGGAACGCAGCGAGGATCTTCGCCGCCGCCGGGGCCAAGATCGTGGCTGTCAGCGACAGCCGCGGCGGCGTCCATGACCCCGACGGGCTCGACCTCGCCGAGGTGGAGGCGCACAAGGACAAGACCGGCTCGGTGGTCGACCTTCCCGGGACGGCGCCGCTCGGGCCCAAGAAGGTGTTGGAGGTCCCCTGCGACGTCCTCATCCCGGCTGCGCTGGAGCTGCAGATCACCACGGACAACGCGGCTCGCGTGCAGGCGCGGGTTGTAGTCGAGGCGGCGAACGGGCCGATCACCCCTGAGGCGGACGACATCCTGACCGAACGCGGGGTCGTCGTCGTCCCCGACATCCTCAGCGCCTCCGGCGGAGTGGTCGTCTCCTACTTCGAGTGGGTGCAGAACCTCGCCAATGAGCATTGGCCCGAAGCCGAGGTCCAGGAGCGGCTGAAGGAGAAGATGACCCAAGCGGCCGACTCGGTGACGGCGGCGTTGGCCGAGATGGCAGACCGACTCGACGACTACCGAGCCGATTGGAGTGAGGCGCGGCCGCAGGCGCCTCCGATCCCGCGGCCCACCCTACGGACCGCGGCCCACGCCGCGGCGGTGAGACGGTGCCGAAGCGCCGTGGAGCAACGAGGCGTCTGGCCGTAGACCGTCACCCGTAGGCACGCCAGGGAACGAGGATGACGCGGGAGTTCCGCATCGCTCACGCTCGCATCGAGCTGCTGGGACTCGGGGCACATGCCGCTGCTCGGTATTAGGATGTCTCCCGTGGGCACGCCAGGGGACATAGGATGACGCGGGAGTTTCGCATCGCTCATGCTCGTATCGAGCTGCTGGAACTCGGGGCATATGCCGATGCTGAGTATTTCGAGGCATCGCTGGACCAGTCATGGGTCCCAGGAACAAGGGTGTCCCGCTACGGGAGGAAGTGGATGCTCTCGGTTCGCGCCACGCCCGAACCCGGCATGTGGGCGGGCCACATGGGTTTCGTGAAGGAGGGGGAGCTTACCACCCTCAAGTGGGACAACTCGACGATGGACTTCGTGCGCGGCGAGGCGTCGAGTGGTGTCGCCGTGCCCTTTGTCGTCAGCATCAAGGACAGAATCGTGTCGCACCAACTGTTCCCAGACCTCGACCCCCAGACGACGGCGGGCCACCTAGAAGCCCTTCTCAACAACGAAGGAACACATCGCTGGGCCGTCCGCGCGATTTTGCTCCGACGGACATTCGACGAATGGCTCGAATCGGTGAGTCTCGTGTCGTCCTTCAACTTCTGGCTGACCCATCCGAACCCCGGCTGGGTGGACCGCGAGAAAATCGAGGATCTCGTGACCGCGGTGGAGGCCGAGAACCTCGGCATCAGGGGGAGCGCCGCCAAGGACCGGACGATCAAGACCGACTCCGACTGGTTCCGACAAGCGATGACGCATGTGCGTCGCGGGTATGGCAAGGCGAGCGTCACGGGCCCCGAGAAGGACACCGGCGCGAAGTCGCGCTACCAAGAGACGAAGGACGGCGGGAAGGTGCCCGTCGTCGACAGAGTGCCCGCTGAGGAGGGCACCTACGAGGTCCCTGCTCAGGAGTTGAGCGCAGCCCAGGCCCGGCACATTCGGTCACACCCCGATGACATGGTGGAGTCGAGCTCTCACGAAGGGATGGAAGACGATGACGACGATGTCGACCGAATCTGACGAGAGGCGCCCCAGCGGGTCGCTTCTCTGGCGGTGCATCTGGCACTGGGACCTATGGGCGGCGATGGCCGTCGGGGCGGCCTTCGCCGTCCACTGGGCCTTGACCGACCACGAGCCGGGATGGGGCTGGCTCGGAACGGTCGCAGTTGCGTCACTCACCCTGGGGGGCATCGCGTGGCACCAGTGGAACTCCCTGTCTTCGCGCCTGCAAGATTCGGCCTACGGCGAGTTGGTGCGTCTTGCCGATCAGTCGGAAACGACGGTCAGGCTGCCTTACATTGTGACCCGCCGAGTCGCATTCGCCTCCGCGCTGTGCTCCTTCACAACTGCGACCGCGACCCTGGACAACAAGTGGGCGGAAGTGCCCCTTCTTGGCCTCACCGTCCTCCTCGCCGTCTGGTCCTTCCTCGGGGTCATGAGCCTTTCGGAGCACTCGAACCGCCACGATGAGATGATGGCCAAGATGAAAGCAATACAGGAGGCGACGGCAGCCGCCGAACTCCTCCACAAGACGGAGCGGCAGGCACAGCGCGCCAAGACGACGGAAGGGGAGACGTACTAGCTCCGCGCGCCAAGCCGAGGTGGTGCGAGTACCGTCGTCGCACAGTCGCACACCCTGCGGCTGGGGCGCGTCACCGGGCGGCGTCGGGATCGGTCTGCTCCGACTCCTCCGGCTCCTCCGGCTCGTCGTAGGAGAGCTCGGGGATTCCCGTGGGCGGGGTTTGAGGTTGAGCCCGCGGCCCCAGCTCCGCCAGCAACATCCAACCCGCCAGCACGGCGATGAGCAACAGCCTCGCCTGGAGCGCCCAGATCAGGGC
>Ga0056123_1000095_pt1 | contig 17925 bp, 16 predicted proteins | sample WorMetHEROISLAND_3_FD_71122 | JGI IMG/M metagenome (GOLD analysis project Ga0056123, IMG submission 71122) | Marine gutless worms symbiont microbial communities from Max Planck institute for Marine Microbiology, Germany - Olavius sp. 3 HERON ISLAND ...
GCTCCGATACCGGCGCCGAGGACTTTGCCATCCTCCGCTCCTACCTCTCAACTCGCCGCAAACAATCCGACGATACTGTCAACTCGCTCGTCCTGACCTTCCAGGGCAACCCCCCAATGCCCCCATTGGAGTAGCTGAATAGTTACTTTCAAGAAACGGTATGATTGTTATGTTTTTGATCATTCATTAGATCACTATAGCCTACTTGTGTAGCAGCTAAAACCTTGCACTAAAAAACTTGTCAGTAATATTGGTGCAATTGGGTATTTTATTCATCATTACAACGTATCTCTACCTCCTGAATCCGTGAGATAAAATCTAGGTCTTTCACTAATCTTATGATTTTTATTGATATTCTAAAGATCGACCGTTTCACCCCCCCTGGGTGAGTTCCAAAGTGAATGAATTTTTCCGTTATCCTGAGATACTGACCATGGGGCACCTGACTGACAATAAACCGAGCCACGGTGGAGAAGTCGAGAGGAAATGTTCTGAACAAGCGTTGAATATGTTTATACTTCGAGTCTTTCAAGGTGCCACCGGGAAGAGCGGTGGCTAATTGCATGAAATTGACGGTCTGAACTTGATCCAAGCGATAATCGGACCGGCCAGGCATTGGGTTCTGGCCAAGTTCCAACCGAAATAGCCAGGCAACAGAGGCACAAGAGCGGCGATATTCTGGTTCATCGTTGGCGCCCTCCGAAAAAAATTTATCTATTGATTAAAGGGTTATGTCAAAATTCGACAGGGATAGCTTAAACGCCTGGCTCAACTTTAAAAAATACTTAATTCTAAATCAATATATTGCGGTTTTTTGTCCTGTGCTATTGTGAGGATGGCGAAAACCACGGCTTTTCGCCATCCGGCGATGAACAAGCCAGGGACGGAATTGTTCAGCGTTTCTCTTGAGAAATTCCGGTCTGGAATTTTTCAAGATGCCCATAACCGAGAATATGGGCAGATTTCCGCTGCGAATTATGTGATTATTATCGGATCGACGCACCTCGCCGGCTTTCAAGCATGCAGGTGCTTGAAAGCCGGGAACGAAGCGGAATCTTCTCGCTTCACGACTTGAATAATTGCTATACCCGTCGCCCATGGGTTTTGCGGAAAGCGAGGGGCCTTTAGCGTGCCCGAGAGCTAGGCACGAGGAGGAATACCAGCCCCTTATTGCGACGAGTCGCAATGCCGCTATCGGGTGCGAGATACGGGCACATCGCGGTGGAAAATCCATGTGTGACGGATATTGAGGCGATTTTTGTCCAATGAAATACCATCTTGCTGGTCTTTTCGTCCGTCTTCCGTGTTGCGGAAACCCTTGCATAGTCCACTAGGTGCACGGTTTCCGTGTCTTGAATGCGAACCAAAATCCGGCCCAATCCGGTACATCATTTTCCGTCAATCGCCTTAAAGATGAGATTTTTCAAGCTCCCCTTAAAAAATCCCCCGGAAGGCATTTTCCCATGGTCCCCACAAGTTGCCGCCGTTTCGGACGAGGTATGACCCTAATGAATAATCCAGAACTTTCCCCCGCATTGCAGCAGCTGATCGAGGCTCGCTACCACGATCCCTTCGGAGTGCTCGGCCGGCACGAGGAGCAGGGGCGGGTGCGAGTGCGGGTGTTTCTGCCCCATGCGGAGGAAGTGAGCATCGCCGAGGGCAACCACCGGTTGCGACGGATCGAGGGCACGGACCTGTTCGAATGGGAAGGGGACGCTAAGCAGGTGCCGAAACGTTACCGCATCATCTGGCGCGATGACGAGCACCGTGAGCATATCATCCACGATCCTTACTGCTATCCCTCCCAGCTGCCGGACTTCGATATGCATCTGTTCGGGGAAGGCAAGCTCTGGCACGCCCATCGCCTGCTCGGGGCGCGAGTCCACGACGTCGATGGTGTCGCCGGGGTGTTGTTCTCCGTCTGGGCACCGAGTGCCGAGCGCGTCAGCGTCGTCGGCGACTTCAATCAGTGGGATGGTCGGGCCCACCCGATGCGGGTCCACGGCAACGGGGTGTGGGAGCTCTTTTTACCGGACCTGCCGGCGGGTATTGTCTACAAGTACGAGATACGCGCTAAAAACGGTGATATCTTTCTCAAATCCGATCCCTTCGGTCGCCATTTCGAGTTGCGACCTAGCACCGCCTCCATCGTCGAGGCACCGAGCCAATTCGAATGGAGTGACGCCGACTGGCTCGATCGACGCGCCGAGCACGACTGGCTACATGCTCCCTTGTCCATCTACGAGGTCCATCTGGGCTCGTGGCAGCGCGGCCCGGAGGGTGAGCTGCTCAACTACCGGGTCCTGGGCGAGCGCCTGGTCGCCTATGTGAAAGACCTGGGCTTCACCCATATCGAACTGATGCCGGTAACCGAGCATCCGTTCGATGCTTCCTGGGGCTATCAAACCACCGGCTACTATGCCCCCACCAGTCGCTTCGGTACCCCGGATGATTTTCGTTGGTTCGTGGACCACTGCCACCAAAACGATATCGGCGTCATCCTCGACTGGGTGCCGGCCCATTTCCCGAAGGATGCCCACGGCCTGGCCCACTTCGACGGCACGGCCCTCTACGAGCATGACGACCCACGGCTGGGCGAGCACTTGGATTGGTCGACCCTGATCTACAATTTCGGGCGCTACGAGGTGAAGAACTTCCTGATCTCGAGCGCCCTGTTCTGGCTCGAGGAGTTTCATATCGACGGCATCCGGGTGGACGCCGTGGCCTCGATGCTCTATCTGGACTACTCGCGCGAAGAGGGCCAGTGGATCCCGAACAAATACGGTGGTCGCGAAAACCTGGAGGCCATCGACTTCATGCGCGAGCTCAACGAGGTCACCCATTCCCAGGTCCCCGGGGTATTGGTGATGGCCGAGGAGTCCACATCCTGGCCCCAAGTCACCAAGCCCACCTACCTCGGTGGACTGGGCTTCGATCTGAAGTGGAACATGGGTTGGATGAACGACACTCTATCCTATATCGAGCACGAGTCCATCCATCGCCAGTACCACCAGGACATACTGACCTTCAGTATGCTCTATGCCTTCACCGAGAATTTTCTGCTGCCCTTCTCCCACGACGAGGTGGTCCACGGTAAACGCTCCCTACTCTACAAGATGCCCGGAGACGAATGGCAGCGTTTTGCCAATCTGCGCCTGATCTACGTCTACCTATTCACCCATCCGGGGAAAAAGCTGCTGTTCATGGGCAATGAATTCGGGCAGGGCGAGGAGTGGAACAGTGCCAATATCCTCGACTGGTATCTGCTCGATTACCCGAACCACAGCGGTGTGCAGAAGCTGGTGCGTGATCTCAACCGAATCTACCGGAGCTACCCGGTCTTGCATACTCATGATTTCGACTGGGAGGGCTTCGAATGGATCGATTGCCATGATGCCCAGAACTCGGTCCTGATCTATCTGCGCCGAGTCCGGAATGATTTCCTGGTGGTGGCGCTCAATTTTACCCCGGTGCCTCGGGAGGACTATCGGATCGGGGTCCCCGAGGCCGGTATCTATAAGGAAATTCTGAACTCAGACGCCGTGGATTATTTCGGCGGCGGTGTCGGCAATGGGGCCCGGATACTGCGGACCGACGAATCCGAGTGGATGGGGCGGCCGCACTCCTTGACTGTCACGCTGCCGCCGCTGTCCGGAATCGTCTTGAAGCTCGACCAACCGGCCGTTGTGGCTCCGGACGAGCCGACGAGTGACACGGACGCCACGGATGAGGGATCGTTCGTCGCGAAAAGGGATCGAACCGACGATGACCCGACCGAAAAGGCCTGACAGGCTGGGGTGGGGATACTTGTATGGCACCTTGGAAAACCGCATCCCTGCAATTTTTCAGGATGCGAAGTGGAGACAGCTTGTTTCACTCCTATTCTTCAAGTACCTGGGTGCTTGAAGAATGGTCGGGTCTTCTTGCCCGGCACGGGCTTCTTGAGTTCAAAGGGGACCTTGAATTTTTCAAGCTACCCTAAACGGGTCGTGGTGTACTACTTTCCACCGAGCATCCTCGATGGAATCATTGCACGATCACCGCCCATCGAGCACCACAGAATTTTCCAAGGTGCCCCGTATTTTCTACCAATCCGAGGGCTAGTCATGAAAGTCGGCATTCTTACGAACGAATATCCGCCACATGTCTATGGCGGAGCGGGCGTCAGTGTGGAGTACTTGACCGATGAGCTGTGCAGGATCGACCAGGGGCGGCATTCGGTAAAGGTCCTCTGCTTCGGCGAGCAGCGAAAGCGACGCGACAATCTCTCGGTATTGGGGGTCGATCCGAAGTTGGAATTTCACGCCATAGACCCCCGCCACCGGAAATTCCTCGAAACCCTGCTCAACGATCTGGTAATGGCCGGAGAGATGTCGGACATCGATATCGTGCATTGCCATACCTGGTATAGCCACCTAGCTGGGATGCTGGTGAAGCAGCTGTTACAGGTCCCCATGGTCCTGACAACCCACTCCCTGGAGCCGCATCGGCCCTGGAAGGTCGAGCAGCTGGGCACGGCCTACCAGGCCAGCTCATGGATCGAGCGCACGGCCTACCAAAATGCGGATGGCGTGGTGGCCGTCTCCCGTGCTATGAAAGAGGATGTCCACAAGCTGTACGGTGTGCCCTTAGAACGCATCGGGATCATCCACAACGGCATCGATCTCGATCAATATCGGCCCATCTCCGACCCTCGAGTGTTGGGCCGCTTCGGGATCGAGCGTGAGCAACCCTATATCCTGTTCGTCGGGCGCATCACCCGGCAGAAAGGCATCATCCACTTGGTCAACGCCATCCACTCCATCGATGAGGGGGTGCAGATCGTTCTTTGCGCCGGCGCACCCGATACCCGGGAGATCGGCACGGAAATGGAGCAGGCGGTGGACGAAGCCAGGAAGCACACCACCAATCCGATCATCTGGATCCCGGAAATGCTACCGAAAGACCTAATCGTTCCGCTCTATTCGCAGGCCTCGGTCTTCGTCTGCCCCTCCGTCTACGAGCCGTTCGGCATCATCAATCTGGAAGCCATGGCCTGCGAGACGCCGGTAGTGGCCTCGAAGGTAGGCGGTATTCCCGAAGTCGTGATTCCCAATCGAACCGGGGTCCTGGTCCCAATCGAACCGCGCAGCGAGACCGATGTAGAGCCGGCGAACCCGCAGCGCTTCTCGGAAGATCTGGCCGCCGCGATCAACCGGTTACTGCGGGATCCGCAAGCTAGTCGCGACATGGGCAAGCAGGCGCGAAGACGGGTCGAAGAACATTTCAGTTGGACCAGCATTGCGGTCAAAACCCTCGGCTTCTACCAACAAACGCTCGAATATAGGGGGAGCAAGACGTGACTCGTAAACCAAGAACCGCCAGCCCTGTTTCGGAGCTTCCGGTTAAACGCCGCAACCGGGTCCAGATCAGCCGGGTGCGACCCGAGCTCGAAGGCGGGCGTTATCCGATCAAGCGGGTTATCGATGACATCATTGAAGTCACGGCCGATATCGTGGTGGACGGCCACAATGCCTTGGCCGCCATGCTTCTGTACAAGGAAGAAACCCAATCCAAATGGTCCGAGGTGCCGATGGAGCATCGCCTCAACGACCGCTGGCAGGCCCAATTCAAAGTCAGCCGGATCGGACGTTGGCAGTACAAGATCGAGGCTTGGATCGACGACTTCGCTTCCTGGCAGCGCGACCTGGAGAAACGGGTCAACGCGGCCCAGGACGTTACCGTCGACCTCATGATCGGGTTGGAGCTGGTCGAGCAGGCCGCCAAGCGCGCCACCAAGGAAGACAAAGACCACTTCTCCCTGTGTCGCGAGGCCATCGGCAACAAACAGAATGTCGCCGAGGCCATCCGGATTGCGCTATCCGACGAGCTGGCGGACCTGATGCGACGCTATCAGGATCGGCGACAAGCCGACACCTACCCGGATAGCCTCCAGGTGGTCGTTGATCCCAAACAGGCGCAGTTCAGCTCCTGGTACGAGATCTTCCCCCGCTCCTGCAGCCCAGATCCCGACAAGCACGGAAGCTTCAACGACTTGATCGCCCGGCTACCCTATATTGCGGAGATGGGTTTCGACGTCCTCTATCTGCCCCCCATTCATCCCATCGGCAAGGCCCACCGTAAGGGCAAGAATAACAACCCGACCTGCGAGCCCGACGATATCGGTAGCCCCTGGGCGATCGGTTCGGCGGAAGGCGGGCATAAATCCATCCACCCCCAGCTCGGGACCCTGGCCGACTTCCGTAAGCTCGTCGCCCAGGCACAGGTATTCGGCATCTCCGTGGCCCTTGATCTTGCCTTTCAATGCTCACCGGATCACCCCTACGTCCAAGAGCATCCCGAATGGTTTCGGATGCGGCCGGACAACACCATCCAGTATGCCGAGAACCCGCCGAAAAAATACCAGGACATCTACCCGATCGAGTTCAAATCTCCGGACTGGGAAAGGCTGTGGGAAGAACTGCGGGATGTCGTCATGTATTGGATCGACCAGGGCGTGAAAATATTCCGCGTCGACAACCCCCACACCAAAGACTTCTCCTTTTGGGAATGGCTCATCGGGAGCGTCAAGAAGGAAGCCCCGGAGGCCATCTTCCTGGCGGAGGCATTTACCCGTCCCAAGCTCATGAGCCAGCTCGCCAAGCTAGGCTTCACCCAGTCATACACCTACTTCGCCTGGCGCAACTCGAAATGGGAGCTGGAAAACTATCTGACCTCCCTGACCACGACCGATCTCAAGGAATACTTCCGGCCCAACTTCTGGCCCAACACACCGGACATTCTCAACGAATACCTGCAGGTGGGCGGACAACCGGCCTTCAAGGCCCGACTGGTCCTGGCCGCTACCCTGTCGAGTAGCTACGGCATCTACGGACCGGCCTTCGAGCTGTGTGAGGGTGAGCCCGTCGAGATCGGCAGCGAAGAATACCTGAACTCGGAGAAATACCAGCTCCGGCATTGGGATCTGGATGCCCCGCACAACCTCAGGCACTACATCGCCCAGGTCAACAGGATCCGCCGAGAGAACCTAGTTCTGCAATCCAACAGCAACCTCAGGTTCTACCCCGTCGACAACGAAAACATCATCTGCTACGGCAAGCACAGCGACGACTTTTCGGAAATCCTCATCGTTGCCGTCAACCTAGATCCAAACTGGGCCCAATTGGGGTGGCTGGAGCTGCCGATCGAGGAATTCGACCTGCCCCAAGGGCGGCCTTTCCAGGTCCATGATCTGATCGACAACAAGCGCTACCTGTGGAACGGCGGTCGTAACTTCATCCAGCTCGAGCCCCACGCATCACCAGCCCACGTCTTTCGCCTGCGGCGTTTCCAACGTAGTGAGCGGGATTTCGACTATTACTTCTGATTCCATTTAGAATTTTAGTAAGCCACCGGCTTTTCCGGTGCGACTAGAAAAGACTCTGCCGTTCCTGCGGGAAAAACCTCCTGAAGAAAGTCCCGTGGTCTCATTCAGTAGGTAACCATGTAAAGAATGGCAGAGCTTAGGCCACGTGAGATCTGACCACATCCGTGTTGCGATGGTTGTCGGGGTGCTTGAACCTGAAGGGGAAATCAGCGGTCCAGATTCATCGGCAGATGCTCAGTGTGAAAAGAAGGGTTTAACGAGAAGCACTGTTGGTCCAGAGGATACCTGTGTGAGCACAGTCGGTCTGGATGCAGAAACGGTTCGTGCCTACGCCCGTAATCAGGAGCAGCAGGAGCAGCAGGATTGGCAGAACACGCTGGATTTTGACGACTCATAGCCCCTTTTAGGGGCTTTCCTCAAGCTACCCGCTATGCGGATAGTCTGTGACTACTCCAAAGGATCAATCCGGTGAAAGTTCTGAGGCGATTGCCGGAAAATGGAGTACCAGCTTGGGCCGGATTTTGGTTCGTATTTAAGGCGCGGCAACCGGCGCCTCGTGGGCTATGTAACGGTTGCCGCAACACAGAAGACGGACGAAAAGACCACCAAGATGGTATTTCATTGGACAGAAATCGCCTGAGTATCCCCCATCTCAATGAGTTCCTGTTGGTGGATCTCCGCTCATTCCCGAACGAGTTGCCGATATCTTTTTGGTAGTTCACCCTCGACGATGTTGAGTTTCTCAAGCTCCATATACTGCCATATGTTCTCCGTACTTATATGTGGATGTGTCGTGGAGGATGCTCCCGGTCGATTAGGAACATCCGGATGACAATTCCGTAAAAGCGGCAAATCTCCGGCGTTCGGTTACATCGCTAGGATACTGTTTGCGCGTAATTGTTCAGATCCCTTCACTTGATTTCGGTTCGATTTGGATGCAACCTTTTGATTTCCGGTTTTCAGAGTCAGAATTTAGAGGGAGGGTCTAAACGGGTATGTTTGCGCCGCCCACTGCGCCGGCTACATTTGATTAAATGCGAAGTGCAGCATTTTAGGGTCCGAGTTTATGGTTTTTTCAGGTGCTTTTCCTTCACGCATTTTTCGTAAATGCCATTTACCCATTCGACCGTTCCGTATTAAATATATCAGGCTCTTCGAGCTTGTTGGACAAGCTAAAACTCAGGTAAGGATCCATATTATAGAATGCCGCTTTCTTTATTACTGAACTCAATAAGTATTTATAATTTTCGGCAACGGCAACCTTTTTTACGAATGCCGCTTTCTTTATTACTGAACTCAATAAGTATTTATAATTTTCGGCAACGGCAACCTTTTTTACGGATGGATACATTCCTCCACCCTCATTTAAGGGATTGTATTTTGAACGCTTCTTTACCATTCATAACCAACTCCCAATCGGCTATCAATTCATCCTTATGCAGCTCTGCCTAGGCAAGAACAAATTTTAATTGTTTCTTCGGGAGGCTTCCTTCCGACATTTCATATGTCCCTATATCGACTATAGCCTTATGCTCTGCGTACTACACGTGAAAATGGGGCGGTGGATACTAACCCGGCGCATAGTACGTACGGATAATTATTCCGTAAAACATAGCTATTGTCGGCATTCGTTTACTCTGCTTGTTCAATGCCTCGACTACACCATTAAGGCATCGAATCCATCCTTTCCCCTTCCTTCTTCACCGGCATCAGGTCGGCCTTGCTCACTCCCATGAGGATAACGGAGGTGCCCGCCACATAGATGGACGAGTAAGTACCGATGACCACGCCCACGATCAGCGCGAAGGCGAAGCTATGGATGATCTCCCCACCGAAGACAAACAGGGCCGACAAGACCAGCAAGGTGGTCAGGGAGGTGACCAGGGTGCGTGCGATGGTCTGGTTGAGGGAGGTGTTGATAATGGACACCGCATCGCCCTTACGGATCTTACGAAAGTTTTCCCGAATGCGGTCGAAGACTACGATGGTGTCGTTCAGGGAGTAGCCGATGACCGCCAACACGGCCGCCAGCACCGGCAGGTCGAATGGGATTTGGAATAAGGCGAACAGGCCGATGGTGATGAGCACATCGTGCACCAGGGCGATGACGGAGCCCATGGCAAACCGGTACTCGAAACGCAGGGCCACATAGATCAAGATGCCCAGGATGGCGTAGAGCATGGCCAGTCCGCCGTCCTCGGTCAGCTCGTCGCCCACCTGGGGGCCGACGAACTCCACCCGGCGCAGCTCCACGGGGCCCGTGGCAGCGACCTCGATGGCGCGGAAGACCCGGTCGCCCAGGTCCGATTCCACCGTATCTCCCGACTCGGGCGCGATCCGGATCAGCACGTCCCGCGCGGTGCCGAAGTGCTGGATCGTGGTATCCGGAAGTCCCCCGGTCGCCAGGCCCGCGCGTACGGCTTCGAGCTCCACCGGACTCTCATAGCCCACCTCGATCAGGGTCCCGCCGGTGAAATCGAGCCCGAAATTGAGCCCGCGCATGGCGAGCGCGACGATGGCGATCAGAATCAGAACTCCGGAGAAGATCATCGCCTCCCGACGCCGACCCATGAAGTCGATCTGCCTCTTACCCTCGAACAGCCGTATCCGCATATTGCGATTCCCCTCAGATAGCCAGCTTGGCGACGCGCCGTCCGCCATAGATCAGATTGATCAGGGCGCGGCTGCCCAGGATGGCGGTGAATAGGGAGGTGACGATACCGATGAACAGGGTCACCGCAAAGCCCTTGATGGGACCGGTACCGAAGCTGAACAACACCACCGCGGCGATCAAGGTGGTAATGTTGGCATCCAGGATGGTGGACAGGGCCTTTTCGTAACCCGCATGGATACTCGCCTGGGGCGAGTTACCGTTACGGGTTTCCTCACGGATACGCTCGAAAATGAGCACATTGGCATCCACCGCCATACCCACCGTGAGCACGATGCCGGCGATTCCCGGCAAGGTCAGAGTCGCTTGCAACAGGGAGAGCACGGCGACGATCAGCACCAGATTGACCAAGAGCACTAGGTCCGCGACCAGACCGAACACCCGGTAGTAAACAGCCATGAAGAGCACTACCAGGATGAAGCCGATGACTACCGATAAGAATCCTTGGTCGATGTTGTCCTGGCCCAGGCTGGGGCCAATGGTGCGTTCCTCGACGATCTCGATGGGGGCGGCCAGAGCACCGGCGCGCAGCAACAGGGCCAGATTGTGGGCCTCGTTGGAGCTGTCCAGTCCGGTGGTCTGAAAACGACGACCGAAGGGCTCCAAAATATTGGCGACGCTGATCACCTCTTCCGTGCGCACCTTGTGCTTGACCGGTTCTCCGTTCACCAGGCGTGTCACGGTACGGTTCTCGATGAAGACCACCGCCATAGGCTTGCCCACATGCTCCGTGGTCACATTGCGCATGCGGCGCGCGCCCTGCCCGTCCAGGCTCACGAAGACCGCCGGCTGCCCGCTGTGCTGATCGAAGCCGGCGGCGGCGTCCGTGATCTGATCGCCGGTGACGATCACCCGGCGTAACAGCAACACCGGCCGCCCGTCCCGATCCCGGTAGAGCTTGCTGGTTACGGGCACCCGCCCGTCCACCGCATCCTGGATACTGTGCCCGGTATCCACCAGGCGATACTCGAGGGTCGCCGTCGCCCCCAGGATCTCCTTGAGCCGGCCCGGATCCCGGGCACCGGGGAGCTGCACTAGGATGCGCCGCTCCCCTTGCCGCTGGATGATGGGTTCGGCCACGCCCAGGGCGTTGACGCGGTTGCGTAAGGTGGTGATGTTCTGTTGCAGGGCGAAGCGTTTGACCGCCAGTTCGTCCGCAGGACTCAAGGAGCCGTGGACGAAAAAGGTACTGCCATCGTCCTCGGTCTCCAGGATTAGCTCACGAAACTCGTCGCCGATCCACTCCTCCGCTTGGTTCCGGGTCCGGGCATCGCGAAACTTGACCGTCACCCGGCCCTGATTTCGGATCACCGTCAGATAGCGGACCTTCTCCTTGCGCAGAAAGGTGCGGATATCGCCGGTGTAGCGTTCCAGGGCCTGATCGATCGCTGCCTCCATATCCACATCGATCAGAACATGGATGCCGCCGCGCAGGCCCAGACCCAGGAACATGGGCTGGATACCCAAGGCACGGAGCACCCAAGGGAGATCCGGGGCTAGGGTCAGAGCACTGTTGTAGCGATCCGAGAGGGTCCCTGCGATTGCCTCCCGGCCCCGGAGTTGGGCTTCGGAAATCGTGAAGCGCACCAGCAGCTTGCCACCTTCGAGCTTCTCGACGGCCTGGTACTCAACCCCCGCATTCTCCAGAGCGGCCCGGACCTCGCCCACACCGGCGTCCGTCACCTTGGCACCCCGGACCCCGGTCACCTCGATGGAGGGATGCTGAGAGAAGAGATTGGGCAACGCAAATAGGACGCCGACCAGGACCAAGCCCAGAATCAGCAGATTTTTCCACCATGGATATCGGTTCATGAAGACTCCATCGCACGGCTATCCCCGGTATGGAAAAGGCGCCCGTGCGAGGCAGGAAGCCCCCGCCAGCTTTCAGCACGCAAATACTTGGGAAATGAGAGCAAAGCGTAAAATTCTCGCCTCGCGACTCGAAAAGTTCCAAGGATGGAATTTTTCAAAGCTTCCTCGAGATGCTGGTCTTTACTTACATTTGACTCCGGCGGACGATTATGGGCCCTGGGGTGGACGAAGCCAGTGCCGGGGCTTTAGCTTCTGCTCCCCCCTCTCCCCAACCCCTCTCCCGCCAGGGGAGAGAAGCTTATAGCCGCCGACGGATCGGTTAGTGGAGTCAACTGGATGTAGGCGCCAGCTTGCCGGTATTCGGGTGGGGGCCCCGTAGGTAGGGAGCAAGTAGGGGCGACCGGTTGGTCGCCCTTACATTTTGGCTTGGTGGAGTCAAGTGTGCACTAAGACCAGCTCAAGATAGGGTCCGACTATCGCCCGGCACCGCTGCACGCGAACGCCCCGAGGCCTCCGGCCCGAACAGCCACATCCCGCCGGATTACAGCTCCTTCAGTGAACCCTTCGGCAACACGGATTCGATCGATTGGCGACGCACTTTCACCTCGATCTTCTCCGCCACCTCCAGCTTCGCAAAATTATCTCCCAGATCGACAATACGCCCGACTATACCTCCCATGGTGGTCACCTCGTCGCCCTTGGTCAGGGCCTCGACCATCTTCTTGTGCTCTTTCTGGCGCTTCACCTGCGGGCGGATCATCAGAAAATACAGGATCACTACCAGGCCGATTGGAAACAGCAGACCAAGGAGCGAGTTGCTCGGAGCAGCGCCTTGCTGCGCCAGGGCATCGGAAATGAAAAGGCTCATAGGAAAATCCTCGCAAACGGCAAGAACCTGGCTCTAGGGCGTGGAAATTGGGTTGTTTATTATGTGGAAATCGGATCGTTTATTATAGGGACCTCGATAAATTCCGTCCTTGGAATTTTTCAAAGCACCCTTACCACACCTGTACAATCCTGACTACGGAGCCACCTCGGTGGCATCGACAACCGAAATAGCTGGAGAACCCGCATGAAGCTGACCTCCGACGCCATCACCGATGGTCAACCCATCCTGGCCGATTGCGCCTTCTGCGTGCCGGACCCCGAGCAGCATGTACGCTTGGGGGCCAACCGCAATCCCGATCTGACCTGGTCCGAGCTCTCTGCGGACACCCGCTCGCTGGTGCTCATCGGCCACGATTCGGACGTGCCTAGCCGCGGCGACGACGTGAACCAAGAGGGCCGCCAGGTACCGGCGGACCTGCCACGGGTGGACTTCACCCATTGGGTGTTGGTGGACCTACCACCGGAGCGCGGTCGTATCACCGCAGGCGAGTTCTGCTCCCAAGTAACCCCCCGCGGCAAGCCGGGACCGGAAGGACCCGACGGCATCCGGCAAGGCATCAATAGCTATACCGACTGGTTTGCCGGCGATGCTGGCATGGCCGGCGACTATTACGGCTACGACGGTCCCTGCCCACCCTGGAACGACACCATCATTCACCACTATCACTTCACTCTGTATGCTCTGGCAACCCCACGTTGTCCCGTCGACGGGCGTTTCGGCCGCGATCAGGTGCTAGCCGCGATCCGGGACCAGGTCCTGGCCCAGGCGAGCCTCACCGGGACCTACCGACTCAATCCCGACGCCCGGTAAGTGCCGGCGGTGGCCGTACTGTTAGAATGGGAAAATCCATCTCTGGATTTTTCCCTCACGCGAAGTGAAGACGCGGTTTTCGCTTCGCTTCATGGCTCAAACACTAATGTGCTCGAGCCATGGCGGTACGTCGTACCGCGTGCGCCGTTAGAAATGGGGAAATCCATCCCCAAATTCTGCCTCATGCGCGAAGCAAAGCAGCAGACGTTCCATACCCGCTCACCGTACCGGTAGGGCCAACTTGGCGCAGCCTCGGGGGCATGCTACTTTGTTCCGGTCCGCAACCGGCCGTCCCCGAGGCAACCCACTTACCATCGCTCATGTCCAAGTTCGAGACCATCGGCATCATTGGCAAGCAAGAAGAGGCCCCGAAGGTGTGGGAAACCCTCGACCGCCTGGTCAAGTGTCTGCGAGCCTCACGTCGCATGATCCTGTTCGACCCCGTGAGCGGGGCCAAGATCGCGGCACCTAAGGAGCACATCCTCGGTCTCGGGGAGATGGGTCTGCGCTGCTCGTTGGCGATCGTGGTCGGCGGCGACGGCACCATGCTCCACGCCGCACGTGCCTTGGCGAAGTACCAAATCCCCCTGGTCGGGATCAACCTGGGACGCCTGGGGTTTCTGGCCGATGTGTTACCCAAGGAGATCGAGACCAGCCTCGGGCGTATTCTCGCCGGCGAGTACGAGGAAGAGCCCCGCCAAATGCTGACGGTGCGAACCAGCGACGAGGAACAGGAGAGCGGCGAGTATCTGGCCCTTAACGAGGTGGTGGTACATCGCTGGAATCCGGCCCGAATCATCGAGCTCGAGATCTATATCGCGGGCGTGTTCGTCAACGCCCAGCGCGCCGACGGCATCATCGTCACTACGCCTACGGGCTCCACCGCCTATGCCCTGTCCGGGGGCGGCCCCCTGCTGCATCCGGCCTTGGATGCGCTGGCGGTGGTACCCATTTGTCCGCACACCCTGAGCAACCGGCCCCTCGTAGTAGCCGGCAACAGCCCCATCGAAATCCGCATCGGAGCTGACGATCGGGACCAGGTCAAGGTCACCTGCGATGGACTTACGGCACTGAATCTCAAGCCCCCCGCGCAGGTCTTCATCGACCAGGCGTCCTGGCCGGCACGTCTGCTCCACCTGGCGGGACATGACCACTATAAGATTCTCCGCGCCAAGCTGGGCTGGGGAGGAGGGCCACCCCCGTGCCAACCGAGTCCCGGCGCATCCTGAAAGCGGCCTCGAAAAATTCCATCCTTCCTTGGAATTTTCCAAGATACCCCGAACCCACGATACACCATCCGAGCTTGTCATGCTGACCCATATCCTGGTCAATGATCTGGCGATCGTCAGCAGCCTCGAGCTCGAGCTCACGGCCGGTATGACGACTTTGACCGGCGAGACCGGCGCCGGCAAATCGATCCTCATCGATGCCCTAGGGCTGGTGCTGGGGGACAAGGGCGACGCCCACCTGATACGTGCCGGATGCGAACGGGCGGAGATCGCGGCCGAATTCGACCTAGGGGCCTACCCCGCGGCTCGGGAATGGCTCGCGGAGCAGGACCTGGATACCGGCGACGAGTGCCTGGTGCGTCGCCTGCTGGCCCGGCAAGGACGCTCCCGGGCCTACATCAACGGCCGCCCGGTCACCGGGGCACAGCTGCGAGACTTGGGCGAATACCTGGTCGACATCCACGGCCAGCACGTTCATCAATCCCTGCTGCGGGTGGCCCACCAGCGGGACCTACTCGACGCTTACGGCGGCACACGCGCACAGGCGGTTCGAGTAGCCGAGCTGTATCGCACCTATCACGACTGCAAGCAAAGACGGCAACACCTGCAAACCGCAAGCACCGATCGGGCCGCACGCCGGGAGATGCTGAGCTATCAGGTGGAAGAGCTCACCGCCCTGGGTCTCGACGCCGACGCGATTCGCGGCCTGGATCAGGAGCAGAAACGGCTCGCCAACCTGGGAGCCTTGCAGGGAACGGCCGGCCGCCTAGTGCAGCGATTCTATGACGACGAGCCCTCGCTGCATGCTGAGCTCAGTCGGGCCGGCAGCGAGCTGGCGGCCCTCAGCGACCTGGATACCGACCTGGCTGCGACCAGCGAGCTGGTGGCCGGGGCCGCGATTCAGGTCGAGGAGGCGGCCGCCAATCTGCGCCGCTATCTGGATACCCTGGACCTGGACCCGGGGCTCATGGACCAGGTAGAGCAACGGTTTACCCAGGTGCATGACCTGGCCCGCAAGTACCGGGTACCGTCGGACCGGATCCCGGAGACCATGGAGGTCCTGCGTGCGGAGCTGGCGACCCTGGAGCAAGACGAAACCACGATGGAGACCCTGGCCCGGACATGCGACCAGGCACGCACGGCCTTCCTCGCCGCTGCCGAGCAACTCTCCCAGGCCCGCGTCCAGGCGGCACAGCGACTTACCGACACGGTCACCCAGGCCATGCAAGAGCTCGGCATGCGCGGTGGGCGCTTCGCGGTGGAAGTCGCCGGAGTCGAGCCCGAAGCGGCCACCGCCCAAGGGCTCGACCGGGTAGCCTTCCTGGTCAGCGCCAATCCGGGCCAGCCCCTGCAACCCCTGGCCAAGGTAGCCTCCGGTGGTGAGCTGTCTCGCATCAGCCTCGGCTTGCAGGTGGTCACCGCCGAGTGTGGTAGGGTGCCGACGCTGGTGTTCGACGAGGTGGACGTGGGGATCGGTGGCGGCGTGGCCGAGATCGTTGGCCGGCTACTGCGGACCCTGGGCGAGGCGCGCCAGGTCCTGTGCGTGACCCACCTACCCCAGGTCGCGGCACAGGCCCATAACCACCTACTGGTCCGCAAGTTGACCCGAGACGACCAGACCTACACCGCGATCGAAAAATTGGACGCGACCGAGCGTGTGGGCGAGGTAGCACGCATGCTGGGAGGTCAGGAAATCACCCGCAAGACTCGGGACCACGCGCGGGAGATGATCGAACGCTCCCGGTGTTGAGCCCCGCTGGGCACCAGACCCACCGAAATGCCGTGGCCTCATTGTAGGGGCGATTCATGAATCGCCCCTACAATGAATCCCCGCCGGTGCGGTAAACCAGGTCTAAGTGGAGACAAGGCTCAATTCTATTAAAGAAGTAATAGCCTTTTCCTTCAGCGTCCTTATTGTTGTAGGTTGACAAAAACTGCAGGTTCTCGAATAAAAAATCATTCACTTTTTTGGTAATAAATAATTCAAATGGGTTGCTTTCACCTTCAGCAACTCCACGATATTCGATTAGAATACGGTAATACTCCTGCCTTTTATCCATCTCCGAATCTATGATTCGGATCGGATAACCGTGCTTTAGTAGATACAGATTCATCACCAAACGGTGATGTGCGTCCGTTGCCATCGATAATAAAGATAGATATCGACTAGCCTTTGATGCAGGTGGGCGGCCATCTTCACCGGGTGCATATCGTCCTGATTTTCGTTGTAGAAAATAAAATAATCCTCTACGAGATTAGGTACCAAATAGGTATCGTGGAATTCACGGCGTTTCCCGTCGGAGCAAGAATAAACAGGTTGCCTGCGGTAACGTCCCGCGTCACGGTCTCTAATTCTTTTGAGAATCAAGGCATAGATATGCAATAAGGCGCGTTCATTGAAAGCGCAATTCATTGAAAGCGCAATTCCTATCTGCCAGATCACGAATATAATGAATTGCTTCCTGATGATTGATTGCCTCCAAATGGTCATTGAGCGATTTGCCTCCAATGGTCAAGCCCTTTTCGATGACATGTTGGGTTTCATCCAGCGTCAGAGAATTTACCCTCGATACGGTTGGATTCATTAGGTATACTGAATATCCCAGATCTTCTGCATGTCCTGAATGGTTGCCGGGGCAATGGGGCGGAAGCTATCCAGGCCGCGCTTTAGGTCACTGAGTTGATCGTAAAGTGTCAGCAAGTCCTTATGTAACAGGCCACACGCGCGCAAAATCAAACTTCGCGTTCAATTGTTTACTTGCGTCCATGATTGCATTCCCTAAAGAATGAAAATACGCCTTGATGCCTGCAAGTTCCTGTTGCTCTTGTGGAATCACAGGAATCAATGGATTGGACGCGTTCCTTTGGTTAGCCATAAGTTTTTTAATCGGGTATAGGCCCATTCAAAATTTGTCAAAGCCCGACAGGGCGAGTGCGTATCAAAGTCGCGTAGTAGCAAGAAGACAGGAGAAAATAGAGGGAAACGGCAATTGGAGTTTTCCAATGATAGCCGTATCGAGGAACATTTTTCGTAACTATTCAGCTACTCCAATGGGGGCATTGGGGGTTGGCCTTGGACCGTCAGGACGAGCGAGTTGAAACGAGCGTCGGACTGTTTGCGGCGGATCGAAAGGTAGGAGCGGATGAT
>Ga0056123_1000096_pt1 | contig 17917 bp, 13 predicted proteins | sample WorMetHEROISLAND_3_FD_71122 | JGI IMG/M metagenome (GOLD analysis project Ga0056123, IMG submission 71122) | Marine gutless worms symbiont microbial communities from Max Planck institute for Marine Microbiology, Germany - Olavius sp. 3 HERON ISLAND ...
CGTGGGAGTCAGCAAGAAACGGGATACATGCACAAGTTAACTGGCAGTTTACGACCGATGATGCCAGAGTCAAACTGAAACGGCTTTATCCAACATTAGAAGCATGACATGACACTAGGTGTCGTAGCGTCTAACAGATTGACAACGTAAAAACCGGTTCTATTATGTACCCAAGATAGCGATCACCCCGCACATTCACAGCGTGCCAATTGACGAACTTACTGAAAGGAACGGATCATGGGACTGTTTGATTTTGTGAAAAACATTGGCAAAAGTGTCTTTAGCAAGGAAGCGGAAGCGGCCGAATCGATCAAAAAGCACATTACGGAAGAAAATCCCGGAATTGACGACCTGGATGTCACCTTTGACAACGGCACGGTTAACATTACCGGCAATGCCGCCAGCCCGGGAGCCATGGAAAAAGCGATCCTCATGGCCGGCAATGTAAAAGGCGTGGAGAATGTCACCGCCGAGGGATTGACCGCGCCGGAGCAGACGGAAAAGGTGGAATACTACACCATCGTCAGCGGGGACACCCTTTCGGGGATTGCCAAAAAATACTATGGCAACGCCAGTGAGTACTCCAAAATTTTCGAGGCCAACCGTGAAGTGATCAAAGACCCGGACAAAATCTTCGTGGGTCAGAAAATTCGTATTCCGATGAACGCCTAAAGGGCTTTCGCTTTTACGTCCTTCACAAGTGAACAATTTATAGGGCGGTTTTCGCAAGCTTGCGGGAACCGCTTTTTTTAATGACCGCATTGAACTTTAGTTTATGGACTGGTCGTTGCGCTTTTTTGAAAGCCGAACAGCGCCAACAGATCTTCAACGATCATATAAAAAACCGGCACAAGCACCAAGGTGATCAAAGTCGCAAACAGGATGCCGTATCCCAAAGAAATGGCCATGGGAATGAGGAATCGGGCCTGCCGCGATGTTTCGAAGATCATCGGCGCCAGCCCGCCAAAAGTGGTCAGAGTGGTGAGTAAAATGGGCCGAAAACGCTGCCGGGCCGCGTCGACGATGGCGGATAGGGGTGTTACTCCTTTTTTACGGCGCCGGTTGGCAAAATCGATCATCACCAACGAGTCATTAACCACCACACCGGAGAGCGCCACAATCCCGAACATGCTGATAACACTGAAGCTGTAACCCATTAACAGATGACCCAGCACCGCGCCCACCAGCCCAAAGGGGATGGCGCACATCACAATCAAAGGTTGGATATAGCTGTTAAAGGGAACGGCTAACATGGCATAAATCACCAAAAGCGCCAACAGCAAGCCCTTCATCAAGGCGGCCATACTTTCTCGCTGTTCGGCTCGGCGGCCCTCCAAACGAGTGCTAAGACCCGGATACAGTTGCGACAACTGCGGGAAAAAATCTTGGCGCAAGTCCGCCAACACCGCACCCGCTTTGCCGCGGGGCTCAACATCCGCTTCAACGGTCACCACCCGACGCCCGTTGCGACGGTAAATTACGGTTTCGGCACGGCCTGGCTTCATTTCCACCACATCGCGTAGAAGCACCTCACCTTGGTCGGGCGTCGGGATCACCATCTCATCTAAAAAATAGGAAGACTCCCGTTCAGCCTTGGGAAGGCGTACCATCACTTTGACCTCGTCACGGCCCCGCTGCACCCTTAGGGCCTCGGCCCCGTAAAAGGCGTCACGAATTGATCGCGCCACCTGGGCTGTGGTGAGACCAAGCCGGTTTGCCGTCGGTTTAAGGGCAAAATCAATCTGCCGCTTACCCTGGGAAAAACCGTCATCCACATCCTTGACATTGGGATACGATACCAGCTCAGCGGCCAGACGACCGCCGGCCTGTTCCAAGACATGGGTATCCCGATGACTCAGCTCAACGGTGATCGCCGCGCCGCGACCCGGCCCGCCGGCATCGGACTCAAACTTGATGTTTTCAATCCCCATAAGTTCCGTAGCCGCCGCGCGCCACGCTGCGGTAAACTCCGCCGTGGAAATGGGGCGGATATCCGGTTTGGTCAAATAGACCCGGATCCGTGCGTTATGCCCGTTCACATCCGAAAAAATTCCTTCCACCAGTTTATCACCACCATGCTTTTTTGCCACCATTTGGGCGGTGTCCACCAGGTAGTCACTTACATCAAGGGTGCTTTGGACAGAGGCGCCAAAAGGCAGGTTGAGGCTGACCTGAGCGTAATCCGATTCAATTTTGGGAAAGAGGACAAACCCCATTCGGCCGCTTTTGATATATCCGAAGGTGATCAGTAAAATCATCACGCCCACCGCTGCGCTTACATAACGCCATTTCAGACAATACGTTAAAAAGGGGCGGTACACCCGCCGCACCATATCGGTAAACGCTCGTCCGAATCGCTGCTGGCTGTTGACCAAAAAACCGACCATACCTTTGTCACCGGTTCGATCCTTGCGGTGCCCCAAGTGGGCGGGCAGAATAAAGAGGCTTTCGATGAGCGAGATGGAAAAAACGGCAAACACCACCAAAGGGATAAATTTGAATATTTTACCCATAAAACCCGGGATAAAGAGCATCGGAGTGAAGGTGATCATATTGCTCATCACGCTAAAGGTGACGGGCAGCGTAATTTCACGCGCTCCCCGCACCGCCGCCTCAAACCAGCTCATGTGGTTTTGACGGTAGGCGTAAATATTCTCGCCCACAATAATGGCATCATCCACCACAATTCCCAACGTGACAATAAAGGCAAACATGGTAACCATGTTGATGCTGACGCCCAAGGGATGCAAAATTAAGAACGAACCGATAAAAGAGATGGGAATGCCTAATGCAACCCAGAAGGCGAGGCGGAACTCTAAAAACAGCGCCAAAAGGATAAAGACCAGCATGAGACCGATCATACCGTTGCGCAGCATCAATTCCAGGCGCTGGCGGTAAATTTCCGAGCGGTCGCGGCGGGTGTCAACGGATAAACCTTGGGGCAAGCTCTCTTTCAAGTCGGCCACATGGCCGGCGACCGCTTCGGATACCGATATGGGTGATTGATCACCGCTACGGTACACACTGATCAGCACCGCCGGTTGTCCGTTGTAGAGGGCAAAACGGTCGGTATCTTCCAGACCGTCGGTGATCGTCGCCAGATCACCCACCAACAATCGCGTACCGTCGGCGGCGGTGAGTACAGGGATATCGGCGAACTCACGGCCCAAATCACGGCGCTCGTTGACCCGCACGAGGATATCCCCATCGTCCGTTTTAATAGCGCCGCCGGGCAGTTCCACAACCGCCGCGGCAATGGCCCGGGCCACTGTCCCGATGGTCAGACTGTATGATCGTAAGGTGTTTTGATCCACCTCAATGCTTATCTCCGAATCACGGGCGCCTTCCAAAGAGACCAGCCCAATGGCATCATCGACACTGAGCCGTTCCCGGATCGTCTCTGCGGCCTCTTGTAACACCGGACCGGGAAGATCGCCGTAAAGCGCTAAAGAGACCACAAACCGTTTGCGTTGGCTGATGGTCACAACCGGATCTTCGGCGTCATCAGGAAACGACTGGATCCGGTTGACTTCGTTTTCAATCTCCCGGGCGATCTGATCTACATCCTCACCGGCGATGATTTCCACCACTACCTGCCCGCTCCCCTCATTGGCGGTGGCATGAATCTCGTCAATCCCTTCAATGTCTTGAAGTACTTCTTCCGTGGCGTAAATAATGCCCCGCTCCACCTCTTCCGGCCCGGCGCCGGGATACACTACACGGATCTCCACCCGGTCCAATTCAAAATCGGGAAAGACCTCTTTTTTGATTCGGGCCCCCATAAAGAGCCCCCCCAACAGAAAAACAACCATCAACAAATTGGCACTGACGGGATGGGCCGCCATCCAGGCGATAGGGCTGCGTCTTTCATGCGGCTGCAACCGGAGTGAATTTGAATCGAAGTCGATCATGATTCTTTTACCGAGGCTTCATCGGTTATTTTGGGCTGTTTTGAGGGAGGGGCCGTTTCTTTGGAATCGGCAACCACCCGGAGTTGCATGTTTGCCACCGGCGTGGCAATGGCGGAGTTGATCAAACGGTCGCCGGGGGACAACCCCTCTGTTACATAGAAACCCTTATCGTCCTGCCAGGCAATCCGCACCGGTTGGATGATCAACCGGTTTTCCTCATCGGCCAGCCACACTTGACGGTTTTCCCGCATGGCCGTGCGAGGGATTTTGTAAACCGCTGTCAGCGGCCGACCGGCAATCTTGACCTGGACAAACTCGTTGATCAACAACACCGGCTGCGGGCTTGCTTGGGGAGTGGAATCCCCCAGTGGATCGGCAATGGAGATCAGTACCCGCGCCATCTGTCCCTTTTCACCCATATCACTGAGCAGTTTGATCACCCGGCCGGGCACTGTATAGCGGTCACGATAGATAATGGTGGCCAAAGGACCGTTTTCATTGGCTGATGCGGGGATGGCAATGCGGTCAAGACGGTTTAACGGCACAGTGGCCTCCACCCAATACTCATCGGTTCCCACCAGCGTGGCCAGCGCTTCATTAACCGTGATGCTGGAGCCGATCTCAACATGTTTTTCCAGCACCAGGGCGTTAAAGGGCGCCCGAACAAGGGTGCGGCCCAGGTTGCGTCGGGCTTGGGCCAGTTCCGCTTTAGCGGCGTGTAAGTCCGCGCGCGCCTTTTTGATTTGCGGCTCCCGCAAAGCCAGCTCCGAATCAAGATCACCGGGCAACGGTCCGTCTTTTTTTAACAACTCCCACTCTTTTTGAGCCACATCCCGAGAACTCTCCTCCAGTTTCAACCGATACTCGGCCTCGGTCACGGCCCGTTCCCGGAGGGTCACCACCGAATGATAGTCGGCCGGATCGATCCTGAGCAGTTCCACCCCTTTGGCAAGTCGACCACCAGGGATGAAACGGGGATGGATGCGAATCACCTCACCGGAAACACGTGCCTTGACAATCAGTTCGCGTGCCGGCGCCACCGTTCCCAAAGCGGAGATAACCGCATCATGATCCTGGGGGTAAACCGTTTGAATCGTTACCTGGTGGGATACCATGGCCGCTGGTGGACGCCGTTTGGGTTTGGCCTCCGGATTTTTAATGATGGTATAGCCCCATATTCCGGCGCCGATAATGATCAACGGAAATAGCACAGGGACTATTCGTTGAGCCCATCTGTTTGGAGCAGCCTGCGGCCTATGCTTTTTTTTTATTTTCATTTCGGGTTTCATAGAGACCAGCGCAACTATTAAAATTTATTGTTGCTCATGCTGAGCCAAATTTGTACCCCAGCCGCCACCGAGGGCGCGGTAGAGGGCAATCCGGTTTCTGATCATCTCCGCTTTACCATTGATCAGGCTGAGTTCCAACTCTTGTACCGAGATCAACTGGGCCAATACGGGAAGATAGTCGCTGAGACCGTTTCGGTAGCGTCGCATGGCTTGTTCAAGCCCTTTGCGGGCGTTTTCCATCTGACGGGCCAAATGTTCAAGCGATGTTTGCCGTTTTGCCTCACGGATCAAGGCGGTTTCAACCTCTAAAACCGCCTGATAGACCGTTGCTTCGTAAGCGGCCAACTGTTCGGTGAGTTCACCCTTGGCCACTTCGGCCGCCGCCTTTAGACGACCGGCATCCACCAACGGCGCCGTTAAATTGGCCGCGAGGCTGTAGAGCCAATTTTGAAATAAAAAATCAAGGACATTGGCGTTGTATTGCGCCGAACCGGTCAAGCGGATGGCAGGCAATCGATTGGCGCGGGCCGCTTCCAGATTCCGGCGGGAGGCTTGCAACCGCAACCCCGCGCCGTAAACATCCGGGCGGTGGGCCAATAGATCGGCGGGCAGTCCCACCGCCGGGATTTGGGGATAATCCGGGAAATTATCGGCCTTAATTTTGGGCGCCATATGGGGCGGCAGCCCCAATAACAGGGCCAATTGATAGCTCTGGGCCGCAATCTCCGCTTCCGTCAGGGGGATCTCCCGTTGGGTCCTGGCCACCAACTCCCGCTGCTGATAGACATCCAGGGCTGTGGTCAGCCCTTTTTGAAAACGCAACTCTACCAATTCCAGCCGGATGTCATTGGTGCCAATCTGTGCGTGGAGCCGTTCCAGCCGGTTTTTGGCGGCAATAATATTGAGCCATCGCTCCGTCACTTCAGCGGCAATCGTCATGAGGGCGGTATCGGCATCCGCCAAGGCTGCCCGAGCGGTTAACTGCGCGGCCGACTGCTCGGCACGTACCCGTCCCCAAAGATCCAGCTCATAGCTGCTCACAAGCCCCAAATTGTAATTCTCAATCTCCTCGCCCCGATCATTCGTTTCGTTCCGGATCCAACGTCTTCCCCGTGTGGTCCCCACTGTGGCGGTTAGATCGGGGTAGCGCGCAGCTCCTTCAATCACCGCTCTTGCCCGGGATTGATCCAGACGGGCCAAGACTTGTTTGAGGGTCAGGTTTTGTGCCAGCGCCACATGGATCAGATGATTCAATTCTCTGCTACCGAAACTTTCCCACCAGGGATGGTCCGGGGTGGGGCGGCTTTCATACACGGTAAAAGTTTGGGGGAGTTGGTCGAGCGGCTTTAGCGCACCCGTGTCGTGAAACAGGCGGCAACCCGCCATCAGCGCCATGAGCAAAAAAAACCGCCATGTTGATTTAAATCCAACCACGTTTAGACCATTGTTTCGTCAATCACCGGATTTTCCAAGGTGCCGATCTGTTCAATGGTGACGGCCACCTTATGATAATCGTAAAGAAAGGCCGGGATCACGATGGGATCGCCTGGGCCGATCAGGACATTGGGCGTTTTGGGAAAAAGTAGCGGTTCAGGGGACGCATCGTTAAAGCCTCGAACCTTGACGCTGTAGCTTTCGGCAATATAATCCCGATAGTTAAGCCCCAGGGCGATTATTTTTGTCGGTGCTACGGTGTATTGTTCCCGGCTGTCGGCAATCGGCAGTCGAATGGGTGCTTGACTCATAAAAAACTCCCTATTAGAAAAGGTATTGGCGGCATATTGGCCGTTTTGAAAGGTTTGCATTGTTATAAAACGAAACAATTATGTAACCATGGGGTCAATATAGTGCAGACTTCGTTGAATGAAAATACAAAAAGTCAAGCAACACACGGAACATCCGTTTCACCCGGCCCGTCATTTTACATGGTTTGCGTATACAGAACCGGCGGGAAGAGGTAATATGAACCACGCTGTTGTCGTTAAAACCGGCATAGAGGTATGAATGAGTCATCCGCCTCCATCACGCTTTTCGAATAAATTGAAATGGACCGTTGTTATCGCGCTATTGGCTATCGGTCTATATACCGCTTTTGGTTTCTGGGGGGTCCCCGCACTGGTTCAATCGACGGTTTTGCCGAAATTATCTCAACATTTAGGACTCACGTTATCCGCTCAAAAAGTGCGCGCCAATCCGTTCCATTTGTCGTTGGGGTTCGAAAATCTCTCCATTTCCCATATAGACGGATCCCAACTGGCTGATGCAACGGACTTGGCCCTGAATGTCAGTGCGCGCTCGCTGTTTTTTTTCAAACCGGTGTTGCAATCAATTGTAATAGACACCCCCGATCTTAACTTTATTCGCAATAAAAGTGGCGCACTTAACTGGCCCACAGCCAAATCGGCGCCCCCCGCTACCGCCCCTGCAAATGACACCACCGATGAAAAGCCGCCGGCATTTTGGATCAATCGAGTGGCCGTTCATAATGGTTCGATCACTTTTAACGATGTCTCGGTCGATTTTAGGCACCAGGTTAACGACCTGAACGTTACAGTTGAGGATTTGGGATTTCATAAGAAAAAAGCCACCCGTGTGGATCTTTCCGCCAGCTACAACGAAGCGCCCATCAATGTCAACGGCGACCTGCGCCTTTTTGATCCGGCCCCCGAAGCCAAACTCAATGTTCGGGTGGAATCCCTGGCGCTGCCCACATTTTTAACCTATTTGCCCACAAAACCGGCGGCAACCTTATCAAGCGGCTTTATCAGCACCCGTTTGGATATCGATTTTGACACCAAAAAGCCTCCCGCTGACCACCTTCTGATCAAAGGCGGGGTTACCCTGGAAAAGGTTGCCATTGCCGATCTGAATAAAGAGGCCATCATCTCTCTTCCCAAGGCGGCGGCAGTCATCAACGAAGCCTATCCATTTCATAACCAATGGCGTATCGAAACGGTGACCCTGGAAGAACCCGCTGTCCGTATCGAACGATCAGGCGACGGAACGCTCAACCTGGCCCATTTGGCTCCGGCGCTGGCCAAAACATCCGACCCTCAAGCATTTTCAAATCAGCCGTCTCCGGCTTCCGAAACCACGGAGACAAGACCGACACTGGACCTGTTGATTCGATCCATTGGGCTTCAGGAAGGCCGCATCGACTATGCAGACGCATCCTGGCCTCAACCTTTTGAGAAGCATTTCACCGGGGTGACACTACAAGTTGTCGATTTTACTTTTACTAAAGACTCTTTGGTCCCTGTTAAGTTCAATTTCAAAACCCAAGCCGATGAAACCGCTATCTTCGACGGCAAACTGGGATTGATGCCGTTTATCCTGGAGGGTGATGTATCCCTTACCCAGGTAAAGCTGGCTGATTATCTGCCCTTTTACCACTCCATGATCGGTTTTGACTATCAAGATGGACGTGGCGATGCCAGCGGCCGGATCTATTTTGACACCCAAAACGGGCCTTTGACTTGGGCCCTGACCGATATCACCCTTGATCTGCGCGATATTGTTTTGACCGACCGCCGCTCAGGTCAAATCGCCATCCATACGAAACAGCTCACCGCCCAACAGTGCGATTTAATCCCCGCCGAAAAAATGCTCCGTTTTGGAAATCTTAACTCATCGGGCGGCTCACTGGAGATTATCCGCGAGGCGTCGGGCAATATCAATCTGGCGTCGCTCTTTGGCAGCCCGGAAGAAGAACCGATCGGCAAACCCCAAACAGCAAAAAAGTCGGCCCCGCCGGATGAAGAGGAAACCAGTGACTCCTGGCAGGTACGCCTTGAGACCGTAGCGATAGACAATCAAGCCGTTGTCTTTAGTGACGAAACAGTGACACCGGAACTTATGCTGGAAATGGCGCCCACTGCGGTTAACGCTCAAAATCTGGTGATCGGCCGTCCCGAGAAAAGTCAATTCACCATTACTTCAAAAATCGGCCCCAAAGGCAAAATCCAGATCAAAGGCGCGTTGCAAATCAAGCCATTTATCCTGGAGTCCGCTGTCACCACTAAAGCGTTGGAGATGGCACCGTTTCAGCCGTATCTACCTGAAAATATTAATATTGGGTTAACATCGGGCACACTCTTTACCAACGGCAGGTTAAAAATGGTCCTGCCCCAAGGAAACCCTTTTCAATTGAGCGTGGATGGTGATCTGGTGGTTAGGGATCTCTCTTCGGTGAATACTCGGACCGAGCAGTCGCTACTCGATTTTAAAACGCTTGACATTAAAAACGCCAAATTGGACATCACACCTTTTGCTTTATCATCGCAGCAAATCGCACTGACCGATTTTGTGAGTCACATTACGGTTGCACCGGATGGGCAGCACAATTTTAAAGGCCTCTTTGACAAACCGGAAAGCACCAATGTACCCACACCGCCCATATCGGCATCGGCTGCGACCAACAACAAGGCCCTCCCCGTCAATATCGATCATATTACCTTGCAAAACGGCCGCATCATCTTTTCCGATCAGTTTACTCAGCCCAATTTCGATGCCCGGCTGAGCCGGATTGAGGGCCATATTAACAATATGAATCCTGTCTCCCCCGCGGATATTAAAATGACCGGTCTGTGGGAAGATCTGGAGCCGGTCGAGATCGAAGGTTCACTCAATCCCTTTACAAAATACCCCCAAACCCTGCTCAACCTTTCCATCAAGGGTCTTAGTATGAGTCCTTTCAGCCCTTATTCCGGCAAATATCTGGGTCGTAACATCAGCCGGGGGAACCTCTCATTGGATCTCAAATACAAGGTGGACGGCAGCCAATTGGCTGGAGAAAACATCGCTGTGATTGATGACCTGGACCTGGGTGATGCGGTGGATAGCCCTGACGCGGTTTCGCTACCCGTTGGATTGGTCATATCGTTGTTAAAAGATTTGAATAATGATATTCATCTGGATTTACCGGTCAGCGGGGATTTGGCCGATCCCAAATTCCGCCTGGGCCGCACGATTTTGCGTATGCTAGGCAATCTGATTACCAAAGTGGTCACAGCGCCGTTTACTGTCATCGGGGCTCTTTTTGGCGGGGGTGAATCCCTTGGGCATGTTGATTTTGAACCGGGAAAAAGCGATCTGATCCCATCGGAAATAAAAAAGCTGGAAGCATTGACAAACGCCTTGGAAAAGAAGTCTACGTTACGACTCGATATTTCGGGCGATGCGAACCCGGAGAGAGATGCGAAAGCGATGCGCCAATATAAATATTATCAAATGATCGCGACCGTAAAAAAGCCGGTACTGGAAAAGCGCTCTGCCGATATCATTTCGGCACGGGCCGACTATGAGAAAAGGGTTAAAAAACTGCATAAACAAATGGCCTCATCACTCCCCCCAACAAGCGGCAGCAATAAAAAACCAACGATTGTAGAGATGGAGAAGGCAATGCTGGAGCAGATTGCCATTACCGACGATGATCTCCGTAATTTGGCCAACCAGCGGGCCCGCGCGGTGGAAGGTTTTTTTCTAACCCAAAAACAGCTTGACCCAAGCCGTTTTTTTGTGATTCAACCCGACATCCCGCCGACCGAAAAAGAGGGTACCGCACCTGCCAGTCAGGTCCGTTTCTCCTTGCGCTGACAGATATGATGAAACATTTATATCAATTCGGTTTACTCATTGTGTTGGTGGGGCTCATGCTATCCGGCCCATCGCGGTTGCCTGCCCAAGAGACCCTGGAAACGGTTGAACCAACCTTGACCGATCCGGTTGCCATTGTTAACGGAACCCCCATCAATTACGCAGCCTTAAAACGGGCCCAAAAAACAGTGCCCATTGGCCCGCCTTTAATGGTCGAGTCCGGTGATAAGACTTTTCCAAAAGAAGATTTGGCTTTAGAGCAACTCATTTCTCGCCAGCTACTCTTTGAAGCGGCGGCAGCCCAAAAAATCACCGTTGATTCAAATGAGGTGGATGAAGAATTCACTCGGTTTTTACGTCGTCTGCCAGGCCCCAGTGCTTACCGAAGCTTTTTATCCGAATTGCAGATGACCGAGGCGGATCTTAAAAATGAGCTGACCCGGGATTTGACTATCGAAGCGTTCACAAACCAGCTTGCCGCTGATATCGTCGCCGCGCCCGAAGAAGTCAAGCGCTATTACGACAATCATCCGCATCTATTTGCCGAAACCGCCAAGATGCGTTTTCGTGAAATTTACCTACCCAAAGCGGAACCGCCCACCATCGATCCCAAACTTGAAAAAACCATTGCACAGATCCAAAAAGCCCTGGACGAGGAAGTTGATTTTATCAGCCTGGCGGATCGTTACAACCCCAATGGCCAGATTGAGAACGGGGGCGATCGTGGTTATATACGGGCAGGATCCCTTGAGCCCAGACTGGAGGATCGTCTTTTTGCCATGGAAATTGACGCGATCAGTGCGCCTATCGAAACGGAAATCGCCGTGCTGTTTATCAAAATGGTGGATAAACAGGTGGAGCAATTGGCACCGTTTCCCTCCGTCAAAAAAGAGATTGAAAACTTTCTACTGGCCGAACACCGTCAAACAAAAATTTTAAATGTTATTGAACAGCTAAAAAAGAATGCGAAAATCGAGCGTCTGCTACCTATTGATCCGGAACATGAAGAAACAGCGATGAAATAAATTATGTTGAATCGCCTCCTCTATCCCAACCTGCTAAGTATTGTCTTTATCGTCGCCGCGATGACGGCCTGTGCGCCATCTGAAAGGGTAATTCAAGGACCAACCGGATCGTTATCGGAAAGCGGGCTCTCGGCGGAGGCTTTGCTGCATCGGGCCGGCCAGGCCGAAACGAAACGTGATTATGCTACAGCCCGCGCCTATTACAACCGGTATCTGCAACAATACCCCGGCGACCTCTATGAAGCCGAAGTCTTAACCAAACTGGGTAAAGTCCACGGCTTTTTGGGCGATCGCAAAGCCGCACGCAGCCTTTTCCGGAAAGTAGAATCGAAACATCCCCAAAGCGTATGGGCGACAGAGGCAATGCTCCATGCGGGACGGAGCTATCTTCAATCCAACGATATCGTCGCGGCATTGGCCCAAGCCGACAAAGTGATCGCCCGAAAAAATGTTAGTGACGAACAGCGACGGCAAGGCTATCTTTTGCGGGGTAACAGTTATGCCCAACAACAAGATCCGCAATCGGCGCTGGCGAACTTTTTGCGGGTGTATGAATTGACCGATCCCCAGCTTTTACCCGATCTGAAACAAAAGGTTCAGAGCTATCTTGCCAATATCGACAACGAAACATTAATCGCTGTGCAAAGGGAGACGCCCAAGGGTTCGGGCCGCAATTGGCTCACCTACCTGATCGGAGTGCGATTGATGGAGCAAGAGAAAAACCAAGCGGCCGTTGCGTACCTTTCCAATGTCGTTTCCGAGGACCCGGACAGCCTCCATGCCAATGACGCCCGTAGCCGGATAGCGCGCTTGCACCAATTGGCAACGCCGGGGGAAAAAACCGCCATCGGGTGCCTCTTACCCTTAAGCGGGCCTTACCAGGCCATAGGAGAGTCGGCGTTGGCTGGTATCGAACTGGCGCTGAATACGCTGGGACGTCAATATCCCAATCACCGTTTTTCCATTACCGTGGCCGATACGGCGGGTGATGATATAAAGGCGGTAGCGGCCTTGGAACGTCTTCGCCAAAAAAAAGTGGTTGCCATTATCGGCCCCATTGTCACTGCCAAAGCAGTGGGTTTGCGAGCGAATGGAATGGCCCTTCCGCTGTTGGCGCTCAATCAATCGGCAGACATCCCCCAAATCGGCCCCTTTATTTTTCGCAATTTTATCACCCCCGAAATGCAGGTGCAGGCATTGGTGGACTACGCGGTCATGCACCAAGGCATCGACCGTTTGGCGGTTTTATATCCAAATGAAAAATATGGCCGTTACCACGCCGACCTTTTTCGCGCTGAAGTTCAGGCGTTAGGCGGTCAAATCGTCACGGAAGTATTCTATGCCCCAGATAGTAGCGATTTCAAGGAGCCCATCCGGGAACTTCTAAGAGCAGAACCCGGCTTTGACGCCCTTTTTATTCCCGACGAGGATGAAACCGTTGGATTGATCTTACCCCAATTACGGTTTTACGACGTAAAGAACAAAACCCTACTGGGTACCAACCTATGGTACACTGACAAACTCATCGAGATGGCGGCACCTTACGCTCATGAAGCGGTCTGTCCGGCGGATTTTTATAAAGAGTCGTCCACCCCCCAAGTGGCTCAATTTGTAACCGCCATTAAACGTACCTATCATCAAAAGCCAAGCTACATAAACGCCATTGCCTACGACACCACCGCGATTCTTTTCAAAGCATTGACCACGGCCGTCTCCGACGACCCCGTTGCTATCCGCGAAACCCTGATTCACATGGCGCCCCATGACGGATTGACGGGCAAAAGCTGGTTTGAGCAAAACGGGGAAGTATCCAAGGAGATCACGCTGGTGCGGATCCACAACAACCGATTTGAATCAATCAGCGAAAATTAACCCGGATTTTGCACGCCACGGATGGGTTCATTGGCAAGGCAGCAAGGGCGAAGCTGTATTCTCATACCGCGAGCCCTTGATAACACAGCCCGTGAGCGTCCGTTCGGATGAAATCTTACAAATCTGTTATCAATGTCAAAACACCCAAACGGTGTTTCGGAAATAACCGTAAACATGTTGCTAACAAGCTGAAATATCAAATATAAATAATTTTCCGGTAAAATTTCATGCAAAATTCGGGATTAAACTTTTTTTGATTGCCGATTACTGTGGTGTGTCGGCTGTGAGCGACCCTTGTCCTGTTGCAGCCAGCACATTGCGCCACAAACGGCCCAAGGGATCTATTTTTTTGCGTTTTCCCGCGGAAAGCCGCATGGGCAAATGAACAAACTCGTTATTCCAGTGACCGACGAGCATCTCGGTTTTGCCGGCCATGGCTGCGTGTACGGCATTGCGCCCTAAAAAATTGCAAAAGACCTGATCATTGGCATTGGCGGGTACGCTGCGGATCATATAGCTGGGATCAATGTATTTCAGGGTCACTTCAACATTCTTTTTAATAAAATAGTCCTTGATCCGCTCTTTTAAAAAAAGGCCGATATCGTTTAGTTGAACATTACCCGACGCATCTTTGGCCTGTGCGGCATTAAAAAATTTTTGCCCGGCGCCTTCGGCCGCCACAATCACAGCATGTCCCCGATCCAGCAGCCGTTTTTCAAGTTTTTTCAACAACGCCCCTTGACCTTCCAGATCAAAATCAACTTCGGGAATCAATACAAAATTGGCATCCTGTTCAGCCAATATGGTGGCCGCTGCAATAAACCCCGAATAGCGGCCCATGAGCTTGATCAACCCAATGCCGCTGGGATAGCCCCTCGCCTCGTTATGGGCCGCCCGGATCGCCTTGGTGGCCATCTCTACCGCCGTATCAAAGCCAAAGGAGCGGGAGACGAGATGGATATCATTGTCGATGGTTTTGGGCAGCCCAATGACACTGATTTTGAGCTGTCGGGCCAACACTTCCCCGGCAATGGCCTGGGCGGCGGCAAGGGTGCCGTCGCCACCCGCCATAAAAAGTGCGTTAATGTGATTTTGTTCTAAACAATCCACAATGGCGCTGATATCTTGAGGCCCTCGTGAAGAGCCTAAAATCGACCCGCCGTGCTTCATGATGTCAGTGACGCTCTCCGGCGTCAAGTTGAGGAAATCGTACCCATAATGAGGAATAAACCCCCGCAAGCCATAGCGCACCCCCCGGATGTGTTTGACGTTGTAGCCGTGATAGAGCTCTAATAAAATAGCGCGAATCAGTGCGTTAAGCCCCGGACAGAGGCCCCCGCAGGTGACAATCGCACAGCGCATTTTACTGGGATCAAAAAAGATATTGCGTCGCGGCCCCGCCAATTCAAAGGCTGTTGCGGGATCTTGACAGACCTCTTGTTCCGTATCCCGGGTAAAGGTCGCCTTTTGTAGAACCCGCTTTTGGTCATCCATAAATAGCGCTTCCGGGTCGGACACATTTTGCAAGTAAGGAGACAAAATCTTGGCCGGTCCAAGGTTGGCAACAGTCGTATCATAGGGGGGTGTCGAAGCCATCTGTGTTATCACGGTTACGACCCGCCGGCAGCGCGGCCGTTAAACCGAAACTCTCCTTTTCCCAAAATATCGTGCAGATGAACGATTCCCGCAATCCGCATCGCATCATCCACCACAGGCACAACGGTAATTTGATGCAGTTCCATTAAATGAAGTACATCGTAAGCCAAGGCATGGGGCAACACCGTGCGTGGCGTGGGTGTCATAACATCACCGGCGGTTAAATCTTTCAGTGAACGGTGCTGCGTCAACATGCGGCGCAGGTCGCCATCGGTGACGATACCGATCAGTTTGCCGCCCTTGGCCACGAGCGTCACTCCCAGGCCACCGCCATCAATCACGCCGATGGCCTCCAATAGGGGGGTAGCCTTTGCAACCACTGGAATTCTTTCACCGGTCACCATCATATCGACCACCTGACTGGCCAATCGCTGTCCCAAATTTCCGCCGGGGTGAAAGCGCCTAAAATCACCCCTTTTAAACCGGCGCCGATTGATCAGCACGACCGCGAGGGCATCTCCCATGGCCTGCATGGCCGTGGTACTGGTGGTGGGCGCCAAACCCAGAGGGCAAGCCTCCCGGTCCACGCTGACATCAATGGCGATATCGCTGAGATGGGCCAAATTGGAATGGGGGTTGCCTGTAAAGGCGATCACCTTACACCCCAATTGGCGGACGCTGGGAATCAGGTGATTGAGTTCATCAGTTTCTCCACTGTAGGAAAGGGCCAACAGGACATCCTCAGCCGTTACCTGTCCTAAATCGCCGTGCATGGCCTCAACGGGATGCAGAAAGAGCGACCGGGTTCCCGTACTGTTCAAAGTGGCCGATATTTTACGGGCGACGATACCTGATTTGCCGATACCGGCCACAATAAGCCGACCCTTTGCGCTGAAAACAAGATCAACCATCTTTTCAAACCGCCGGCCAAGCCGCGGAATCAACCCTAAGATACCATCGGCCTCGATTTTTAACACCTCTTTGGCTTGTTCAATAATCATACTGTCCATTTCAACTCTACAATACGGTTACCGTTAAATACAGATACACTTCATCTGTTGATTTCGTATAAAAATCCAGAGGCAACCTGTTGCAAGTTTAACCGAAACTGGCATCAAAAACGAATTATGTCAATATACGGCACTGCCTCAGTTTGAATTTTATAAATTATTTGACTTTTTGCCCAAGAGGACATAATCTCTTGTGTGTTCCACAAAGGGAGGGGGATTCTATGCCAAAGGGACCACAAGGTCAAAAGAGACCAGTCAGTACCATAAGCAATGCTGTTCACATAGCCAAAATCGCAACTGGCGAAATTGAAGAGAGCAAGCCGAAGATTCCCAAGAAGAAAAGGGATCAAAGCGTTGGCAAAAAAACAGAGAACAACACCACTAACAAGGAATAGGATGATAGTGGTTAACAGTTTTGGCGGAGGTAGCGGGATTCGAACCCGTAATACTCTGGGTGAGTATGATCGTGTCTAAAACGACTGCCTTACCAATTACGCTACGCCCCCCTTCTACTGAGTAAAACGTATATTGAATATTACTTGTCGTGCCGTAGAGTCTTAAATCCATAGTGCAGGTATCCATCATATTCCCTGCGACTTTTAAACTGCATTAAATTGAGTTGGTCCCAGTATTTACGCATATGATCATAGTCATTTGCGCCTGGGATATCTCTGCAATAATATCGATAGTGGTTAGTGAAAATGGCTGAACTCAGATTGTCTGCTATCTGCAATCCTGCGGTCAATCTTGAATCGGCAAAAAGTGGGGCTTCATAAATTTTAGTTAATTGTCTTCCGGTTTCGGTTCCGAATATGAATGTTTTGTATGAGTGTGCAACACTCCAATCAAATTTTACAGTTCTATCGGCAATCAAAACTCCCGTATCATAACTTGCATGTTCAGCAATAAAAATATTAAATCTTTCAATCATGTATTGAAGTGATATTGTATAGATTGTAACTGGTGGTGTTGGGTTTTTTGGGTTTTTGATGGTTGTGACACAAAACAACCTTCCGCCATATCGATCTGTTAACCTAAAAACTTTAATTAGAAATGCGTGGCGTCGTCTACTGTCTTTATTTCTTGGGGCACTTAGCGTATTGCCCTTTATTTCGTGGATTTCATCTCGTTTGGATGATTTTGAAAATTCTGGTGCAAAAAATTGGCGTTTTAATGTCAAGTACTCCCTATCAAAGTTTCGCCATTCCTCAAGTGGCAAGGCCAAGCCAGTCAAGGTAAATAGAGGGGTTTCTGCGTTTTTGAGGGGAACGTGATGGCCCCTAATGTCGCCGCTTTCATCGATGTAGAGAACACATGTGGACATTGATACCTCCTATTGCAAAACAAACAGCCCGCTAAAGCGGGCTGTTGGGTCTTGCACAGGTGCCTTGTGGCACGAGAATGAGTTCTCATTCGTCCGCGCAAATTTCTTTATGAAGAAATTAAAGGCTTTTTCTAATGTTGTCAAGATATTTGATGTGAAAATATAATAAGTGCTGAACTAGAGCCTGTCGACAATTAGTATATAGTATGATATCATCGCATAAAAACCGTCATGGGAGGCTATGCGATGCAAGACCGGCACACATTAAGAAATGATCAATGGGAGCGGATCAAGG
>Ga0056123_1000097_pt1 | contig 17893 bp, 12 predicted proteins | sample WorMetHEROISLAND_3_FD_71122 | JGI IMG/M metagenome (GOLD analysis project Ga0056123, IMG submission 71122) | Marine gutless worms symbiont microbial communities from Max Planck institute for Marine Microbiology, Germany - Olavius sp. 3 HERON ISLAND ...
CATATGAAATTCTGTTAGCTTCTTTTCTTCTGGCATACGCGTCGGACTCGAAAAAGTCCTTCCATTCTCCCTCCCTGATACATAATCCAATGGAGTCTTTCTCGCCTGTTCCAATGCGATAGGAATTCTGTTTTCTATCGTAGTTCAGAAAATAGTGAGCAATCAGATCCTCTTCGCCACAGTATATAAGGAGTTCATATCTTTTCAGTGCGCACTCTTTCTCTGTAAGATATGAGACAAAATCGAAGAACGTGTCTAACTCACCAAACAGAATTGGGAGATTATGGCTATCTAGTACGTGTACTGGATCGTCACGATCCAGATTGATCATGCATGGAAAAGGAGAATTGAGCATGAATGAAATAGGAGGACTATTGTGACTGTATGATATTGCGAGGCTTCCGTAGATGTTATCTTCCGATAAGGCTTTGCAAGCCTTGCTTGCGCCGTGAGCTACAATAATCTTATGGATCTTTGTTTCGGTGGTTATTTCTAATGGAAATGTATCTTTGCATTTTTTATCTAGGTAAATAGGCCTGCGACTCCTGACGTATCTCTCGGCTCCTCTGGCCGTGTTGATCTGTTTTTCAACGGCCTCCTTTTTCCAACGACGACAAGCCACATGAATATCATTGATGGCGCCTTCTAACTTCCGACTTTCGCGGTCAAAAAATATGAACACATGGTCCGAGAATACGGCAATAAGGTCGCATAGTTCCTTTCTGTCTTCCTTGAACGGATTTGGATAACTCCAAAGCTTTAGGAATGTCCTGTTGCAAAGAGCGGAGAGTTGTTCTTCTGTTCGAGTGACGCCCTCGGATTTCTTAATTTTCATTTGAACACGATCTCTCATGAGTGCTGTGTGGGGTAGGGTCAGTTCTTTAGTTTGTGCATGCCGTGCCTTGCAGACTCACATCCCTGGAATGCTTCTGTGAACCACAGGCCCCTCTCAAGCATGGGAGGGTAAAGGGGGTTCCGTAACCGAGCTAGAGTGCCGCACAGGGCTGTACACGCAGATCGATTCCTTAGCACCCTCGTTCCCGATGCGCTTGGAAATTGGACCGGAGCCCTCCGCCGCAGTCATCCTGCAGAAGCGGCGATCCGGCTACGTCAATACCTGCTTTTTGTGCTCCCGCAGCACACGCGATAGCTCGCGCAACAGCCTCCAGGTGCCGCCTTTGTAGGCGTTCCGGGACACCTTCGCCTTACCGGCCTCGGTCTTAGGCCCGGTCGATTTCTCCCACGGTCGCCATTGCCGGATCAGCTCGGCCTGGCGGGTACGCCGCTCCGGGGTCCAGCCGTTCGCCATCTTTCTCCTCCAGTAGTTTGTTTTGCCGAGGTGAATTTTCTCCCGTTGGTTGTTCCCCCGCGCGCGGGGTACTGTTGGGCACAGCCGATGCGTTGTTCACCTGCTGCGGACCTTGGGCGATGTTGGCTTGGCGGACGTAGCCCATCACCGGCGGGTTCTGGATGGTCGCCAGCGCTTCCCAGGTGGACCGGCACTGTGACTGCGCCCGCAGGGCTAGCTTGAGATAACCCTCGAGGTGGTTCATGTGCTCGGCGTTGACGGCCCGTTGCGCGAGGTGGTTGAAGATGGCATCCAAGGTGTGGGCCTGGGCCGTGAGCATGGTCTCGGCTCGTTGCCGATCGCCGTTGCGGCTTGCACGGGTCTGTTCCGACAGCGAATCGGTCAGGCTGCCCATGTCGAGGTCGCCGTAGGATTTCCCGTAGGCCTTGAGCGTGGTTGCGGCCTGTATGGTCGGGTTCAGCACGGCGCGGGCAGTGATAATAGCCGGGTCTTCGTCGGGCTTGCCGGCGATGGTGAGCTGGTTCGAATCGCGTTCCTTGATGGGCTTGCGTTGAGCCGCCATGGATTTCGTCTCCGGTGTTACGTTCCAGCGACAGCCACTGAGCAATGATGGGGTCTCGGCGTCCGGGGTAGAATTGGTTTCGTCGACTGCTGCCGGCCCCTGGCTCCAGGGATATATCGCATGCCGTGACTCGTTGCTTTGCGTCACAACCGACGTTTGCGTCACCCCTGCGTCACCCTGTGCGTCACATGAGTTTTAAGTAAAATCAGTCAGTTATCTACTGGTGACGCAAAGTGACGCAAAATATCCCTATATTTACCCCTTCTCTATTATGTACCCCTTCTCTTCCTACCCCCCTTTTTCTTTTTTCTAGAAAAAGAGAAGATTTGCGTCATTTGCGTCACCATCTAATCAACCTATTGATTTTCAATTAAAAGAAGGTGACGCAAAAGCCATTTCGTTTGCGTCACCCCTGCGTCACAATCGAGGTTTGCGTCACTCTCATCATGTAGATGATGCGGCGTTTTCCGGTCCGTCTGCTGCCGACTTCGATCCCACCCGCCCGTAGCGCAGGTTTCAGTCGCTTTATCCGCTCGGAAAGAGCGCGTCCTGATTTCGGCCATGCCTTAGAGGTAGCGATCTTCTCATCCATATGGCCTGTGAGTTTTGTTAGCAGCTCCGTGGCGGTTCCCTCCCAGAGATCTTTGCCTGACATCAGGTCCATGATCGCAGCTGCAACCGGGTCGGCGTCGAGCATGTCTTCATTGACGCTATCCCGGTTGGCTCCATAAACCTCTTCGAATGTCCCCGGTGTCCATAGCGCCGGCTCGCAGGCCGCCACCCACCTGGCGAAGTCGGCCATACGCGGAGTCGAGGACAGCTGCATATCGGGGAGTCTTCCAAGCCCTACCGCAACAGCGTTTAGAAGGCTTCCAAGGATCCGTGGGTGTTCAGCGATGAACTCCTCCCACAACTCCGCCTCGAAACGGCGCTTGCCGTTCGGAATGGCCTCTAGCTCCACGTGCATCGCGCGGTCGGCCAAGTCAGGCCGATGCATGACGTTCTCGATTCCATTCAGAATCGCCGGGCGCGAGACATTGAACAAGGTCTCCTCCCGGTCGGTATGGAGCGTGCGCGTTGAGAATCCGCCGCCGCTGGCGATGCGGCAGAGTGTGTCTGAAAGCCATTCGGAAAGGCGCGAGATATTATCGAACGCCAAGACGTGCGCGTTCGCGGCGCTGATAAACAGATCACGCTCGTCTCGCGGCAAGGAGCGTAGTGGGGCGGCATTGGGGTCCACGAGTGTGCGCAGGATCTTGGCGGAGGTGGACTTCGCCGATCCTTGCTCTCCGGACAGCACGAGCACCGGATAGGGGCCTTGACCCCGTAAGCTCGCCAGCACCCATGCGATGACTAACCTAAAGTCTGCGTCCGATTTGACGTTTATGAATCGGCGCAATTCCTCTATCGCCTTCTTTCCTTCCTCGCTTGCTAGTTGCAACGGTTCTGGTAATGGCGACATACCTTTTGTCCGTTGGAAGTGCGCTGCAGGGAGCTCGATGATCCGCCAGCCGGAGCTGTCGATTTCGATGGCGTTCCAGTCCCGATTTCCAAGATCGATGTAAACCTTTCCCTCAAAAGACCCAACACGGTTGAACACCGGTCGCCTTGGCCCTTCGTGCGCCGCGGCGTCGATCTCCCTGAGGATCTCTTCGAGGTTACTGGTTGATGCTGACTTGCCGGTACTCCTCCGGTACCGGGTTACCAGCCAGCGTTTAAAGGCCGCACTATGAACAGTTAGGGATTCGCGGTGACCATTGACTTCCACGTCGGCGAAGGCTTCCTCAGCACCCTCCGAGAGAAACAGCTTGATTTCTCTGTTCGTGAGCACCTCTTCGAGAAACATATCGTCTTCTCTCTTCTTTCCCGATTTGGTTCTCTCCCGGATCATCGCATTGTCCAGCTCCGTGACCCGGCAGCCGGCACGCTTGAGCTGGGCGCGCAAGCTCTCGAACCGGCCCTTGTCCTCTTGGCGCAGGGTCACAAGCGATTCGAACATGTCGGGCGCGAATGGCGCTCCTGGGTCGGCCTCAGTGCGTGCAACCAAGTCTTCCAACGGATCGGGACGATAGATGGGCTCGTTGGCCGCCTTGATGACAGGCTCGATCTGCCGTTTTACGGCCTCTAGGCCCCATTCCCGCTGCAGGTCGTTGAAGTCGGAGTAGTCCTTGCCCTGTTCCTTGGACTTCTTTCCTGCCTCGATGTCTTTGGGGCGTTTGCCCTCGAAGTCGGGAACGGCGACCTCCGCCTTGATGGCTTGCGTGGCCTCCTTGGCCTTGGTCAGACCTGGATTCCTGGGGTCCATGTAGTCGTCATCGGCGCACACCACCATCGGCAGATCCGGCCATTTGCGGCGTAGGGCCTCCGCGACCGGCTCGAGGTTCCCGTCGCTGAAGGCCACGACCACGGGCAGTCCAACCGCTTCGTGGATGCTGGCTCCGGTGGCAAAGCCGGTGGAGATGCATAGGGCCTCCATGCCTTCGACGCCGCCGAGGATGTACATGCCGCCCTTGGCGGAGGCGTTAGGATGAAATTTCTTGTCGCCGTTGGGTGAGATGAATTGGAGGGACTGGAGATTGCCCTCGATGTCGCGAACCGGAACAACCAGCTGGTTTCCGGCCATTTGCGCTCCATTGGCCTCGATCCCTTTGCGGACAAGATAGGGATGAGCATCGTTCGCCGGTTCGGCTGTATTCCAAATCGTCGCGGCCTTTGCAGCGGCAGCGACAAATTGTTGTTGGCATTCCGCCCCAGCATGCTTCCGTGCCGCTTTGACATGGTGCATGAATGCTGCCTGTTCAGACTGGGAAAACGGCTTTTCACGGTTCGCCTGCCAGGTTTCGGAAAGACCGGAAGACCAGTCGCCGAAGACGCCACCCTGCCTGTCATCGAACAGTTTGCACCAACCGGCTTTATTGCCGTCGCGCTTACCCGAACCGGGGAAGCGGTGAAACTTGCCCGGCTCGATCACAGCGGGTGGTTCCAGACCGGCGGCCCGGATCGCATCCTGAAACTGGGAGAGTGCGCCATTCATCGGGCGGACCTCCCCTCACTCGCGGCCTGACGGCTGTGCTCGATTTGCCGGTTTAGCCAGGCATTGATTTCCGCCTCAACCCACCCGACGGCGCGGCCTCCGAGGGAGATGGGCTTTGGAAAGCGGCCTTCGGAGATGCGCAGGTAGATGGTGGAGCGGGAAAGCCCGGTGCGGACCAGGACGGCGGGGAGCCGCAGCATGCGATAGTCGCCGAGGGAATTGGCGATGGTCTTGGAATCATCGGCACAAGAACTGTTGACAAGTTGCGTCTTGTCTTTATAATGAAGACTATTCTTAATCATGGTAGTTTATTCTCCATGTGAGAGGGTATAGTGGTTCATTTGCATGAGCGTCACGCCATAAGACGCTATTAATTTCGCTAATAGCGTCAATAAGAGAATGCACATAAAAGGGCGGCCCGTTTGCAGACGGATCGGCCCTTTTTATTTGTGGTTATCTCTTTGTCTCTTGTCTCCTCCGTGCTTCGATAGGATTGAGGCCGCGCCTGACCAAGCGTCCCCTAAGGGCGCGGGAAAGGATTTCAGTATTCGTCATACATGAATCACTTCTGTGAAAAGGCATGTGTGATCCCGAATACCATCGCGGATGATCGAAAATATTGTTTATCTCGAGAGAGTCTAAATATTTTTTGACATCGAGAGAATATTCTCGATGATTAAAAATGGAATTGTATATTAGATTCCACACCATCCAGTTCGGAATCACACCAAAGCCCACTGCGCCAACAGCGGGCTTTTTTTATACCTAGCGCATCATCGTTTCTTTCTACTTCATGATTCCGCTACACCACATTGGTTGCGGATCTCACCTGTTCCAACGAACTGCGACAACAGCCGATAATTCTCCCGTTCGTACCGAACCCTAGCCGACGACGATTGCCCGGATGAATCTGATACGTCCTCGGCAAGTGCGGCACGATCACGAGCGGAATGCCGTGCTTGTCCAGAAACTCTTTTACCTGCTGCGGTCCTGCTGCCAATCGGCTCAGTCGAGCGACCTACTTGAGAAAGTCCAAGGTGACGGTGCCGGACTCGTAGCTCACCTTCGGCGGGTTCTTGTTTGCTGTCGCTAGAATCCGCCAGCACCAAGCCTGAAGCGCATAGGGGGTTGTCTTGGCGTTTCTGCACACCTGATCGTTCTTTCGGTAGAGTGCGGCGTTGACGACCTCCGCCCCTCCTGTCCGCTCGATGAGATCTCTGATCAGACCCTCAGCTTGTGTCGGCAGCTTGGGGACGTCCTGGGACGTCCTGAATCCAGCCTCGCTCCGCCATGGCCTTGAGGGGTAACCGGCTCCACTTAATCTCGGCCAGCGGATCGTCGAGAACCACGCCCGGCCCCCGTAGCAGCACATCCGCTGGAATCCAATTCCACATTCATGTAACTTTACATTGTACTGAGTCCAGACTAACATATCGCGATGTCTCCGGGCAAGCGATCGGGGCATGTTGCGTCCTGAGATAAAAGTACTGTCAGTCAACTATGGCTCCAACACACCATTTCGCACACTCTTCTGATACCGCCGACCAGACAACTTGGCATCTTTTGTCCAAGCACCTCGCCGAGACAGGCCGACGTGCGGCGGAATCCCTCGCAGTTTTGGGTTGCACAGAGCTAGCCAAAGCCGCTGGACTTTTGCATGATCTCGGCAAATATTCACGGGAATTTCAAGGCCGTTTGCATGGCGATTACAGCCGCGTCGACCATTCGACGGCGGGGGCAAAGATCGCGCAAGAGCGTTACGGCCTGCCCCTAGGCAAGCTGCTGGCCTTCTGCATTGCTGGACACCACGCTGGCCTCGCCAACGGCGTAAGGGGCGAGCGCACGCGGGCCCTCCGCGATCGCCTCGAACAGGAATTTGGCTCGGGGCTTCCTGTGCTGGACGACATTTGGCAGAAGGAGTTAGCTTTGCCACAGGTGCTCCAGTCGCCTTCGCTGAAGCCGAAAGGCCCAGAGGGCGGTGGCTTCAGCATCGCCTTCTTCACTAGGATGCTGTTTTCCGCCTTAGTAGATGCGGATTACTTGGATACCGAAGCCTATTTCGACTCGCTCAAGGGAAAAAGTCCGCCGCGCGGTGGCCACCCGCCACTTGACAAGCTCCAGAAGCAGCTCGATAGCCATCTTGAAAGGTTGATCTCAAAAGCCAAGTCAAGCGCAATGAACGACCTGCGTAGCCGCGTGTTGAGCCACGCGCGGTCGAACGCAAAACTGGACCCTGGGCTGTTTTCTCTGACCGTGCCAACCGGCGGGGGCAAGACCTTAGCTTCATTGGCTTTTGCATTGCAGCATGCCGTTCAACATGGTCTGCGGCGCGTGATCTACGTGATTCCTTTCACCAGCATCATCGAGCAGACGGCGCAGGTGTTTCGCGATGCCCTAGGTGACGATGGCGCCGGCTTTGTGCTCGAGCACCACAGCGCCTTCGAGGAGGAGACACACGCATGCCGCGAGGCGCGCGACAAGCTGCGTTTGGCGATGGAGAACTGGGATGTGCCGGTGGTCGTGACTACGGCCGTGCAGTTTTTCGAGAGCCTGTTCGCCCGTCGGCCGTCGCGCTGCCGCAAGCTGCACAACATCATGAACAGTGTCGTCATCCTGGATGAGGCACAGACACTCCCCTTGGCACTGCTGCGACCCTGCGTCGCTGCGTTGGACGAACTGGCGCGCAACTACCACAGCAGCATCATCCTGTGCACGGCGACCCAGCCAGCACTTTCGGCGCCTAAGTTTCGAGATGGCTTTGAAGATGTACGGGAAATCGCCCCTGATCCACCCAGTCTCTATCGCTCCCTCAAGCGAGTCCGGGTCCACAAGCCGGAAACTCTGGACGATACTGCATTAGCTGCCCGGCTACGCACCACCGATCAAGTCCTGTGCATCGTTAACACACGCCGTCACGCTCAAGCACTCTACAGCGCAATCGCTAAGGAAAGAGGCGCTCGCCATCTGACGACACTGATGTGTGCGAAGCACCGCTCGGCGGTACTCGAAAACCTGAAACGTGACCTAAAGGAAGAAAAGCCCGTCCGCCTCGTGGCAACGTCCTTGATCGAGGCCGGGGTCGACGTCGACTTCCCGGTCGTGTACCGCGCCACTGCTGGGGTCGATTCGATCGCCCAGGCAGCGGGCCGCTGCAACCGCGAAGGGCGCCACGCCTGCGGCGAAGTCTACGTTTTCGAGCCTGAGGAGAGCGAGGGCAACAAGCCACCGCTAGAGGTGGCGCAGTTCGCCACAGCAGCACGCAGCGTCATGCGGCGGCACGACGATCCGCTGACGCTCGAGGCGGTAAACGCTTATTTCGAAGAGGTCTATTGGCTGAAGGACGACGAACTGGACGCCAAGGGCATTCTCAAGCTGATCCGCGAGCGTAGCGACCGTTTCGATTTCCCCTTCGAGGACATTGACACGAAGTTTCGCGTCATCGAGACACCGCAGGTTCCGGTGATCGTCCCCTATCGGGGAGTGGATGACAGGGACCACACCCTCGACATCCTAGTCAAGGATTTACGCTACGTCGAGCGGCCCGGAGCACTTACGCGAAGACTGCAACCCTACATTGTGCCGGTGTCATCCAATACACGAAATCGTTTGATCTCCGCAGGAGCGGCCGAAATCATTCGCGGCGATGAGTTCGGCATGCAGTTCGTGCTTCTCAGCAACGAGGACCTCTACAGTCCGGAAATTGGACTGTCCTCGGACGACCCGACATTCAAGAACTCAGAAAGGCTAATTTGGTGATTATCCGCTGTTAATTACAGCTTTTCGAAGTTTGAACCGACCCACGCTGATTCCGTCAGCGTCTGGTCAGGAGTGTCGGTGTTCCGAACGATCGTGGACCGAAACAAGCGCTCATAGTTGAACGATGACAGCGATGCCCCCGTAGTCGCGGTCGGGGACGCGAATCGCTGTTTCAGGAGGGCGAATGACTTACGGAGTGAAACTGCATATCTGGGGCGATTACGCTTGCTTTACCCGCTTGGAGATGAAGGCGGAACGGGTCTCCTATAACGTAATCACTCCCTCGGCGGCGCGCGGCATCCTAGAGGCGATTCACTGGAAGCCGGCAATCCGCTGGGTGATTGACCGCATCCATGTGCTGAAGCCGATCCGCTTCGAGACCATCCGCCGTAACGAAGTGGGTAATAAAATCCCGGAGACCAAGGCGCGATCAGCCATGAGGCGCGGCTCCCTTGAGGGGTTGTTCACGGTGGTCGAGGACGATCGGCAGCAGCGCGCGGCGACGGTTCTGCGTGACGTCGGTTATGTCATCGAGGCACACTTTGAACTGACCGACCAGTCCAGTCCGGTCGATACGACGGCAAAACACCACTCCATATTCAAGCGCCGGGCCGACAAGGGACAGTGCTTCCATCGTCCCTACCTTGGGGTTCGTGAATTTCCGACCGATTTTGCGCCGGTCGAGGACGACCTGCCGGACAGCGCTCTGGCCGAGGCCGAGCGCGACGGTGATTTGGGCTGGATGCTTCACGATATCGACTATGCCAAAGGCATGGTGCCACGGTTCTTCCGAGCCGTGATGAAGGACGGTGTGATCGCGGTCCCGTCCTTCGACGCCGAGGAGGTCAAGACATGACCATTCTCCAGGCGCTCGACGGCTACTACAGGCGACTCGCAGATCAAGATGAGCCACCTAAGGTGCCACCCTTTGGCTATTCGCGGGAAAAGATCTCTTATGCGCTTGTCCTCTTACCTGAGGGGGAAGTTACGGATCTCCATTGCCTGCTTGAAAATTCTGGGAAGAAGCCCCTGCCGAAGCTCTTAGCGGTACCACAGGCGGTCAAGCGCACGTCCGGCATCAAATCGAACTTCCTTTGGGACAAGACGTCCTACGTGCTGGGTGTCTCGCGGCGGGTGGGGGAGCGCGTTGCCCAAGAACACGCCGCTTTCAGGGAGACGCATGAAACCGCGCTGGCCGACGCTAAGGATGAAGGCCTGGTGGCGCTTCGCGGGTTCATCTCCCAATGGACGCCAGAGCGGTTTGAGGCGTTGCGGTTGTTCTCCCCCGATATGCTCGATACCAACCTGGTATTCCGCCTCGACGGCGAACGAGGCTACATCCATGAGCGACCGGCAGCTCGCGATTTGGTTGCATCTCGTGAGACTGAGGCCGCTGACCAAAGTGGCTTCTGCCTGGTCACCGGCGACACGGCGCCGATCGCGCGCCTCCACACGCCAATCAAGGGCGTCCAGGGCGCACAGACTTCGGGTGCCACTCTGGTCTCCTTCAACCTCGAAGCTTTCGAATCCTTCGGCAAGTCGCAAGGGAACAACGCGCCGGTATCGGAGCATGCGGCCTTCGGCTATGGCACCGCACTCAACGCATTGCTCGAGCGGGACAGCCGAAACCGGCTGCGCATCGGCGACGCGACGACCGTCTTTTGGGCAGAAGCTGATGGCGTTGGCGAAGACGCCGCAAGAGCTGCGGAGGACGCCTTCGCCATGCTGGCCGACCCGCCGCCAACGAATGAACAGGAAGCACGGAAGGTTGCGGATGTCCTCGAGAATATCGCCACGGGACGACCTATCGAAGAATGTGTGCCGGAGGTCCGCCCTGAAACTCGGTTCTACGTGCTCGGCTTGGCACCTAATGCGGCCCGACTCTCTGTGCGTTTTTGGCATCGCGACGACATCGGTCGCTTGGCCAAACGAATTGGCCAGCACTGGCATGATCTTCGGATCGAGCCGCAACCCTGGAAGACGCCTCCGGCGGTCTGGCGTCTGCTCTACGAGACCGCATCCCAGAGAAAGGCTGAAAATATTCCACCGTTGCTCGGCGGAGCCTTAATGCGCGCGATCCTGACTGGTAACCGCTATCCGCGAAGCCTGCTTGCGACGATCGTCATGCGCATACGGGCCGATCACGAAGTGAATGGTCTTCGGGCGGCGCTCTGCAAGGCCTATCTTGCCCGTGATGTCCGCCTCGCGCACGAGGCCCGCCTTGATTTCAAGAAGGAGGATGTACTCATGGCTTTGAACCGTGACGAACCCAACCCCGCCTACCGCCTTGGGCGGCTCTTCGCCGTTCTCGAAGGCGCCCAACGCGCCGGCCTTGGGAACGTCAACGCGACTATCCGAGATCGCTACTTCGGGGCCGCCTCTGCGGCACCGGGCGCTGCCTTTCCGATGCTGATCCGCAACGCCAAGAACCACCTGAAAGCAATCCGGGGAAAGCACGGACACGGTTTGGCCAACTGGTTCGAAAAGGAGATTGGCAGCATTCTCGATGGCCTCGCGGACACGTCCTTTCCCCGCATCCTGTCCCTCGATGACCAGGGTCGCTTCACTATCGGCTACTACCAGCAGCGCGAATCGCTTCATCGCGGGAGGAGCGACGATACTTCAGCGGCGCTTCGAGACGCCGACCTCGAGGATCACGAGGAGGAGGGTTGAGCTATGACCGCGATCCGGAATCGATATGACTTCGTCTATCTTTTTGACGTTACAAACGGCAATCCGAACGGTGACCCCGACGCGGGTAACCTGCCGCGCCTAGACCCAGAGACCAATCAGGGGCTGGTCTCCGATGTTTGCCTGAAGCGCAAGATCCGCAACCTGGTTGCTCTGGACAAAGGCGATAAGGACGGTCATGAGATTTACATGGCCGAGCGCGCGATCCTGAACAACCAGCACAAGCGCGCCTGGAAGGCCGTAGGCATCGATACCAGCAAGGTAGAAACGCTGAAAAAGCTGCCGAAGGATGAAGACAAGGCGCGTGAACTGACCGCCTGGATGTGTAGAAACTTTTATGACATCCGAACTTTCGGCGCGGTCATGACGACCGGCGTGAACTGTGGCCAGGTTCGAGGGCCCGTGCAATTCGCCTTCGCCCGTTCGGTCGAGCCGATCCTGCCGCTGGAGATATCCATTACGCGCATGGCTGCGACGACCGAGAAGGACGCCGAGTCCAAGGGCGACATCCGCACCATGGGCCGCAAATACATCGTACCTTACGGGCTATACCGAACGCACGGGTACGTCTCGGCGAAACTGGCCGACGACAGCAGGAAGGGAACCGGTTTTTCAGAAGACGATCTGAACCTCCTTTGGACGGCGCTCATTCAGATGTTCGAGCATGATCGCTCGGCTGCCCGCGGCGAGATGGCGGCGCGGCGGCTGATCGTATTCAAGCACGAAAGTGCGCTCGGCAACGCCCCTGCGCACAAGCTGTTCGATCGAGTTACCGTAACCCGCGTCTTCGAGGGGAAGGAATATGACACTGGGGAGCGACGGGGCCACAACCCGCCGCCTGCGCGCAGCTACGGCGACTACGCCGTTCATGTCAATCGGAGCGATCTGCCAGGAGGCGTTGAGCTGATTGACAAGATCTAAAGTCCACTTCGATGATGGATGTGCGGCAAACCGCGGCGGGGAACAGGGAAGGAGACGATCCTCTCCCTCTGTCGGCGCTGCAGCACCATCTCTACTGTCCACGACAATGCGCGCTGATTCATATAGAGCAGCGGTGGGTGGAGAACCAGTTCACGGCCGAGGGTCGGCTGCTCCACGCGCGGACTGACCTCGGCGGCGAGGAGGTACGCCAAGGCCTGCGCATCGCACGGGCCGTTCCGATCCGCTCATGGCGGCTTGGTGTGGTCGGCGTGGCCGACGTCGTCGAACTACATGACGGCGGTCGTCAGCCAGTTCCAGTGGAGTACAAGCGCGGCCGCCCCAAGGCGCACCGGGCCGACGAGGTGCAACTTTGCGCGCAGGCCTTTTGCCTGGAGGAAATGTTCGGGACCACGGTGGCGGATGGCTTTCTGTTTTATGGGAAAACTCGGCGGCGTCGAGCGGTCGTCTTCAATACGGAGCTACGCGCACTGACCGCCCACACGGCAGCGGAGGTACAACGTTTGATAGTGGAGGGACGCACGCCTCTGCCGGTCTACGAGGCGCGCAAATGCAAAGCTTGTTCCCTAAAGGCGGAGTGTCATCCTGAGCGCCTTGCCAAGCGCGTCTCGGTCAGCCGCTGGCTGGCGGCACGCATCGAGGAGTGAGAGGGATTGCGCCGCCACCTCAATACCCTCTACGTCACCACTGCGGGCGCTTGGCTGCGCAAGGATGGGGCCAATATCGTGATTGATCTGGACGGCGCCGAGCGCGGTCGAGTCCCAGTCCACATGATAGGGGCCTTGGTATGCTTCGGCCGCGTCGGCATGTCGCCGCCGCTGATGGGATACTGCGCCGAACAAGGGGTCTGCATCTCGTTCATGACCGAGCTAGGTCGATTCCTGGCCCGGGTAGAAGGGCCGGTCTCCGGCAACGTGCTGCTGCGTAGGGCACAGTACCGCGCTACCGATGATGAAGCGGCCGCCGCTGCGCTCGTGCATAACATCATCAGCGGCAAAATCCTGAATCAGCGTACGGTTCTTCGCCGGGCCCTGCGCGATCATGGCCGCAGCATGGAAGAGGATGCACGATTGGAGCTGACAACCGCCGAGCGGCGCCTGGGCGACGCCGCCCGGCGCGCCCAACGCCCGCAAGGCGTGAACGAACTACGGGGCATCGAAGGGGAAACCGCACGGGTCTATTTCGAGGTCTTCGACCATTTGGTGAGAGGCGAGCAGCCAACCTTTCGCTTCATGCACCGCTCGCGGCGACCGCCGCTTGATCCGATCAACGCGTTGCTGTCGTTCCTTTATGTCCTGTTACTGCACGACTGTCGGTCGGCCTTGGAGACGGTTGGCCTGGACCCCGCAGTCGGTTTCCTACACCGCGAGCGGCCCGGTCGGCCTAGCCTCGCACTCGACCTCATGGAGGAGATGCGTCCAGTGTTCGCCGATCGCGTGGCGCTTTCGCTCATCAATCGGCACCAGCTTTCCGGACGGGACTTCGAGTCGGCCGTCAGTGGTGCCGTTCTGCTGCGTGAGACGGGGCGCAAGACGGTCCTGGTCGCCTATCAGGAGCGCAAAAAGGACGAACTGACCCACCCCTTTCTGGGCGAGAAGACGACGCTCGGTCTGGTGCCCTTGATTCAAGCGCAACTGCTTGCACGCCGGCTGCGCGGCGATCTGGACGGCTATCCACCGTTTACGTGGAAATGAGTTCACATCATGCTGATGCTAGTGACCTACGATGTGAATACCACCGATGACACTGGCCGCCGACGGCTGCGTCGTGTGGCTCAGATCTGCAAGGATTTCGGCCAAAGAGTTCAGTTCTCGGTTTTTGAATGTCAGGTCGATCCGGCGCAATGGACTAGCCTTCGCGCACGTCTGATTGAGGAGATCGATAACAAGACGGACAGCCTTCGCTTCTACCGTTTGGGATCGAACTGGCGACCAAGAGTCGAGCACGTAGGAGCCAAGCCGACCCTCGACCTGGAAGGACCACTGATCTTCTGATGCTACGCGAACCCCAAGCGATCACAAAATCCCTGCTTGGTTCGCAATCTACAGAATAGATTGAAATTATTTGTTTTTTTTATCTGTAGTGCGGCTTCACCACGCACATTATCGGTCCCGAACGGCAGGCTCGCACGCACTACCCTATTTTCCTCTCTCTGACAAACACATAGACTAGTGGCGGGTCGCCCCCTATGCGGGGGCGTGGATTGAAACCCTAGGGGAAACAAGAAAACACAAGTTTGAGAAGGTCGCCCCCTATGCGGGGGCGTGGATTGAAACATTTTGTGTCTCCGGTTACTAGGGGGCGCATGGGGGGTCGCCCCCTATGCGGGGGCGTGGATTGAAACCGTCATAGATGCCGGATGCTTGATTGAGGCGACAGGTCGCCCCCTATGCGGGGGCGTGGATTGAAACACTCAATCTCTTTAGCCTCTCAAATTGGCCGTCGGTCGCCCCCTATGCGGGGGCGTGGATTGAAACTTGATCTCCAATATCCTTCCGGCCAGCTTCCCATGGTCGCCCCCTATGCGGGGGCGTGGATTGAAACCTTTTCAGGCCATTTAAAATGCCAGTTATAAACGGGTCGCCCCCTATGCGGGGGCGTGGATTGAAACACCTATTCCAGTCAGTCATGGGCGGCAAACAGCCGGTCGCCCCCTATGCGGGGGCGTGGATTGAAACATTCTGTGTCTCCGGTTACTAGGGGGCGCATGGGGAGGTCGCCCCCTATGCGGGGGCGTGGATTGAAACCCTGGTAATCTTGATCTTAGCCCAAAACATCTAGCGTCGCCCCCTATGCGGGGGCGTGGATTGAAACATTTGGCGCAGACTCCGATGATAGAGCGCATCTTGGTCGCCCCCTATGCGGGGGCGTGGATTGAAACCCCTCCGTATCGGATTTGGCCGGTGCTCCAACCTGTCGCCCCCTATGCGGGGGCGTGGATTGAAACCATAAATGCTTAATATCTCATCTCTTACCTCCGGTCGCCCCCTATGCGGGGGCGTGGATTGAAACTACAATACATAGAAGACCGGATCGGTATTAACACGTCGCCCCCTATGCGGGGGCGTGGATTGAAACTGGTAATCTTGAGCCTGGACCAAAACATCTTACGTCGCCCCCTATGCGGGGGCGTGGATTGAAACTGCTTATCCGGCTGAATCTGCTGGTGTTTTTAACCGTCGCCCCCTATGCGGGGGCGTGGATTGAAACGCCATGTACAAGAACTTCCCGATCTCGCTGTGGATGTCGCCCCCTATGCGGGGGCGTGGATTGAAACATGTATCTCCATATTGTCAGGGCTACAGATATATGTCGCCCCCTATGCGGGGGCGTGGATTGAAACATGTATCTCCATATTGTCAGGGCTACAGATATATGTCGCCCCCTATGCGGGGGCGTGGATTGAAACGTAGACCCTCTGCCAATCCTCATCAGATATAGAGGTCGCCCCTACACGGAGTCGCTCAGATCGCAGCGAGCGCCGGGTACGTCCCACCTTGCGTGGGGTCAGGCTTGTGAATCGGCATCATTCTCCTCCCCGGAGGGGGGACTCCAGACATAAAACCCCGATTAGACCCCCAATATTCACGGATTATACTGGACATCTAAGGACTTTACTGGACCAGTATTGTATGTTTACATGGAGAGTTATTGGATTGTATCGGACGCCTTCGTACATCCTTTTGGCTGATCCCTGATCCGCCATAGACCGCTCAAATCCAGCCACAACCCCCGTGATCGAGCCCCTCCGAGCCCGCATCGGCCGGAGGCATTTGACTGTGCCCGATCAATAGTCCCCTCATCCCACGTCCCTCGCGGCTTCCCGCGCTCCCTGTTCTTCCGCGCTCACTAACCGGACGCCGGCGGCTCCGGGTCGAATTTCGGTTCGATCGGGGTCTAATTGGGGGTCTACCTTGACCAGTAATCACATACTTGTTTGATTTATATCAATTTTATTTTTTATTTTGGCGGATCAGGGAGCTACCAGGCGTCCACGCGGCACACGCCAGGGCATGAAACCGCAGGACCGGCCTCGTTTCAAGACCTTAGAGAAGCGGCCAGGAGGTTTGGATTCCAGGCCGTTGACCGTGATCGCTCCAGTGAGCAATGGCTGGAATCCACATGAAGAGCATCGGGTTGGCGTATGTGTCAAAAGCTCCGCTGTTTTCTTCTTGTCTCCTGTTTGGAGACGTCAATTTGTTGGGCCGATCTGCCTCTTATGAGTCAGGAGCTGCTAATACAAGATCACGTTGTACGCTTCAATGTTGGATTGAACTATGGGAACCAGACACGCCGTGATGTTTTTTCACTCCAAAACCGGGATGAATTTTCAGCCCGAATCGGAATCCGGTACGGGCTGACGCCGACAACCGAAATCTTTGGACGCATCACCGGGTCTCACCGAGAGAACCGTCTGGTCGCAGCGGCGAGTTCAACCGGGGTATCTGCAACGAAATTCAATACGGTTGTGCTGGGAATCAATCACGGATTTTCACCCGATACCGAGACACCCGCCGTGCTCGGATATATCGAAGCCTCCATGATCGAAAACGCCAGTTCATCGGCGGAGGACTATTCCATTTACGGGAGAACTTGGGGTATTGGGATGACGACTTACCGTAGCTTCGATCCCGTGGTTCTGTCGCTATCGGTTGGGTACAACCATGCGCGCACACGCCCATTGCTCCATAACGGCAACCATATCACCTTCGATCCGGGCGATGGCTTCTATTTGCAGCCGGCCCTCAACTTCGCGATCAACGACAAAATTTCCGTGTCCGGCGGTTTCCAGATCACATACAACGGAAAAAACAAAATCGATAGCAAACCCACGGGAATTGCATTCACGCGGACAAAGGCCACCTTCGGTATCGGATTCGCCCCGGATGAAAAGACGGCCATGTTTTTAAATCTATCGGCGGATGTGAGCGGAGATGCCGGGGTTTCCATTGGGTTCCATATCACTCACGATATCACCCTCTAATCCCAATAGCGACGATGGGTTATTCGCAAACGTTCAGTTACCTCTGATTGGGGTGCGGGAAACCATGAAAAAACTCAAGTCCATGCTGATTGGTCTCCTACTGGTCTGCTCGGTAACACAGCCTGTATTTGCCGAGACGCTCACTCAGGCGGATATCGATTTTATCTTCAATTCGGATGCCGAATATAACGTCGGCGATCTCGTGCCGCTATCGCCTGAAGAATTAGAGTCGATAGAAGGCGAGTATTGGGCTTTGTACTGGAGACGTATCGCTCGCGGTGTTGTTGGTTTTTATAATAGCATCCTAAGCGGACGTGCGTTTGGCATCGGAAGTCACGTTTACCGGATACAAAGGCACGGCCCTCACCATAAGTTTCACGGGATATGGGGGCAGATGAAAGGGTACCGGAAACATTGGCAGGTCATCGTTACTAATCGCATTCCGGGCAGAAACTCTAAAGGTGAACCGAGAAGCGAGAAAGGGAGTGATGTAAATCATAGAATTCCGTACGGTCGAGAATACCCTCCCCCCGGCACCCCTGGAAACCCAGGCAATCCCCCCAAACCAAAGATTACGCCGTATAGCCTCTCTGTAGAGCGAACGCCCAGCACAAGTAC
>Ga0056123_1000098_pt1 | contig 17815 bp, 14 predicted proteins | sample WorMetHEROISLAND_3_FD_71122 | JGI IMG/M metagenome (GOLD analysis project Ga0056123, IMG submission 71122) | Marine gutless worms symbiont microbial communities from Max Planck institute for Marine Microbiology, Germany - Olavius sp. 3 HERON ISLAND ...
CCGAAGACCTTCGTCCGATCATTCACTACCTGATCCAGGTCTATTGCTACGATGAGCAGACTTTGCGCACCTCATCCATGAGGTACGGCCCGAGGAGGAAGCCACCATGATGTCCCAATTTGCCCAGGATATCCGACGGGAGGCTATACAGGAAGGCCTACAACAAGGCATGCAGCAAGGCAGAGAACAGGGCAGGGAGCAGGGCATACAACAAGGCATGGAACGGGGCATGGAACAAGGCATGCAACAAGGTTTCCGGAAAGGCCGGTTAGAAGGGGAAGCGAGGCTCTTGCTTCGGATACTGCCCCGTCGTTGCTCTCCGAGCGTATCTACCAGGCTGACCCCAAGACCATCGAGACCTGGGCCGATCGTGTCTTGGATGCCGAATCTCTAGAGGATATCTTTTCGGAATGACCTATGGGGACCTTCAAAAAGGTCAGGCCCCCTATGATCATGTGGATATTTTTTGAAAAATAGGGATTTCTGTGAATAACTACGCTTTCCGATTCGAGTTCGAGCTGTAAAGCCGGATGCTCGGGTAGCAGAGTATCAAAGCTCCGGTATCGGCAAACACCTTTACCTTTATTGGAACCAGGTTCGGCTTTTTGGGATTGCTCAGCTCGATATTGGCAGATACGTGGCCCATAGCCATGGCTTCTTCGATGCGCGTCGTTCGCGTGATTCGTAGCCCCTTAGCCGGTAATGATGATTGGAGATCTTCAGAACCGATTCTACTTACAGGTCTTACCGTTGAACAGGGATCTCGGGTCAGGCGGCAACTTTCTGCAGGGGGTGCACCGGCGGCTGTTCGCGCCGCATTGCCCGAGCCAGGTCATAGTTGGCCTGCATGGCGAGCCACGCGCGAGCCGTGCTGACGCCGGCAAGCTCCAGGCGCACGGCCAAGTCCGGGCTGATCGCGGCATGGCCGTTGAGCACGCGCGATAGAGCGACCCGCGATAGGCCGAGGTGGGCAGCGGTTTCTTTGACCGACAGGCCCAGCGGCACGAGTACATCCTCGCGGAGCAGCTCGCCGGGGTGCGGAGGGTTCTTCATCATGGCTAGGCCCCTTTCGGTTCAGTGGTAGTCCCGGCAATCGACCAGATCGACATTGGACCTGGCAAATCGGAAGGTTACGCGCCAATTACCATGCGACCCGCATCGACCCATGTCCTTTCAGATCGCCCCTGAGCGGGTGTGGCTTGAACGCGGGCAGGTTCAGGTCTTCGGGACCGGCGGCAACATCGAGTAGGCCCAAAATACGGCTGAGCTTGCTGGCGTGCGCCGCTTGGATGTCCCGCGTCGAGCCGGTGCGATAGAAGGTTGCAAGGCCCTCGTGTTGGAATCCGATAATCACACAGAAATTATGTATCTCATAAGGTTACGAGATACAATCCTTTCGGATCGTTCCCACACTCCTCTCTCGCGGGCGGAAATCTCATGTAAGCCGCACCCGCGGGTCTACCAGGGTGTAGGCGATGTCGGTGAGCAGCAGGCCCAGGATGTAGAGGACCGAGCCCAGGAACACCATGGCCCGTACGATGGCGAAGTCCTGGTTGTTGATGGCGTCGATGGTATAGCTGCCGAGTCCCGGGATGCCGAAGAAGGATTCGGTGATCAGGCTGCCCATGAACAACAGGGGCAGCAGCACCACCACGCCGGTGAGGATCGGGATCAGGGCGTTGCGGAGCACGTGACGGAACAGGACCAGGCGTTCACTCAGGCCCTTGGCGCGGGCGGTGCGCATATAGTCCTTGCTGATTTCCTCCAGGAACAGGGTGCGGTACCAGCGGGTTCCGGTGCCGATCCCCCCGATGACGCCGACGATGACGGGCAGGACCAAAAACTTCCAGGCCGCCAGCCCGGTATCGTAGCCGGAGATGGGAACCAGATGGAGCAGCTTGCTGAGCAGATACTGGCCGCCGATGATATAGAAGAGCCCGGAGACGGACATCATGGCCACCAGCAGGACCACACTCCCATAGTCGATATAGGTGGCGCGAAAGAAGACGATGAACAGGGCCAGGCTGATGTTGACCAGCAGTCCCACCAGGAGCACGGGGACGGCGATGGCCAGGCTGGGCCACATGCGCTGGGAGATATCGAAGCCGATATCCCGGCCGCTGTCCGAGGCACCGAAGTCGAAGGTGAGCAGCCGCACCGATTTCTCGAAGAAGATGGTCCGGGTGACCCGGTTCCAGCCTGTGGCCTGATCGTCGAGCAATAATGGTCGGTCGTAGCCGTGCTCCCGTTTCCAGGTCGCGATCGCCTCCGGGGTCACCCGCTTCACCCCCAGCTGCATGCGGGCCATGTCGTCGGGAGAGCTGACCACGAAAAACAACAGGAAGGTGATCAGGTTTACGCCGATCAGGATGGGGACGGCATACAGCAGCCGGCGGATGATATAGGCGCTCATGGGTTCAGGACCCCGCTGCGCTCGCGACGGCGGAAGACGATGACCGCCGGTAGCACCCCGGCGGCCAGCAGGGCGGCCGCCAGCCACAGGGGCCAGAGCACGGGACGATTCCACTCCCGCCGCAGGCGCTCGCGCCGGGCGGTATCGATCCGGCGGTACTTGAGGGTATTATTGGCCATCAGGTTGGGCTTGAGGTTCTTCACCCAGCCATGATGCAGGCCGAACGCCTTGGGATGCAGCCCCCACAGCCAGGGGGCATCCCGCCGGGCGATCTCCACCATTTCGTCGACCAGGGCCTGGCGCGCGGGCCCGTTGTCCATGCTCTTCATCCGCTCGAACCGGGCGTCGAACTCGGGATTGGCATAGTTGGAGACATTCTCCCCGCCGCTGACCACCTTGCCGTTGGGGCCGTAGAGCAGGAACAGAAAATTCTCTGGGTCCGGATAGTCCGCATTCCAGCCCCAGATATAGATCTGCCCGATACCCTGGCGCATTTTCTCCTGAAAGCGGTTGTAGTCCGTCGCCCGCACCACGAGTTGGATACCGAGCTTACGGAATTGCTTGCGTAGCCAGCTCAGGCGCGCCTTATCGTCCGGTCCCGAGGCGACAGCCTCGAAGTTCAGGCTTAGGGCCCGGCCCGTCTCTGGGTCTCGACCGCGGGGATAGCCGGCTGCGGCCAGTAGCTGCCTGGCTTCCTCCGTACTGCGCCGCACGGCGCGCCCATCCTGCCACCGATAGACATAGGGATTGATTCCCGCCGCCCCCTCACGGTATCCGAAGATACCCGGCGGGATAGGCCCCTGGGCGGCGATCCCACGACCGTTGGCGAAGATGGCGATATATTCCTCATAGTCGACGGCGATGGAGATGGCCCGCCGCAGCCGGCGTGCCGGCTCGGAGGCACCACCTACCACCGGGTCCCTCATATTGAAGCCCAGGTACGAGGTGGACGCCTGGACTGCCGTCAATAGCCCGATCCCCCGCCGTTGCATGCGCTCGGTCAGGCCCGCCTCGCCGTGGCTACCGAACCGGATTGCCTGATCGAAGGCATCGGAAGAGATCCCGGAGCTATCGTAATAGCCCTGCAGAAACTTGTTCCAGTAGGGGATGTCTTCTTTCTCTAGGCTGTAGACGGCGCGTTCGATAAAGGGCAAGGGCCGGCCGGCATCCGCCAGAAGCCCCGTCGCCACGTCCTCCGGCATACCCTGGGTGGGATAGGTCTCGTCGTGAAAATTGGGGTTGCGCTCCAGCACCATGCGCAGGTTGGGATTGTTCTCCCGCAACCAGAAGGCCCCGGTGCCCACCGGATACCAGTCCAGGCCGATATTGCGCGCCTTCATGCCGGGCTGGGCGTAGAAGCGATCCGCCTCCCACGGGATGGGGGCGAAGAAGGGCATGGCCAGCCAGTAGAGGAGCTGAGGATACTTACCTTCGATACGGATGCGATAACGATACCGGTCCAGCACCTGGGCTCCGGCGAAGGGGATCATCCGTAGATCCAGGAACGGCCGCGACTCGCCGGGGATCGGCTCGGGTGCCGCCGCGGCGATGCGCTCGGACAAGGCAACGAAATCGTGGATTAGCTCCCCCAGGGTACCGGCGATCGGCGAGTGTAGCCAGGGTACCGCCAGGCGTTTAATCTGGTAGACGAAGTCCGCCGCCGTCAGCTCCCGAGTCCCCTGGTGTGGGAAGTCGGACAGGCGGTCGATCCCGCTGAGATCCGCGGCCTTCAGGTCCAGGTAACGATATCGTCCGGCCTGATCCCGGGCGAAGGCGGGGTGGGGCTGATACCGGATCCCGGGCCGGATGCGGATGCGGTACTCGCTGGAAGCGATCCGTTCCGCGGGGGCGTCGGCCGGTAGCGGCTTGCCCTCCGCATCTCGGTAGATCGGCACCGGCACCTGTACGGCGGAGAGGGGCACCAACTGGTAAGGCCGCTTCAGGAAATGGTATTGCAGCGGCGGCTCGTAGATCTGGGCGATGAAGCTGTACTCGTTGGAGCTGTAAGAGCGGGCCGGGTCCAGGTGCTTGGGCCGCTCGGAGAAAGCGCCGTGCAAGACGGCGGTCGTCGCCTGGCTGCGGGGATGGGGATGATTCCAGGGGGTCTCGCTACAGCCGCTTGGCAGACCCGCCAGCAATACGGCCAGTAGTCCGCCTATCTTACGCATAGCCAAGGTATCTGGTCTCCCGCTAGTACAGAGACTCTCAATAACCGATCACATTGAGCAAGCCGGATTTTTATGGAAATTTCAGCCGCAAATAAACGCAACTGGACGCAAATAAAGGTCAATGGACCAAATGATGGCAGGTCGATCTCGACCGATTGGCGTTGATTTGCGTTCATTGGCGGCAAAAAAAGCTTTCGACTTAATCTACCAATAGCTTGTTCCAGCAGTGATTATCATTCGGTAGCCCTGAGGCCGTACCTGATAACCCGTTGCGTCGTAGCGCCGTAGCGTGAGATAGGACAACCCTAGCTTCTCCCGGCTTTGTTATTTCCAGGATTCGATAGAAAGATTCCCTCACATCAGGTATACTCGAAAACAACGCAGCTATAACTTTACAAAAATTCCGTTCTTGGAATATTTCAAGTCTTGATACGAAAATGCGGTTCTTTCTTTTATCCAATTTTTCAATCACTTGAGTTCTTGAACGCTGGCGGGGCATCCTTGTCCCGCACCGGCGCTTCGAGCGTTTCAAGGTACTCTCGATAGGCCCTACCGTCGGCGTGGCATCAGGACCCTGTAGTCGAGATCCAACACCACCGCAGGATCGTATTTCCCGTCTTCGTTCTTATAAGGAAACTTGGCGCAGTCCTGATCCTTCACGGCGACCAGACGCAACCGCAAGGCCCCCGTATCGGTGCGACCCGGTAGCTTGTCCTTGCTCAGGACCTGGGACCAGGCATACACGGTATCACCGGCGAAGATGGGGGCCACATGGCACCCGCCGTTGATGGCGACGAGCTTGAAGGCATTGGCCAGGCCGTTGAAAGAAAAGGCGCGAGCCAGGCTGATGACGTGACCGCCGTAGACGATCCGCTTGCCGAAGCGGCCATCCTTCTCGGTGTGCTGGTTGAAGTGGACCTTGGCGGTATTCTGGTAGAGTCGGGTGGCGGTCATATGGTCGCTCTCTTCCACCGTCATGGCGTCCACATGGTCGATCTTCTCGCCTTCTTCATAGTCGTCCCAGAAATAGGCGCTCCCGGCCAAATCCGTATCATATCCGGAGAGGTCTAGGCCCTCCGGTACCATGAGGTCCGCAAGGGCAACCGACTCGGGCAGCTCGGGCACCACAGGTCCCGGGGGCGGTGCAGCCGTATCCTTTTTACGCACCATTACCCACCGCACATAGTCGAGCACCGTCTCACCCCCCTGTTTGGTGCCCACGGAATGCACATAGACAGTCCCGGTCTTACCGTTGGAGTTCTCCTTGAGGCCGATTACCTTGGAGACGGTCCTTATGGTATCCCCCGGATAGGCCAGGGTCCGGAAACGCCCGGCGGAATAGCCCAGGTTGGCGGTAGCGTTGAGGGAGATATCTGGTACCGTCTTTCCGAATACCATATGGAATAGCAGCAGGTCGTCCACGGGGGCTCGCGGTAATCCGATGGCCACGGCGAAGGTATCGGAGGACTGGACCGCGAAGCGGGAGCCGTAGAGTGCGGTGTAGAGGGCCACATCCCCTTCCGTGATGGTACGCGGCGTCGCATGGGTGATCTCCATGCCGAGGCGAAAGTCCTCGAAAAAGTTACCGGGATTGGTCTTGGTGTTCATTGTGTTCCCCTGGATTCGAACGTGAGTCGCGTAAGAGACCGCATAATAACTAACTATTGATTTTCATATTAATTTTAACGTAGGGTGGGCTGTGCCCACCGGCAGGCGTAGTATTTGGTAGGTACAGTCTACCCTTCAGCTTAGTTGGTTTTTAGGTGATGCCCTGGCCTTGTTGGCATCGTCCTTCCATTCGGTAACAGCAGACCACTATGTCCCAGGCTTCGCCTGGAACGGCGGCCGGTGCGTCATGCTAGGCTACACGCCCTATAGGGGCGCGCCGCGCTCCTACCGTAGCCTATTCCGCGGCCAGTAAGGCCAACCCTTGCGGTTGCCCATTCTCGGCAACAACAAGATCAGAATACTACCTGTTTTTAGATAACTTCTAAGTGGCTTCCATGAACTCCAGCGCGTTGCCGTCCGGGTCGCGGCAAAAGATCGCGCGGCGGCCGGAGCGGCTGCGGGTAAAGGGGATACCGGCTTGCTCCAAATGCTGCGTAAGCGTCTCGATGTTCGCTACCGTCAAGGCCAGGTGGCGGTCCCATCCACCATGCTGCGGACGCCCGTGGGTTGGATCTGGGTTCGGTAGCTCCAAAAGATGGAGCTGCTGCTCGCCGACCCACAGCCAGGACCCGGGATAACCGAGGTCCGGGCGGTCCTCGACGGGGGGTAGTCCCAACCGATCCCGGTAGAAGTTCAACGACCGTTCCGTATCCGCAACGATCAGGCTGACATGGTGGATCCGAACCTGTTCGGACATCCGATCATCTCCTGTTTTTCATGGTTGTCTCGCGGGTTTTCCAGGTGTCACGCAGCAGGTCCTGTATCCTGGGCCGAATCCTAATTCCCATTGTTACGGGTGCTTTGAAAAATTCCGTTCTTGGAATTTTTCGAGTCGCGGAGCGAAAATACGGTTTTCACATGGGCATCTCGAATTTTTCAAGGTGTCTTCAAGGTACCCTGAAATCGCTACAACACAAGATACCGTAACTCATAATCATGAATCCGGATCTGGATCGTCTCCTACCTTACCCGTTCGAAAGGCTTGCGGCACTGTTCTCCGGGGTGGAACCCGCGCCCGGATCGGAGCGGCTCACCTTATCCATCGGTGAGCCTCAACACCCTCCTCCGGCATGGCTTCCGGAGATATTGAGCGCTCGATTATCGAGCCTGTCCGTCTATCCGAGCACCCGCGGGCTTCCGGAGCTGCGGACCGCTATTGCTGAGTGGCTCATGCGCCGCTTCGGTCTGGCGAACACCGGCATCGATCCGGATAATCAGGTACTACCGGTGAACGGGACTCGCGAGGCCCTGTTCTCCTTTGCCCAAGCGGTCGTGGCCCCGGGCCCGGATGCCTTGGTGTTACTGCCCAATCCCGGTTACCAAATCTACGAGGGAACGACCTTGCTGGCCGGAGCGGAGCCCCACTATCTGCCCTGTATCGAGGCGAATGGCTTTCTACCGGATTTCGAGTCCGTAGCCCCGGATACCTGGCGATGCTGTCAGCTCCTCTATCTCTGTTCGCCGGCCAATCCCACCGGGGCGGTCATCCCTCAGGCAACGCTGCAACGGCTGATCGCCCTAGCTGAGGAGCACGATTTCATCATTGCCGCCGACGAATGCTACTCGGAGCTCTACTTCGATGAAGCGGTACCGCCGGTAGGCTTGTTGCAGGCCGCCGCGGCCATGGGGTGCGGGGACTACCGCCGCTGTGTGGTCTTCCATAGCCTCTCCAAGCGATCCAATGTGCCGGGTCTGCGCTCGGGCTTCGTCGCCGGAGATGCGCGGATTATCGCGCGCTACTTCCGCTATCGCACCTATCATGGCTGCGCTATGCCCCTGCATCATCAGTATGCCAGCATCGCCGCTTGGGGGGACGAGGACCATGTGGTCGCCAACCGCCGACAATACCGGGAGAAGTTCACCACGGTCTTGTCCCTGCTGGACGGTCTGCTGCCCGTCTCCCGACCGGATGGGGGCTTCTATCTGTGGCCCTCGACACCGATCGAGGATACCGACTTCGCCCGCGGGTTGTTTGCCGCGGAGAACCTGGTCTTGCTACCGGGCCGTTATCTCTCCCGCGCAGTGGACGGGATCGACCCGGGTGCCCGGCGACTACGGATCGCCCTGGTACCTCCCTTGGATACCTGCCTGGAGGCGGTACGCCGTCTCCGACGCTATATCGAATCTCGATTCTATAGGGCGCCTTGAAAAATCCAAAGCGCCTGTGTGGGGTAGGGATGCTCCGCCATTTTTCAAGGTCCCCTTACTTGGGGGTCCTCGAATGTTTCAAGGTGTCCTAGTACCTAGTTTCGTACCGATATTGCAGATTCATAGCATTGCGGATGGAAAATTTTGCACCAAGCTCAAGAGACTCTACCCGCAATATCAAGCGAAATTGGGTGCTAGAGCTCATCATCGATTAATCCTACGGAGCCAACTATGAGCGACAACCGAACCCTGATCGAAACGGCCTTCGATAATCGGACCGACCTCTCGTCGCACAGTCAGGAGGCCGATCTGCGGGCGGCGATCCTGGATACCATCGAGGCGCTGGACAAGGGCAAATTGCGGGTCGCCGAGAAGCGCGATGGTCAGTGGATCGTCAACGATTGGGTGAAGAAGGCGGTGCTGCTCTCGTTCCGCATCCAGAGCAACCAGCTCTTCGACGGGGGCTTTACCCGGTACTACGACAAGGTCACCCCCAAGTTTGCCGACTACGACCGCGAGGATTTCCAGTCCAGCGGCGTGCGCGTCGTACCGTCGGCCGCCGCCCGCCACGGTGCCTATATCGCCCCCGGCTGCGTGCTCATGTCCTCCTACGTGAATATCGGGGCCTACGTAGACTCGGGTACCATGGTGGATACCTGGACTACGGTTGGCTCCTGCGCCCAGATCGGCAAGAATGTCCACCTGTCCGGCGGCGTCGGTATCGGCGGCATACTCGAGCCGGTCCAGGCTGCGCCGACCATCATCGAGGACAACTGCTTCATCGGTGCCCGCTCGGAGATTGTGGAAGGGGTCGTGGTCGAGGAAGGCGCCGTCATCTCGATGGGTGTCTACATCGGCAAGAGCACCAAAATCTACAATCGGGAGACCGGCGAGGTCGGCTTCGGCCGCATCCCGCGTGGGTCCGTCGTGGTGTCCGGGAACTTGCCGGCCAAGGACGGTAGTCACAGTCTCTACTGTGCCGTCATCATCAAACAGGTGGATGCACGGACCCGGAGCAAGGTGGGGATCAACGAGCTGTTGCGGGATTGATGGACGCCACCCTCGAGCTCGCCACCGAGCTGATACGCTGCCCCTCGGTAACGCCCACGGATGCGGGCTGTCAGGCGCTCATGGGCGAACGGCTCGCGGCCATGGGGTTCCTGCTCGAGCCCATGCTCTACGGTGAAGTGACTAACCTGTGGGCCTGCCGTGGCACGGCGCAGCCCCTGTTCTGCTTTGCCGGCCATACGGACGTGGTGCCCACCGGACCTGTGGCGGACTGGACGTCGGACCCGTTCGAGCCCGTAATCCGTGACGGCCGACTCTACGGCCGCGGTGCCTGCGACATGAAGGGCTCCTTGGCGGCCATGATAACGGCCACCGAGGCCTTCCTCGCTACCCACCCGAGCCCGGCCGGCTCCATCGCCTTCCTCATCACCAGTGATGAAGAAGGCCCGGCTCGGGACGGCACCGTCAGGGTCGTCGAGCAGCTCGAGGCGCGGGGGGAGAAGATCGACTATGCCCTGGTAGGGGAACCGACCAGTGCCGACCGGCTGGGAGACCAAATCAGGAACGGAAGACGCGGTAGCCTCAACGGCTGGCTGACCGTGAAGGGTAAACAGGGACACGTCGCCTATTCTCAGCTGGCCAGGAATCCGCTGCAAAGCTTCGCCCCGGTGCTCGCAGATCTGGTCGCCGAGGTTTGGGACCGGGGTAACGCCTTCTTTCCGCCCACTAGCTTTCAAATAACCAAGCTGGCCATGGACTCGGGCGCAACCAATGTGATTCCAGGTCAGCTCGAGGCCCGATTCAACCTGCGATTTTCCACCGAGTTCGACGCCGCCGGCATCCAGCGCCGTATCACGGCCCTCCTCGATCGGGGGGGAATCGACTACGACTTGGCCTGGGAGCTCGCCGGCAACCCCTTCTTGACTTCTAAGGGTGCCCTGGTGGACGCGGCTTGTGCCGCCATCACCGAGATCACGGGTCTGAGCCCCGAACTCTCGACCGCGGGCGGGACTTCGGACGGCCGCTTCATCGCCCCCACCGGGGCTCAGGTCTTGGAGCTGGGCCCGATCAACGCCACCATCCACCAGGTCGACGAGTGCGTCGATGTCCGGGACCTGACCCGGCTTGCGCATATCTACGGCCGGATTTTGGAGAAGCTACTGGTGCCGGGTTAGGGAAGCGCCGATTTATTCGGCGTTTCCTGCGGTGCACGGAGGCACCGCCATTTTTCAGTAGGGGCGACCGGCCGGTTGCCCCTGCTCTCGTTGAAAATATGAGGATGGCGAAAACCCCGCTTTGTTTCCTTAAGGGGTACGGAAACGATGTGCACTCCTGTCCGAAGGGTTTTTCAAGGTCCCCTGAAATTATCGAAGCCGAGCTCCGGGGTCATGGCTCGGCCAAACAGGACTCCGAAATAATGAACGACGATTTGACTGAAGCACTGCAAACGCAGGTACTCGCCGCCATCGAATCCGATACCCCACTGGAGATCCGGGGCAGTGGGTCCAAGCGTGGTTTGGGCCGTACCCCGATCGGTGAGCCTTGGGATGTGAGCGGTCACGCCGGTATCGTCAACTACCAGCCCAAGGAGTTGGTGGTCACGGCCCGTTGCGGGACGACCCTGGAGACCCTCGATGCCTTACTGACAGAACGGGGCCAGATGCTACCGTTCGAGCCGCCTCACCTGGGGCCGAAGGCTACCCTCGGCGGCACCATCGCCTGCGGTCTTTCGGGGCCGGCCCGCCCCTATGCTGGGGCGGCGCGGGACCTAATACTGGGCGCGCGCGTGCTCACCGGCCGTGGCCAGGTGCTTCGGTTCGGCGGCGAGGTGATGAAGAATGTGGCGGGCTATGACCTGTCCCGGCTCATGGCCGGGGCCTACGGTACCCTGGGTCTGCTGCTGGAGGTGAGCCTGAAGGTAATGCCGATCCCCGCGGCGCAACGGACCCTGGTGCAGGAGCAGTCCCCGGGCGAGGCCATCCGACTCATGAACACCTGGGCCGGTACTCCGCTACCCATCACGGCTACCTGCCACGATGGTGAGCGGCTTTACGTCCGTCTCGCCGGTGCCGAGACAGCCATCGCCCAGGCCGCGAAGACCATCGGGGGCGAGACCCTCGAGAGTCAGGACGATTTCTGGTCGGCCCGGATCCGTGAGCAGGGTCACGACTTCTTCGCCGGCGAGGCCGCCCTGTGGCGTTTATCCTTGCCTTCTGCCGCGGCGTATCAGGACCTGCCGGGGCGGCAGCTCATCGAGTGGGGTGGTGCCCAACGCTGGTACCGGGGTGAGGTGGACACGCAGGCCGTTCGCGCTGCGGCCACCGCGGCCGGCGGTCATGCCACCCTGTTCCGCGGCGGCGACCGCGACATCGAGGTCTTCCAGCCGTTGACGCCATCCCTGATGGCGATTCACCGTAATCTCAAGCAGGCCTTCGATCCGCAAGGGTTGCTCAATCCCGGGCGCCTCTTCACCGAGCTTTGAGGTCGCACGCAGGATGGGGTAGGGAACCTCGAAAAACCTCTCTCCAGGGCTACCGAATGGTCATCACTACTGAAGCAAGCTTTTGGCAGGTATACAAGTCGGAAAGGTCGGGTTATCCACCCGAGTCTTCGGAGTGCGCCGGCTTGAACACCCGGGCCTATTGGACTCCGAGAGTCGGATTGCTGCCCGGGAGCCGAGCGGGTAGGGACAGGATCGGCGCGCCGCACGGGGGTGGGAAGCGTCGGACCGGCGGATTGATTCATCTCCGGAATGGAAGTCGAGACTCCATCTTTCAGAAGAGACGATCTGTTGACGCTCGTCAGTGACTCGATACGCCAAAATAACATAGATTAATCCGCTCCGATATTCGGAGTCGGTCTCCAATCGCCCAAGGGATGCTGTAACAAGGGGCGCTCGATTATAAAATCCCGGTGGTCGTACACTGGGACAGCATCAAAACAAGAAGCAAGAAGGAGGATCACCATGGGGTGGAAGATACCACGCCTCTCTCGTCGTGCATTCCTGAAAACCACCAGCTACGGAACCGCCGGGCTCAGCCTGCTCTCTCCCATTTCTCCCATCGGCGGCATGATCGGAAAAGCCGTCGCCAAGAACGAAGAGCAGGAAGAAGTCACCTATAGCATCTGCAACTTCTGTTCGTCGCTCTGCAACCTGCAAGTCACTACCCGCACCAAGGATGGCGACAAGCGCATCGTCAAGATCGACGGTAACCCCCACTCGACCCTGAACCGCGGCAAGATCTGTGCCCGTGGTCAGGCGGGCATGCGCCAAACTTACGATACGGACCGCATCAAGACACCGCTGATCCGTAAAGAAGGAACCAAGCGCGGTGAGTACGCCTTTCGCGCGGTAAGCTGGGAAGAGGCCTGGAAATATATCGAAGACAAGCAGAAATCCGCCAAGATCCAGCCCTGGGAATGGACCATGGTGGGCGGCTGGACCTCCTGCGTCTTCTATATGAATTGGGCCGTGCCCTTCGCCGTGGCCAACCAGGTGCCCAATATCGTCGCCTCGCCCATGCAGCACTGCGTGACCACCGGCCACCTGGGCACGGATATGGTCACCGGAAACTTCAACATCCACGACGAGGTTCTTCCGGACTTCGACAACGCCAAGTACATCCTGTTTGTAGCCAACAACGCCTCCATCGGGGCGGTCTCCACCTGCCGCATGGTGCGCTTTGCCCAAGGCCTTAAGAATGGCGCCAAGGTGGTCGCCCTCGACCCGCGCCGCTCCGAGACCGCGGCCAAGGCGGACGAGTGGATCCAAATTCGTCCGGGGACCGATCTCGCCTTCATGTTGGCACTGATGCGGATCATGATGGAGGAGCGCCTCTACGATGCCGAGTTCCTCCGGCGCCACACCAACATGCCGTTCCTCACCTACCGGGACGACCAAGGCGAGCTGCGGATGGTCATGGATGGGGAAGGGCGTCCTAAGGTGGTGGAGGAAGGCACCACCAATGTCCGAGTGTTGGAGAAATTCAGCAACAACAATTTCAAAGATATCGAAGGCAACAGCTTCCTACCTGCCCTCGAGCTGTCGGAGCCGATCCTGGTCGATGGCAAGCCGGTCAAGACGGTGTTCGAAGCCCAGCTCGAGGAGCTTGCCGAGTACACCCCCGAGTGGGCGGCGGAGATCACCGGTATCTCGGCCGCGGACATTGCCCGCATCTCCCGCGAATTCGGCACCACCCGGCCAGCCATCGTGGATCCGGGTTGGCACGGTGCCCGCTACGGCAACGTGCTGATGCTGCGTCGGGTGCAGGCCATGGTCCAGGCGCTCACCGGCGGTATCGATACCGTGGGTGGCTGGGTAAATTCCGGTGAGGTGCACCACAAGGTGGCCCATATGTATAAGGATATGGAAGAGTTGGGGGTATCCATGGATGCCTTAGTAGGCAAGATGCATGAGCCTTTGGTAAACCTAGCCGGTACGGCTTTTATCAAGTTGATCATCGGGGCCTTCTCCGACCAGCAGGGCCAGTTCTTCAAGCACGGTAAGCCCGGTTGGTCCTGGGCTTTCAGCCAGCAAGAGAAGATGGCTGGTCGTCCCAGCATCGCCCTGCCGGTAATGACCGATACCGGATTACCCGAGTCGATCAAAGGCGAGCTGCAATTCAAGGGCGAGCCTTACAAGACCCGGGCCATGCTGGTCAACGCGGCCAATCCCGTCCGCCATTACTATCCCGACACCTATTGGCGGGAGGCCTTGAGTCACGAGAATGTGGAGCTGGTGATAGTCGTGGACGTGCTACCTTCGGACACGGTCCCCTACGCGGATGTGATTCTGCCCAACAGCACCTACCTGGAACGGAACGAGCCCACCCTCTACGGCAACGGTACCAACCAGGATTTGGCACTGACCACCCGCTATGCGGCCATCGACCCCCTCTATGATACCGAGGAGATGGCGGACATTCTCTACAAGCTGACGGGCATAATTAGCGGTAACCAGGAAGGCTTCCTGCATGTAATGGAGCAACTCACGGGGATGAAGGCCGCGGAGATCAAGAAGCACTACGCCCAGACCCGAAAGACGCATGAGAGGGGGGCCTTTGCCGCCGCTTGCCGCAAAGCATCCTTCACCTTCTACGCCAAACGCGGTAAGACCGCCCCGGAGCACATCGACCAGGTACTGCGCGAGAAGGGGGTCTATCACGAAGAGGATATGCGCCATATCCTCGCCCACCAGGCCATGCCACGTAAGATGCCGGTGCCTACCGACAGTGGTCGGGTGGAGTTCTTCAGCGGCCTGATGCGCGACCTGCGCGATGGTGGCAACACGCAGGACAACTTCCAGATATTGGCCACCTGGATCGCCCCCGATGTGCCGGAAGGCAAGTCGTTGGGAGGGGATGAGTTCTATTTCATCTACGGCAAGTCGCCGACCGTCTCCCACGCTTCCACCAACAGCAACAACCCGGTGCTGTCCGGTATCAACAAGTTTAAGGACGATATCTACAAGGGGGTCTGGATTCATCCAGACCGGGCCGAGAAGCTGGGTATCGGGACCGGAGACCCGATCCGGCTCACCAATACCAAGTCCGGTCAGGAGGCCATGGGGCGTGCCTACGTTACCCGCCTGGTGCAAAAGGATACCTTGTTTATCCACTCCTCCTTCGGCGTGGAGAATAAGGCCTTGACCAGGACTTCCGGGGACGGTACCGCTACCAGTACCCTCATCCCCCATCAGGTGGAGCCCGTAGTGGCGGGTTTCCGATCCCAGGAATTCACCCTCAAAGTGGCCCGCGCCTGAGGCGAGGGAGGATCAAGACATGGCTAAATATGCAATGGTCATCGACCTCAACACCTGCGTGGGCTGTAACGCCTGTATGGCTGCTTGTGCCATGGAGAATCAGACACCCGTGTGGGATAATGAGAAGTGGCGTACCTATGTCCACGACGAGGAGTTCGGGGCTGGCGACGATCTACACCGCCGCTTCTTCCCGCGCCTGTGCAATCACTGCGACAACCCCCCGTGCATGACCGTATGTCCTACTGGGGCTACCTATAAAAAGACCAACGGCATCGTCATGGTCGACGAGGACCGGTGTATGGGCTGTCAGGCCTGCGCCATGGCCTGCCCCTATAAGGCGCGGGTGAACATCACCTATGCGGACGTTCGGCAGGGCAAGGAGTTTTTCGGCTCGGACTACCGTCGCACTAGTCCTAGTGTGGACAAGTGCTCGTTCTGCGACCACCGGGTCGAGCAGGGGCTGAAGCCCGCCTGCGTGGAGACCTGCGTGGGCTCGTCACGGATGTTCGGTAACCTGGACGACCCGAACGATCCGGTCGCCCAGATGGTCGCGAGCGGGGTGGCCCGGCCGCTGATGCCTCATATCGGTACCAGGCCCAACGTCTACTACATCGACGATTCGAAGCGGAGGGGCTGAGATGGATATCAATATCACCTACGAGACCCAGAACTTCTGGACCTGGTGGTTCGCCGTCTATCTATACACCGGAGGTCTCGGCGGTGCGGTTTTAGCGGTCACTTTCCTCACCGATTTATATCTCAAGGCCCATCGCAACCTAGTGCTCTGGGGAGCAGGTTCCGGGGTCGTGTTGCTGTCCTTGGGCTCCTTCATGCTGTTCCTGCACTTGCTCGATCACATGGCGGTGATCCATGTGCTGAATCCGCTCGCCATGCTCGATCAGCCCACGGCCTGGATCGCCTGGGGCACTCAGCTCATCCTCTGGATGATGATCTGGGGCGTGCTCTACGCCATTCCCTATGCCCGGGTGACCCCCCTGTTCCTGAAGACCCCGGTACTCAAGGACATCCTGGCCTGGTTTTTCATGGCCAAGTTGGGGGACTTCGTGGCAAAGTATCGCAAGATCTTCGGTTGGCTCGCGGTAGTCAATGGGGTAGGCGTTGCCGTCTACACAGGTTTGTTGCTCCAGTCCTTCCCCGCCGTAGCTTTGTGGGCGAATCCGGGGGTCCCACTGCTGTTCACCGTCTCCGCGTTCTCTACCGCCATGGCCTTCCTACTGCTGATTATGTACACCATTCTCCACGAGGCAGAGGATGATCATATTCGGGTGCTCTATGAACGCATCGATCTGGTCCTGATCGCGTCCGAGATCGTCATCATCTTCTCCTTCTTCTTCTACTTGCTGCGGGGCAACGAGTCGGCACTGCGGTCGTGGGAGATCCTGTTCACCGACGTGGGGTGGTTGATCGGCTTTATCGGATTCGGGCTTCTTGTCCCCTTCCTCCTGGAGTTCAAAGGGGTCATCAAGGGATGGGTGAGCCATGTGCCCATCATCGCCGCGTCCATCTTCGTGCTCACCGGTGGCTATCTGCTCCGGCATTACTTCATGTATGCGGGGGTTTATGCCTATCCCTGGTAGAATAGCTTTTGGCCACGGAATGGATTAGGGGCAGGGGCGGTTCGTGAACTGGGGAGGTTGGACGTCTGGTATCGTTTCAAAAGAGCCGCACCCAAAGGATGAGAGGTGGCTCTGAGGTGCAGGGACGCACCGCCATTTTCGATCGGGTCACCGATTGGACATGAAGCCAAGTCGAAGTCGCATTTCGACTTGGCGCAAGGGGGAAATTCCATATAAGGAATCTTCCCCATCAACCACTATAGTATGAATTGCGGCTGAAAGCCGCATTTTTGGTTAAAAGCCGACTGAAAAATTCAGAGTCAAAGTCTCTGTATTTCGACTGAAAGTCGAAGCCTCGGCTGAAGCCGACCGAGTCGATGACTCCTAATCATTCCACCCGAAATTCATCATCGTTATGGTTGGGATGCTTGTCAGGATGTGCAAGATATTCCTCGATCATCTCATCCGTCACATGACCAGAGCTGAAGGCGGCCTACCCAATCGCCCAGAAATGCTTGTTACAGAGTCCACTAGGCGCCGGTTGCCGCGTCTTGAACACGAACGAATATCCGGCCCAATCCGGTACATCATTTTCCGGCAATCGCCTTAATGGCATTGGGTGCGACTCTTAATGGAACGACGCGGAAAAACCTAGAAACAAAGGCTTAGGGAGGTGTTAGCGAGAAGATATTGGAGACAGGGTCTCGTTTTGGGTATGAAACTGAAGGTATGAAACTTTTGCCCCATACCCAAGAAGGCCCCATCGATGAAACCTTAGCGTCTGTCTAGAACCCCCCTTGCAGCAGATGACTTGATAAAAATTAACTATATGTTTTTAAAGGTTTTAGCTGGATAGAGACTGTCTAAAAAGGTAATCATTTTACATGATTACGGTCGCCGCGCTCGAGCATTACGCGGAAGCCCTAACGCACTTTGAACCGCGGCTCGGTAGGCTCACACATGAGGCAACCCAGCGGGTAACCCACGGTGAATTGGAGGCTATGGTGCAAGCCGGAGGGAGCGAGTTGTTGTGTCGGATGATCCCGGGGTATTTCGACCGGCGGGGTGCCGA
>Ga0056123_1000099_pt1 | contig 17751 bp, 15 predicted proteins | sample WorMetHEROISLAND_3_FD_71122 | JGI IMG/M metagenome (GOLD analysis project Ga0056123, IMG submission 71122) | Marine gutless worms symbiont microbial communities from Max Planck institute for Marine Microbiology, Germany - Olavius sp. 3 HERON ISLAND ...
TCAGCCTTAAGTTGCAAATTATTCAAAACTAATTTAAGTAAACGTTCCTCGCCAAATTCAGTATTTTTACTGTTTAATGCCTCGGTTATGCCATCGGAATGAATGACTATTGTATCACCAGATTTGATTTTCTGTGTAGCTTCCTCAAAATTAAAATCTTCCATAAATCCTAAAACAGTGCCGCCTTTGTCAAGCCTTGTAATTTTTTTATTGGAGCTGATATGAAATGGTGGATCATGACCGGCATTTGAAAAATGAAATTCATCCGTTTTGGAGTTTAGTATTCCGTAAAAAAATGTAGCAAATTTCTGCAAATCAGTACTGCGAAAGAGTAATTTATTTGACCGCGTCAAGCATTCACTGGGTGATTTGGTGAATATTGCTTGCCCCCTTAAGGTCGCTTGTAAATTAGCCATTAACATAGCCGCCGGCATTCCCTTGCCAGAAATGTCACCTAAACAGATTGCATTGTGGTTTTTATCAATATTTATAAAATCGAAATAATCTCCACCGACTTCTTTGGCCGCCAGACTTTTACCAGCAATATCGTATCCATTTATTTGCGGATTAGATTTTGGAAGTAAATTGGTTTGAATATCATGTGCAAATTTTAATTCTTCTTCGATTTTTTGTAAGGCTTGTTCTTCTTCATACAATCGAGCATTCTCAACTACTTGTGCAGATTGTGAAGCTATTATTGTCAAGATTCTTTGATCATCCGTGCTAAATCCATCTGCACTGATTTTATTGAATACATTTAGAACGCCAATCAATTTACCCTTTGTTTTTAAAGGTGTACTCAAGATGGAGCTAATAGGAAATTCATCATCAGAGAGATTCGTAAATCGATTATCATTTGCCAAATTGTTTATTAACAAAGGTTGCTGATTTTTGATCATCCATCCCGTTAACTGAACCCCGAAATGGTACGGAACAATATCAGATTCAGTATCAATTTCTCTTACAATTGTACGAAATTGCCCATCCGCTTCAGATTCATCGAGCAACATAATTGCACCTTGCTCAACGTTTAGATGAGCGACACATTCACGAATAATAAGTTCAATTACTTGAGTTAAATCGTTGGTAGTACTTACAGCTGTAGAAATATCATTTAATACTGATAATTCCTTGACAGCTAGTTTCAGTTTTTGAATTTCAGATGAATCGTTCAAGCTACTCTATAAATAACTTTTTTATTTGATTGCTGCTATAGCTTCATCAACAGTATCGTAATTTTCTAATACTTTGATTATTTGAGTAAACATAAATACGCTTCGTATTTTACGTGTAGCACGGGCAACTTTTAAATCGCCATCGTTATCCTTTAATGAAGTATATGAAGCCAATAAAGCTCCTAATCCAGTACTTCCAAACCATGTTATTTTGCCCATATCTATTACTACTTTTGTTTTCCCCTTTTCAATTAACTTTTTTACATAATCATGCAAACTAGCAGTTTTAGCATCTAACATCATCTTGCCAGATAAAGTTAATATTACTACGCCATCTTTTTCTGTTTCTTTAATTCGCATATACTATCTCCTATTTTTTACGTTATTTCTTTTATCATTATTAATTCGTTTAAATTATTTGGTTTGCGGTTATATTCTACCGAATCCATAAGGGATTTAATTAGTGGAATTCCTAAATTACCGTCACCATACTGTAAGAAATCCTGCTCGATCGAAAACTTATCTTTCCCCTCAACAATAAACTCCTTCCCATAACTTTTGACAATTGCCTTAATACTTTGGTTGTCGTATAATAATTCTAACTCACAAACAGATTTGTTTTTTCTCGTTGAACCATAACGGAGCGCATTGTGACAAGCTTCCAAAACTGCCATTTCAATAATGTCAATTTCATCCGCTTTACCACAATATTTTCTACAGAAATTATTTATTGAATCTTTACCTCGTTCGAGTTCATCAAACGTATTTATCACCATTTTTAACTGTTGCTTATTAACTTTGTCTAAATGCATATTTTAAAACAATAAATTTTTGCAATTCGATTCCCATAATTTTACACATTAAATCAACTTAGTTTGATAAATATCGTGCAACCTTAACAATCCCACACATTCTTGACTATGTTCATCTAACACCGGTAATACCGAAATCTGTGATACACGATCCTCCATTAAAGTCACAGCAGCTTGTAGATTTGAGTTAGACTGTATACAAACCGGATTTTCATTCATTACATCTTCCACTATTAATTCATTTATATTACCGTTTTTGGTAAAACCACGTCTCAAATCGCCATCGGTAATAATTCCCAATAATTTGTTTTTAGCATTAGATACAACTGCTGCGCCCTGTGGATTTTTTGTCATCGATAAAACCACTTCTTTTAAATTTTGATTTGGTTTTACAATAGCGATTTTTTCTAATGGTGTCATTATATCACGGACCAATAAACTAAGTCTTCGACCCAGATTACCACCAGGATGGTACCGTGCAAAATCAGCTTGATTAAATTGTTTAGCTGTCATCAGCACGGCTGCGAGAGCATCACCAATTGCCATCGTAACGGTTGTACTATTAGTAGGAACGACACCTAAAGGGTCAGCTTCTGAAGATACCGTTGCATCCAACACTACATCAACTTTATCAGCAAGTGCTGAGGAATTATTTCCAACAATTCCAATTAAAGGTGAATTAAATTCGCGAAGTAAGGGAATTAGCCGTACAATCTCATCGGTTGCACCGCTTTTTGAGATTAATATCGTTGGATTTCCCGGTCGGTAAATTCCAAGATCTCCATGCAAAGCATCACTGGCATGCAAAAACACCGCTTGCGTTCCGGTACTGCATAAAGTTGCCACAATTTTCTGCCCAATTAAACCTGATTTTCCGATTCCGCAGACGACAACTTTGCCATCGTTTTTTAGAATGATTTTAGCAGCTTGAACCACCGACTTATCAATGCGACCGGCAACATTTATGAGCTCCTGCGCTTCGCTTCTAAGTATTTTTGAAGCAATTCCTTTTAATTTAGGGCTCGGTTTTCTCATAATCGTATTTGGTTAAGTTACGAAAACAAGATGAATAATCAGAAGAATTACATCAAGTAGTTGTAACTATAAATTTTGGTGGTTTTTCAAGATGTTTTTTCACAGCACATAAATTAGCAGAATTAATTACCGCCTTTTTATATTTGTCTGGGAAACTGTCAGGTAAAATTATTTTTAAGTTTATTTGCTCAACCATCCTTAATGAAGAATTATATTCCATTGATTGAATAATCTGCATACCAGTTGTATCAATGCCGCGTTTTTTACAAAACCCTAAAACATATATTCCGGCGCAGGTTCCAATTGAAGTCAAAAATAAAGCAAACGGTTCCGGTGCACTACTATCTCCGCCATTTACAATTGATTGATCTGTATTAATTGTGAACCCATTAAATTCTGCATTAACTTTTTTTCCACCTGGAAAAGTTATTTTCATGTCGTCCATTTATTGTCCCTCAAATATTTTAAAATCTGAAATTAAATCTAAGACTTAATTGAATATCTGCCTGTTCATCGTATTTGTATCGCCGATATGTTTTAGCAAAACCGAGTCCTACCAATGTTCCTAATCCGGCACCTGCAATAACGTCACTTAAATAGTGTTCGTTATCATTTATACGGCTTACTGCTACAAGAGTAGCCATTAAATATGCAACAACACCAACTTCCTTTCCATATATCTCATTTGCAACAGTCGCTACAGTAAAACTATGCGAACTATGTCCCGATGGCATTGAACGATTGCTATTTCTGTTTGGCCTTTCACGACCTATTAATTCTTTCAATAATATTGTAATTGCTCCGTTGGCAGCTATTGCAACCGTGCCATATTCTAATTTCTCTAGCATTTCACGATCGGTCTCATTTGACACTTTTGAAGAAATAACAATTGCCGCAGGTAAAAGCCAGATGGCTCGTAATCCACCATACAAATCACCAAAGTGTGATAACTTGTCCGGCAAGAGGCCCTCGCGCTGCGCATAGTTTTGCAATTGCTCTTCATATTGATGGGCTACCAAAGCGCTTAGTCCAACTGTTCCCATCAATGTTAAATTTGATTTTTGTGTAAAAGTGTTTTTCATACCGCTGTATCCATATTCTGGAATGCTTTTAATCCATTTTGAAAAAGATGCAAAGCGATCTTGTGCAAAAATTGGATTAATAATTATAATCATTAAAAAATATTTGTTAATTCTTTTGGTCATATGCTCTCATACATTATTCGTTTTTCTGTAAAATAGTCAATTTGATGCACACGCCAATAAATTTTTACAACCCATAAACCTTTTTCAAATCTGTGATCACCAATTAATTGCTTACTATTAATAGATAAATTTATTGGTATAGTAAAATCTAAATTTGAGTTAGAAGGCCTATAAAATTGTATATTACCAGTAATTAATTCCGGTGTAAATATAGTTGGAAATATAATTGTCAATCCGTCATTATTTTTAGTCATACTCACTGCTTGAGAAAGTTTGTTTGCTTGTAATTCTTTATCAATCTGCTGTTGGTAATTAATTTCCTTACGATAATAATCGTTCTCGACTAATTCAAATGAATTAATTCTGCTGAAAATTACAAACGCAATTAGCAATGCAATTGGTATAACAATCGCCAGAATAATCCCATACAGAAAATAATTATTTTTTTTCATCCCTAGAAATAGCTATGGGTGCAATAAATTTTAATTTATATGTATCAATTATTTGACCATTAGATAATACTTCAATTTCAATCGGTATTTTAGAATCCGATATCGCTTGCTTTGGAATATCAATAAAAAAAACAGATTCATTCAATTGATTTGACGCCAATCGTAATTCATTAATAATTCTAATTTCGCCAACTCGCGGCTCTACCAAACGGAGAGTTATATTTCTTTCCTCATACGATTTATTTACAGTCTTGATATTGTACATATTAGTTATTTGTCCCTCGATAACTTCTTGATAGAGTTCTCCGGGTGTTCTTAAAATAGTAGTTTCAATTGGTTTTCTGGATGCTATCATTATACTCAAAGTACTTGTTAGTAATATGAATACAGCCGCATAACCGATTACACGCGGATTAAAAACATGCTTTTGTTCACCTGCAATACTATTGTATGAAGCATAACGAATTAGACCATGCTTTAAGTTAATTTTATCCATAATTGCATTACAGGAATCAATGCAAGCTGTACAATTTACACATTCTAATTGAGTACCGTTACGAATATCTATACCAGTTGGGCAAACATCAACACAGTGATCACAATCAATGCAATCACCCAATTTTGATTCCGCATTTCGTCTTCCCTTGCCACGTGGTTCACCACGACTGAAATCATAATGAACAACAATTGAATTTTGATCTAAAAGTACTCCTTGAAGACGTCCGTATGGACAAACTAATGTACAGGCCTGTTCCCTAAAAAACATAAAATTAGCAAAGATCAAAATACTAAAAATCATCATGGTAGCAAAACCACCAATATGTTGGCTAATTGGTTCACTTATGATTAAGAATAATAGGTCTTTACCAATAATGTAAGCTAACAGAACATTGCCGATTATGAAAGCAATAGTAAAAAAGATTATTATTTTTATTCCTTTTTTTAAAACCTTAGAAGAAGTCCAAGGAGCGGCATTTAATCTGCGTTGTGAATTAGGTACACCTTCGATCCATTGTTCTATTTTACGAAATACTGACTCCATAAAGATCGTTTGCGGGCACACCCATCCACAAAATATTCTGCCAAATACTGCTGTAAAAAGAATAATGAAAACCAACAAAGTAATTAATGCTATGACAAAAATATGTAGATCTTGGGGCCAAAAGGGAATACCGAAAATATAGAATTTTCGATTTAAGAAGTCTAATAATAAAAATGGATGGCCATTAATTTTTATAAATGGTCCTGCAATCAGAATAAATAATAAAATTAAACTGACTAAATTGCGAGCAGTATGAAAATTTCCTTTGGGTATTTTTGGATAGATCCATTTCCGCTTGCCCGTGTTGTCTACCGTGGAAATTTTATCACGAAATAATCTTTCAGCATTTGGATCAAATGAAGTGTTATTCGATTTTTCGTCCAATTCCATTTATATAAAATCGGAAGCGATTACATTACTTTAAAAAGTACTACTAATTTAATTTTATCCCCTGTTGTATACTTTACCTTCCGGCGCCTTTTGATTGGGTGGATTTGTGCCTTCAAAGGTTAAAATAAAACTCGCAACTTGCAAAATTTCCTTAGGTGTCAATGTTTTATCCCACGGTATCATACCCTTTTCGGGAACACCAATATTAATAATATTAACTAAATCTTCAATTGCACCGCCGTGAATCCAATTAGTGTCACAAAAATTTGGGCCAATTAATCCCTCACCATTAGCACCATGACACACTAAACAATTTTTGTCATAGATATTTTTTCCTTTTTCCACGCTAACTCCATCTGTGAGAAGGGAAATAGGGACTTGTTCGGTTGTGGTAGGTATCTCGTGTTCGGTAGCTACAGCAACCGAAACAGCTTCTGCTCCACTAGTTCCCTTATAAGGTGATTCATATTTATAGGCAGGACCAGCCATTTTCAAATCAGATTTTGACCATTCAGGATTTACTTCTTTATAATATTCAACGTATTGCGAATCACCAGTTTTTAACACATGGTAATGCAAAATATAACCGATTGAAAATACAATCGTGGCAATAAATAACCAATTCCACCAGGATGGTAGAAAGTTATCTAATTCCCTAATTCCATCATACTCGTGCGTGGATAATTTTTCATCTACAATTTTTTCCATATTTTATTATTCTCCCAATTATATTTTTTGATCTTCGAGTGGTAATTCGCTCATATATTTGATATATCTTTTCTTGGCAGAAATTGCCAGGACAATAATTCCTATAAAAATCAGAAAAAATGCAATTATAACAACACTTTGCCATACTCCGGATTCTTGCCCTGAGCCAAGTAGTAATCTAAACATTTATTTATTTCCTACTTCAATATCGGTGCCTAAGCGCTGCATGTATGCGATTAAAGCCACCATTTTGCTGTCCCATTCAGCTTCAGGAACCCCAGAGCTCTTAAGTCCATCAACAATTAATTCAGCCTGTTCATGTAAATCAGTATCAGCAGTATCGTCGTACCCTTCAGGATACGGAACACCAAGCGATTGCATAACTCTAATTTTTTTCGCTGTGGAATTAAGATCAATTTTATTATTTACAAGCCATGGATAAGCTGGCATAATCGTCCCGGGTGAAATAAGTGCTGGTTCTTCCATATGTTTGTATTGCCAAGCATCAGGAAATTTTCCACCAATTCGCGCTAAATCAGGTCCGGTACGCTTGGAACCCCATTGAAACGGATGATCATAGACAAATTCACCCGCTTTCGAATATTCACCATAGCGTTCAGTTTCAGATCTAAACGGGCGGATCATTTGCGAATGACAAACATAACAACCTTCGCTCACATAAACATCTCTGCCTTGCAATTCTAAAGGCGTTAACGGTTGAACGCTAGCGATAGTAGGCACATTACTTTTAACAAGATACATTGGTACAATCTCGACAATACCCCCAATTAAAACGGCAATAAGTGTAAAGATAAGGAATTGAACCGGTCTACTTTCTATCCAACGGTGGCGATAAGTGCTTTTCTTCTCATCTGAGATTCTATCAATCGCCGGGGCTTGGGTTTCCTCTTCAGCTACAAATGAACCTTGCTTTATAGTTTTAACTAAATTTATTATCATTATGACAGCACCAGCAATGTATAATAAACCACCAATTGAACGAATTATATACATTGGAATAATCTGCATTACCGTCTCTAAAAAAATCGGATACCGCAATAAGCCGTCCACAGTAAACTCTTTCCACATTAATACTTGCACAATTGCACCCCAATACAGTGGAATTGCATAAAATATTAAGCCTAAAGTTGATAGCCAAAAATGAGTGTTAGCTAATCCGATAGAATGCAATTTAGTATTGAACAACCGCGGCACTAACCAATAAAGTATGCCAAACGTCAACATTCCATTCCACCCAAGGGCGCCAATATGAACATGGGCAATTACCCAATCAGTATAATGTGTCAATGCATTTACATTTTTTAAGGACATCAAAGGTCCTTCCAAGGTGGAAATTCCATAAGCTGTAATTGCAACTACCATCATTTTCAAGATAGGATCCTGACGGACTTTATCCCAAGCACCACGTAGTGTAAGCAGACCATTTAACATGCCTCCCCACGAAGGTGCAATTAGCATTATCGAAAAAATGGTACCTAAGGTCTGTACCCAATCTGGAGTTGAGGTGTAAAGTAAATGGTGGGGGCCGGCCCAAATATAAATAAAAATTAGTGCCCAAAAATGTACAATTGATAAGCGATATGAAAATACTGGACGGTTTGCGGCTTTAGGTAAAAAATAATACATTAATCCTAAATAGGGTGTGGTGAGGAAAAACGCAACGGCATTATGCCCGTACCACCACTGAACCATTGCATCTTGTACGCCGGCGAAAACCGGATAACTTTTTAATAAAGATACTGGTATCTCAATCGAATTAACAACATGCAGCATCGCCACCGTGAAAAAAGTAGCGATGTAAAACCAAATGGCAACATATAAATGTTTCTCGCGGCGCTTAATAATTGTGCCAATCAAATTGATACCGAATAAAATCCACACCACAGCAATTGCTATATCAATTGGCCATTCTAATTCAGCATATTCTTTGCTGACTGTATATCCAAATGGAATCGTTAATACAGCACTTAAAATAATCAACTGCCAGCCCCAAAAATGTAACTTACTCAATAAATCACTGTACATTCGTGTTTTCAGTAATCGCTGAAGCGAATAGTAAACCCCCATAAATATGCCATTGCCCACAAAAGCAAAGATGGCGGCATTGGTGTGCAATGGCCGGATGCGACTAAAAGTTAACCATGGTATATTTAGATTTAATGTTGGCCAAAACAATTGTATCGCTATTATCAGCCCTATAAGAAATGCGGTAATTCCCCAAACAATTGTTGCCCACATAAAATACTTTACTATCCTATTATCATATTTAAATGATTCAATTGCCATATTCTGGTTCCTTATTTTTTAAATTCCTTTGATGGATTTCCATCTTTTCCATCAAGCAAAATACGCATTGCAGGAGTATGAGTATCATCAAATTGTCCGGTTTTTACTCCCCAAATAAATGCTAGTAAAAATCCAATTGCGACAATTAAAGCGGCAATAACTAATAAATATAAAACACTCATTTGATATTAAAAGTTAAGCATCACAAATTGTTTAATACAAAATTATTATATCGAAATACCCATGTGCTTTAGGCAAATTTTATCTTAGCTATTAAATTTGTTCCAACGGTAGCTACAAAAACAATGGTAATGGAACTAAGTGGCATCAATATTGCCGATATTAGCGGAGACAGCGTACCTTGAACCGCAAAACTCAATCCAATCACATTATATAAAATTGACAACGTATAACTGAATTTCACAATATTCATACTTGTTTTTGCGAAACTGATTAATTTATCAAGCAGATTGAAACTTGTACTATCCAAAATTCCATCGCAGGCCGGAGAAAAGGAATTAATATTTTCCGAAATTGATATGCCGACATCACTTTGTTTTAAAGCGCCCGCATCGTTTAGTCCGTCCCCAATCATAAGAACCGTACTGTGATTTTTTTGCAATGCTTTTATTTTATTTAATTTTTCGAGTGGAGATTGATTAAAATACATCTGTGATTCTTTATCAAAATATTTTAGCAAGTTCTCTTTTTCCAAATCGTGATCTCCAGAAAGTAAAATTAATTTATAGTTCCTTTTAAATTTTGATAAGATTGATCTAAATCCGGTTCGGTAGTTTCCTTGTACTTCAAAATAACCGATATATACATTATCAATTGACACAAAAACAGTAGAATATTTACTCTGATTCTGCATGGATTCTCCACCGATAAATCCCTGAGATCCAACCTTAATATATTTTCCACCTACAATTCCTTCTATACCGCTTCCTTGATATTCTTTAATATTTTTCACTTCTTTTCGAATAGTGTATTCATTTAAATACCGTGTTATTTTACGACTTAATGGATGCGTAGAATGCCAAGTGATCGATTTTATTAAAGAATAAAGTTCTCCCAAATCTAAATTAACAATTGGATTAAATGTTACATGACTCGTACCGGACTCGGTTAAAGTCCCGGTTTTGTCGAAAACGATAGTATTTACATTTGAAAGCTTTTCTACCACCGCAGTATTTTTGATATAGAATTTTTTTCGCCCAAATATGCGCATGGTATTGCCGAGCGTAAATGGAGTAGAAAGCGCCAAAGCACAGGGACAGGCAATTATCAAAACTGCTGTGAATGTATTGGCTGCATAAGCCATATTGGGAATCCAATACAATGCTGCAGTTAGGGCAATTAATATTACAGCAATGGTAAAATATTTGCTAACACGATTCGCTAAGGTTGTAATTTTCGTTTCCGGATGTTTCATAAATGCATCATTGTTCCATAATTGTGTTAAATAACTTTGTGAAACGTCATCTACTACTCTCAATTCAATAACACCACCTTGCTGCTTTCCTCCGGCAAACAACATATCACCCGAGACTTTAGTGTGAGCATCGGATTCTCCAGTAATAAAGCTATAATCAATTACTGCATTTCCGTTGATTAAAACTGAATCAGCAGGTATAATTTCGTTATTTCTCACAAAATAGCGATCACCCACCATTAACTGTGACAAAGGTATACTTTTCTCCGTACCATAAATAATTTTTGTCACAGATACCGGAAAATATGATTTATAATCACGTTCAAACGATAACGCTTGATACGTTTTTTCCTGAAACAATTTTCCAATTAATAATAAAAACACTAACCCGGCAAATGAATCCATCCAGCCAAATCCGGTTAAGGTTAATATTTCATAGGAACTCCGTACAAATAGCGTGATAATCCCCAATGAAATTGGAACATCCATATTGACAGCTTTTTGTTTTAAACTCATCCAGGCTGATTTGAAATAACCGGTCGCACTATACAATAACACTGGAATTGCCAAAAATAGATTTAGCGCACTAAAAAATATTTGAAAATTTTGTGGAATTGTATCGTAACTTTTTAAATAATCTGGCAAACTCAGTAACATGATGTTACCAAATGCGAAACCTGCAATTCCAATTTTAATATATAAACTTCGTAAATTTTTCTCACTAACTTTTGTTTGTAAATCTGCTAAATTGAATTCGGGTTCATACCCTAATGCCGTCAACTGCTCAACTATTTCTCGCAACGAAGTTTGCTCTTTATCAAAAGTTAGTGTTAACTGCTTTTTTAAAAAATTAACTTTTGAGTTAAGCACACCATCGTTTATGCGATAAAAACTTTCCAGAAGCCATATGCACGAACTACAATGAATTGCTGGTAATATCAATATAATAGTATTTTGATTTTGATTAACGAAATTATACAGTTGATTGAGCGTTTTCTCATCTTCAAGGAAGTTAAATTTTGCGTTATGTCTGAATGCTGGTGGAGTTGAGCCCGGTGTTTTGTTCAATTCATAATATTTACTTAGATTACTTTCATCAAGGATTTCGAAAGCTGTTTTGCAACCGTTACAACAAAAATATTTATCGTCAATTGCAATGGAATTATCTGTACAATTCAAACCACAATGATAACAAATAAGCTTTTCAGTAATTGGTGATGCCACAGCCATTCATTAAAAATGTTTTGTTTTCACGGCGAGTCAGAAGTCGGTTGTTGTAAATCTAATTTGTGTTCAACTTTCTTTTTGATCATTTCTTCTTTAGGGCTCAAATAAGGGATGCCAAGATTTAATCCTCGTAAAATAAAAAGTACGCCCATAACAACTATCAATATTGGTAGAAGATTATTTATTTTTTGTCTGGTGGGAATGCTGATAAAATTTCCAATTAGTGTTATTAAAAACAACAGTGGTATTGTACCCAATCCAAACATCATCATAAATATTGCGGCACTAACAATATTTCCAGTTCCAGCCGACGCAATAAAGGCAATATAAAGTGGTCCGCATGGTAGCAATCCATTGATTAAACCAATGCCAAATAGACTTCCAAATGATTTGACTGAAAATAATTTTGTTAAAATGTATTTTATTTTATTAAGTAAGAAGTGCAAAAGTTTAGTAGAAATAAAATTTTTATTATATAACGATGGTATAAAAACAGATAATATCATCAATAATCCGGCGGCAATGGAGACCCATCTTTGAAAACCCAAAGCACCAAAACCCTGTCCAAAAATTCCAAAAACTGTTCCAAAAACTATGTATGTAGTCGTTCGTCCAAGATTGTAAAGAAGGCCACCAAACGCTCTTATTGTTTTACTTTTTCCTTGTAACGGCAAAGCGAGTGCAATTGGGCCGCACATTCCAATGCAGTGGAAGCTTGTTAAAAAACCTAACATTGAACCTGATAGAATATATTCCATAGATACTAATTAATAATTTGTGTAAATATACGATTAATTTATCCATCCATAAACAATTATGTAAAACATCTCCGTAAATATTTTGTAATATATATTATGTCCATAAATAAAAGAATCATTGTAATACTACTAATATTGTTATTCTTTGGATGTAGTTTAAATAAAAGTATCTCATTGATTAAAAATCCTGGAGCAGTAAATCCAGATATGAAAACCGGATTGGAAGTTCTATTAGATAGTAAGTTATCAAGCTTATACGGCAAAAATATTGCATTGGTAACTAATCACTCCGGGATTGATAGAAATGGAAATTCTAATATTTCCTTATTGATGAAAAATAGTTCCATCAATTCAGTAAAAATATTTACACCAGAGCATGGCTTTACCGGAAATATTCCTGCCGGTGAGCATATCGAATATGGTACGGTTCAAACAAAGTTTCCGCCAATAATTAGTTTGTATGGCAGTAATCGCAAGCCTACGGCAGAATCGCTAGAAAATGTAGAATTGATAATTTATGATATTCAAGATGTTGGTGCACGCTTCTACACCTACATCAGCACGCTTGGATTGGTAATGGAAGCTGCAGCCGAAACAAACATCCCTGTTATGGTTTTGGACAGGCCAAATCCAATCGGAAATCGTGTCGCAGGACCGTTACTTAATGCTGCCAATAAATCATTCATCGGTATGTATCCAATTCCAATTCAGTATGGAATGACTGTCGGTGAATTAGCTAAAATGATTGTTGGAGAAAAATTAATCGACTCAACTCCTGAATTAAAAATAATTCCGATGCAATATTATAAAAGAAATTCCTTTTTTGATGAATTAAATTTGCCTTGGGTCAAACCATCGCCCAATATACCTGATCTTGAAACAGCGCTAATTTATCCTGGTTTTTGTCTGTTTGAAGCAACAAACGTAAGTGAAGGTCGCGGAACCTACCAACCTTTTAAACAAATTGGTGCACCTTGGGTAAATCCCAATAGTTTAATTCAATTATTGCATAAACAAAATTTGAAAGGTGTTGAATTTCAGACAGTTCATTTTACACCAATATCAATTCCAACAATGTCAAAATATCCGAAATATGAGAACCAAAAGTGTTTTGGAATTCAATTAGAAATTACCAATCGTGAATCTTTTAACAGCATTTTGACAGGTCTAACTACCCTGTGGGCAATAAATAAATTATTTCCAGATAGTTTAGTAATTAATAAAAGTTCACTTGGTAGAATTTGGGGCTCAGATGATTTATATTTTTATCTAAAAGAAGGAAAAACTCCACAAGAAATCTTAAATGGTCACTTGCCAGATTTAGACCAATTTCAACTGATCCGAGAAAAATATTTAATCTACGACTGAATTGATATATTTGGATTGCAATTAAAATAAATTAGAAATTGGAACAAATTTATATAGCATTATTCCATCAAATTTAGAATTTTCATCATGATAGTATTCTAATAAATTTACTTTAACAGTTTTATTAGCAGTTGCTGAAGCATGTACTAAATAATTTTGATCAATCAATATTCCCTCATGCGCAATAGCCAATCCGTTTTTAATATATGATTTTTTTACAAAGGCGATACCACAAATATTGGGCAATTTTTGCAATAGTTCCTCATTCACAAATTTGGAAGGAATAAAAAATAAATTAACTTTTTTTGTCCAATTCAAATTAAGCAATTCATCCCCATTTTCTTTGCGATTTAATATTAGAGCGACTTTTTCTAATTTAGATGAATCAATGATTGAATCGGTAATATTAACCGTATATGGATTTGATAATATTCGTTCTGATGTAAAATGCCAACGTGAGTTAAAAATAGGTTCATGTATTCCTGTTGTATCCTGTTTATAGTGAATTATTTTCATATTATCACGCGCTTCCGTCCAAGAACGACTTTGCGCTAAAGCCAAACTCGTAAGTACATGCACCGTGCAATCGGAAACGTCCAATCGAAATAGTGGATCTAAGTCCGGTAATTTTTCTTCACCTAATTTAAATATTTCGTAAGGTGTACCTATCTTCCAATTAACAATTGCTCCTAAGCGGTCTTCAAAGTTTGGAAATCGATTATAAAATTGTGGTAATATTCCGGATACTTCGTTTTCGGTAAGTTCCCATGGTTTAGGCAGTGATTCAACCCATTTTGCGTCGTCTTTTACGTTATTACATGAAAATAATATTGACGAGAAAACGGTGAAAATAATTAACAAAAATTTAATCCGCATACCAATTTTTTCGCCATTTTAATTTTGGATTTTGTGTATTGATACCAAGCGCTTCGTAAACGGCAGAATGGATTCGCTGACGCCAATTATAATATTTTGGATTTTTCCATTCACGTTTAGGATGAACAGCATTCGTAAGTAATATAACCGATATATCATTTTTGCGATCAATCCACAATGATGTTCCGGTAAATCCGGTATGACCGAAACTATCGTCAGAAATGTATACTCCTCCAGTAGAAGCTCCACTTGGGCTGTCCCATCCCAAGCAACGGCTGCTCATTTCTGGATTTAATATCGTTGTGAATAATTTAACCGTACTACTTTTGAAAATATTTTTGCCTTTATATTTCCCTCCATTTAACAGCATTTGCGAAAATATCGCTAAATCGTAAGCTGTTGAAAAAAGTCCGGCATGACCTGCAATGCCTCCTAAACTCCGCGCATTTTCATCGTGAACCTCTCCATGCACAAAGTTATTATCGAGCACTGAAAATTCTGTAGGGGGTATTCTTTTCAATTTTTCAGAGGGTGGGAGATAAAATGTATTTTGCATGCCAAGCGGTTTAAATATTTCTTCGTATACATATTCCGCAATTGATTTATTAGTAATACGCTCTACAATTTTACCAAGTAGAATAAATCCGATATCCGAATAGACATATTTTTGGCCTGGTTGAGATTCTAATTTAGCATTATAAATGGCTTCTAACCTATCATTGTCAGTACCATTTATTTTATGAATGGGAATAAAAGGAGGAAAACCAGCCGTGTGATTAAGTAAATGTCTAATCGTAACTGCTTTGCGATTCTTGATATTATTGCTGTCATTTCTAATTATTTCCGGGAGATATTTACTTACTTGGTCATCCAATTTAATTTTGCCACTGTCAAATAATTTCATAATTGCGGAAGTTGTAGAAATAACTTTTGTTAAGGATGCCAGATCATAAATATTCCCCAGACCAACTTCCTTTTCTTTCGAATAAGTATGAGATCCAACCGCTTCATGAGCGAATATTTTTCCATTTTTCATAGCTAACAAAACTCCGCCCGGAAATGCGGAATCTGCAACAGCTTTGCTTAATAATTCGCGTAGAATATCGGTGTTAGCGCCAATCTCATACGGCATTACTTTTTTAATTGAATTAGTTTTGTACCGAGTTGGTTTAGTTTTTGCGATAAAGCTTCTTTCTTGGATTATTCCATGTCCACGCGGAGCAATATTGGGAATTGTAATCGGCAGTTTTCCACTTGCACTTTCTCTACCGAAAATCATCCTCGCTGCTGCGGATTGTAAATATGATTGACTCTCCCACGCACATACATAAGCAGGAATTGGTGGAAAATCTTGAATGATATATGGATTACCAAAGCTAATCATTACGACATTGGGCGTTTTCTTCAATATTTCATTTACCAAATAAGATTGTGTTTTGTTTAGTGCTACAGTTCCTTTACGAACACGAGGTTTGGCAAAAACATTCAAAATAACCAAAGATTTTTTTCTAATTTTGTTAACAATGGATTTAGCATAATCAATTTGGTCATTTTCATCAACGGCAAAATAGGTACGATTTGAGCGATATTTGCTTTGAATTTTGGCAGCATCTGATCGGTTATGATAATATTTACTTCCATAAATATCAATAATTGTAGCCGGCAGTTTTCTGGAAACTTTTAGAGGCAACAAGTTATTGTCATTTTTCACAATAGTAACAGATTTTTGGGCAATCCTTTTTGCAGCGCGCTGCGATTCAGCCAATCCCAAACTATTTTGCATATCTATAAATTCAACAGTTTTTTTGATATGCAATCCAACTTTTTCTTTCAATTTCAACATTTGGAATGCTGCTTCATCTATTCGTTGTTGTGAGATAAAGCCATTGATGACAGCATTTTCAATAATACTTATTGCTTTCGCAAAAGCATGCCTTTGTATTATGATATCACAGCCGGCGTTTATAGCATTAATTAAGGCATATTCGTCTGAAAAACCATTAGTAATACCACCCATGTCCATGGCATCAGTTACAATTGCGCCACGGAAACCGAGTTTTCCGCGTAAGATATCCTGAATCCAAAATTTTGATAAGGTTGCTGGTGTACTACTATTTGGTTGGAAATCCGGTGCAATTAGATGTGAAATCATTATGGCATCAACTCTGGCTTCGATTACCTTTCGATAGGGCGCTAATTCAATCGACCAAAGACGTGCTGAATCACTTGGAATTGTTGCAAGTGCAGAATGAGTATCAGTTTGTGTATCCCCATGTCCGGGGAAATGTTTAGCTGTAGTAAGCATTCCTTTAGACTGTAATCCTTTTATATAATTAACAGCTAAATCGGCAACTAGTCCCGGCTCATCGCTGAAAGCGCGCGTATTAATAATTGGATTTTCAGGATTATTGTTGACATCAATAACCGGAGCTAAATTCCAATGAACACCTACACTCCTACCTTCTTGAGCCACAATTTGCCCGGCAAGATAGGCGTTTTTTGGGTTGCCAGTAGCCGCAAGTGCCATTGCCGGAGGAATTTGCGTGCCTTCTGGAAAACGCTGCTGCAATCCTTTTTCAATATCCATATCAATTAAAATTGGTAATTTAGATTTGTTCTGCAATTCATTTAGCATTGTTACCGATAATCCGGTATTGCCTTTCCACAAATGAATTCCGCCAATTCCGTCGGATTCTGCTAATTGTAAAAGTTCTTGCCATTGCTCATTTTCACTATTTCTAAATGTTAAGCTCATTGAATAGATTAACATCTGCGAGATTTTCTCGCGCAAAGAAAGTGTTTGCAATGTTTGTTCTGCCCAATTGGAAACTTGTGTTACTTTTTCCGGTGGATCTAAAGTAGTGGATACTCTATCTTCAATGATAGTCGGGGGCGCACAGGAAAATATAATCGGTATGATTATTGCAAGTAATATTGTTATCAAATTTTTCATAATTATTT
>Ga0056123_1000100_pt1 | contig 17688 bp, 17 predicted proteins | sample WorMetHEROISLAND_3_FD_71122 | JGI IMG/M metagenome (GOLD analysis project Ga0056123, IMG submission 71122) | Marine gutless worms symbiont microbial communities from Max Planck institute for Marine Microbiology, Germany - Olavius sp. 3 HERON ISLAND ...
ACTTAGCCATTGCATCGCTTTAGCGACAGCTTCTTTACTTGAGAGGATGGATCCAAGCACAGCTTGCTCTGCTTCAATGGATTGCGGTTGAACATTTAAAATATTTTTATCTTTTGCCATTAAAATTATTTATTTAAAAATCTTCTAAGCCATTTAAAATCTTCCCAAGCTGCCGGTTTTAAACCGGCATTCCTCAATAGTGCTGCTGGATGATAAGTTACAATAAGTGGAATTCCATAATAATCGTGCAATTTATTGCGCATTTCTTTGAGCGGTAGTTCAATTTTTAACAATGTTTTCCCTGCAACACGTCCCAATGCTACAATTAATTTTGGTTGAATTATCGCAATTTGCCGTAATAAATACGGTTCACATTTCTCTACTTCTGAAGCTAGTGGATCACGATTATTTGGTGGCCGGCATTTTAGTACATTACAGATATAAACATCTTCTGAACGACTTCGTTTTATTGCTAATAATATTTTATCAAGTAATCGCCCTGCCCGCCCGACAAAAGGTTCACCCAACCGATCTTCCTCAGCGCCAGGTGCTTCTCCAATCAACATTAAATTAGCTTGAGGGTCACCTACACCAAATACAAACTTATTACGTGTTTTACTAAGGGAACACAGCTGGCAATTAGATATTTCCCCTGCATAACTCGCTAAATCACTTGCTACATTTGTATTTTTTCCAGGCTCAAAAGTTGTATATTTTGTATCAAAAAATAGTTCGCTGCCAAATAATTCTTTAGTTTGTTTCAAATACTTTATAATTGTGTCGTTGCTTCTCACTAATTTTTAGACTTCAATTTTGTCAATATAATGCCATTTAACTTTACCGGACATAAATTCATCAACAGCAATGGTAGTTGGTTTTTCCAATTCGATGTATTCATCAGGGTCTTTTTCTTGCGGAATCGGATCCAAAGCAGAAAGTTCTTCTATCCCTTCTTCGTTCATAGCTTTTTCTACTAATCGTTGATGGATTACCTGCTTTGATCTTTGCGCCATCACAACAACGGCTTCATACACATCCTTTGTTCTTCGTTCTAAGTCTCTAATTGATAGCGGTTTTACAGCCATAAATTCTCCTAATTTTTTAATCCAATAATTTCGATCAATTCGTTTAATGCTCGATTAAAATCATCGTTTACGATGCAAAAATCAAACAAATCGATATATTTTAATTCCATTTCAATTCTCTCCATTCGCTTTGCGATGCGTGTTTCCGACTCACTCCCTCGCTTGCGTAAACGGTTTAATAAATCGTCGACACTTGGTAGCGTAATAAATATCGTGATGGCGTGCTCAGGATACGCTTTTTTTATTTTTAATGCGCCCTTTACATCAACCTCCAACAGTAAATATTGATTCTGCTCAATAATGCTTTTTAAATTACTTTTTGGCGTACCATAATAGTAACCATGAACTTCCTCAAATTCAATAAAATTATCAGCTTGAATCAATTTATCAAATTCCTCATCCGATAAAAAATTATAGTCATAGCCATCTTTTTCATAAGCTCGGCGTGGTCGGGTTGTGCTTGAAATTGAGAATAATATTTCCGGATATTTTTTTTGTAAAGCTCGACATAAAGTCGATTTTCCTGCACCTGAAGGGGCTGATATTACAATAAAATTATTCACAATATATTTTGCGCCTGTTCGCGTATTTTCTCGATTTCACATTTAAGCTCAACCACAAATTGTGAAATAACAGCATTCGGACTCTTTGACCCGATTGTATTTACCTCGCGTGATAATTCTTGTAAAATAAAATTAATTTTTTTGCCAATCGGATCTTCGGATTTTATAACTTTTGCTAATTGTTCACAATGGCTTCTGCTGCGAACAATTTCTTCAGTGAAATCCGAGCGGTCTACAATGATCGCAATTTCTTGCATTAAACGGTCTTCATTTATTTTACTATCAGTCAACATCAAATTAATTTTATCGACATACTTTTTTTGCAATTCCTCTACAAAATTTGTTGATTGTTGTTCAATGTCATTCAATAATTTTTTGGTCTTTACAATTCGAATTTTAACATCTGAAAAAATCGATCTTCCTTCTGCAATCCGCATTTCATCAACTTGTTTTATAACAGTACTAATTCCTTTAAACAAATCGGTATCAGCCAATTCAGTGGCATCTTGACTAATCAGCAAATCATCAATTGTTATGAGTTTACTTAAATCAAGATTTCGGCCAAATTCGGTTTGAATATTGTGTACAACTTGCTCAATTTGTTCAAATCGATTCCGATCCAAACTAATCCTATCTTCTCGATCATTCCCTCGCTTCAAATAAATTTGGACAATCACACTTCCTCTGTACAAAGATTTAATTATTTCTTTTCGGATTTTTATTTCCAATTCCGGATTGAGCTCAATTCCACTAAATTTAATATCTAAAAATCGTGCATTAACCGCGCGTACAGTAATACTAAGTTGATCGGATTCATTATCAATTGTAGTATTGCCAAATCCGGTTAAACTCTTAATCATTGCAATCCTAATAAAAATTAAATAGGAAACTAAGCAGGATGTTTGATTTCAATCAATTATGAAATTAAACAAAATCGAGATTTTGAGAACAAAATTTATCGTAATTATTTATTTTTTGATTTAATCATTTTTTTGGGTTTTTCTGGTACAATTATCCAAGCCACTATGTAGGCAATGCCAATTCCAGAAAAAATAAATAATAGAAATGCCAGCCTCAATATTACGGGGTCAATGTTAAAATATTCGCCTAATCCGGCGCAAACTCCACCTAATTTTCCGGTACTTGTATCTCGATATAATCTTTTCACAATTCCTCCTTTTATTACTTTAATTTACTCAATACCCATTTTGGATTGAGAGAAAATGATAAAACATGATTACTACCCAAATCAATTGTATCAGAATTAAATTGATAAGCATAATTTAGTTCAAAATTTTCCCAAGATGTGCCTAAACCGATTGCGAATAATTTGTATTGGTTGCGTCCAACACGTACTTTTAATTGATCATTATAAATTAGTTCAGTTCCAAATCGGAATAATCCACTGGTATTACCGATCGAAAATTCATCGCTTAATATCTGGTTATTTATATTTAAAATTGTATCAAATAAAAAGATTGCTTTGAGATGAATAGTTGAAACATATACTTTTTGTGCAATTCCCATAACTAATTGTGGTTTCGATAGTTCGGTCAACCCACTGTCCCAGACAATCATGCCCGGAACTATATTTTGAACAGCTAAACCAAAAGTAGAATTTTTCCAAATCGTTTTATTAACACCCAAATCTAAACCAATACCGGTTCCAATATGATTGTCAAGTTTATGTAATAAAGTTTTAATGGCAATCCCAAAACTTATTTTCGAAATTTTTATTTGCGTACTGACATGCAAACCAAATTGATGTTGATTAAAATATGAAATATTCTCTCTATTTAATCTTTCGCCTTCATCTAAATAGCCATTATTTTCACCTAAATCACCAGTATTGGGTACACCGTCTAAACCCCAATCCAACAACACTCCTTGTGTATTTGGTATTTTCCCAATTGATTCATGTAGAAGCAAAAAATTAAAATTTCTATTTCGCTCTGTTTTTAATGTAAATCCAATCAAATCACTTTGAATAATTCCTGAAAACCGTGATTGATGCCCATAAACTAAATTTCTTTCAGATTGGTTCGGAATTAAGCTCGGATTCCATAAGGTAGAAATTACGCTAACGTCAGCCGCCATAGTATTTCCTAATCCAATTGAACGCGCATCCCCCGCATTTTTATATAATTGCCAGCCATACTTTCGCCAATCTGTTTCGCCGTAAATACCTGTTACAAATAACGATAGAGAAACAGTTAAAAATATTTTTTTGCCTGTTTTCCGCAAATTACAAACCGTATTTCTTTTTTAATTCATCTATTTTTTGAAGCGCTTCCAACGGTGTTAGCGCATTGATGTCCAACTGTGCAATAGCTTCGGATAATCTTTTTTCTTGGTTCTCAAACATTGAAATTTGATTAGGTGTATCACCTGCCTTTACCTCGAGTTTTCTCAAATCATCATCGGACAAAAACTGGTTTAATATTTCAGTCGCTCGATAGATTATTTTTTGCGGTAAACCAGCCATTTTCGCTACATGAATACCATAACTCTTGTCAGCTGTACCATTTACAACTTTTCTCAAAAATACAATTTTTTCACCAAATTCTTCTACGGCTGTATGCTTATTTTCTAATCTGTCTAATGTTTTTTCCAATTCTGTAAGTTCGTGATAATGCGTCGCAAATAATGTCCGAGCGGCAACTTTAGGATTGTTGTGTAAAAATTCCACAATCGCCCAGGCGATTGACAATCCATCAAAAGTTGCCGTACCACGACCTATTTCATCTAACAATATTAAACTATTTTTAGTTGCATTATTTAGTATGTTGGCCGCTTCGTTCATTTCGACCAAAAATGTACTTTCGCCACCGGCTAAATTATCGCTTGCCCCGACGCGCGTAAATAATTTATCTACAATACCAATTTTAGCGGATTTGGCAGGAATAAATGACCCAATTTGCGCCATTATTACTAACAAACCAATTTGCCGCAAATAGGTTGATTTGCCGGCCATATTTGGTCCGGTAATCAATTGAATTTGGTTATTTGTTGCATCAATTTTTAAATCATTCGGTACAAATCGCTCTGTCGATGGCATTAAAACCTCTACTACCGGATGTCGTCCATCTTCGATTTCAATTAGAGGTTCATCTACCAATATAGGTCGTGTATATAAATTCTTAACAGCCAATTTTGCAAAATTTGAGAGTACATCAATTCGATTAAATATTTGTGCTGTGATTTGTATTTCTTGGGCTTTTTTTAATATTTTTCCGCAAAGATTATCAAAGATTCTTTGTTCAATTTCTTCAATCTTGCTTTCAGCGCTAAGAATTTGCTCCTCGTATTCTTTTAATTCCGCCGTTATATATCGCTCAGAATTAACTAAAGTCTGGCGACGAATATAAGATTCAGGTATTCGATCTTGGTGAGTTTTGGTTACTTCAATGTAATATCCAAAAACTTTATTGAAGGCAACTTTCAAAGATGGTATACTGGTTTTTTTTCGCTCACTTTCCTGAAATTTTGACAACCATTGTTTACCCCCTTGAGCTAAATCACGTAACTCATCTAATTTTGCATCGACACCGGTGGCAATGACATATCCTTTGGCAATCTGGCGTGGAGCATTTTGATCTAAAGTTTGCGATATTACAGTTACAATTTTCCGTACATCACAAAATTGTGTCGCGATTTTTTTCAACTCTGAATTTTTGGTTTTATTGAGAAGCTTTACAAATTGTGGCACAAGTCCTAAACTTGTTCCCAAAACTAAAATTTCTTTTGGTGTAACTTTATTACGATTAACTTTGCCAATAATCCTTTCAATATCAACAATCGATTTTAATAATTCATTAATATCTGCCAATATCGATCTATTTTTAACAAAACCGGCCACACTTTTTAAACGGCTATCAATTTTATTTAAATCTATTAGTGGACGATTGAGCCATTGCCTTAATAATCGGCCACCGCCGGCGGTAAGTGTTTCATCAATAATATCAATTAATGTTCCATGTGTACCCTGCGTTGCTAGCGATTTAAACACTTCCAAATTGCGGATGGTAAAAGAGTCAATTCCCAAAAATCCGTCAGAGATAATTGGCTGCATTTTAGAAATATGTTTGAGCTTAATGTTTAGATTATTATTAAGGTGATAGAAAATAACACCGGCAGCTGTAATACCGTGTTGAAGATGGTCGCATCCAAAACCTTTCAGAGTAGAAATTTTAAAATGATCGGTTATGGTGCGATAGCTTTGCTCAAAATTAAATATCCAATCTTCTACTTGTGTCACAAACGGTTTTAAATCTCGGTACCATTCAGAAGTTGTGTAAGTTATGCTTTCGCCAATCAATACTTCGCTTGGTGCGAATTTTCTGAGGGCTTCTGCAAGTCCTTTTAATTCACACTCACCTACAAAAAATTCTCCCGTAGATTGATCTAAAATGGCATAACCAACTTGGTTGCGATGAAAAAATAATCCTGCAATGTATTGATTCGTTTTTTGGCTCAGCGCTTGATCAGATGAAATCGTGCCGGGTGTAACAACTTCAATCACTTCTCGTTTAACGATGCCTTTGGCAAATTTGGGATCTTCTACTTGTTCACAAATCGCAACGCGATGGCCGGCTTTTACAAGTTTGGGTAAATAATTATCCAAAGCATGATGCGGAAAACCAGCTAATGGTACATCAGCCGCCGCACCATTAGATCGTTGGGTTAATACGATTCCCAATATTTTAGCAGTTTTCTTGGCATCTTCATTGAATGTTTCATAGAAATCGCCCATTCTAAAAAGAACAATACTGTCCTGATATTGTAACTTGATTTCGTTATATTGGCGCATCAGCGGAGTAGATTGTTCCTTCATAACTTTTCGCCTTTCAGACGTTCATTTTCATCACGCAACGTGATATTTTTCTGATCGAAATATTCAAGCAAAGGAATAACAGATTTCCGTGTTAAACTGGTCAAATCTTTAAATTGCGCTACACTTAGCCGTTGATTCTTGTCAAAATATTTGTTCAATATTTGTTTGATTTTATCAATTTTCGCATGGCTGGACCACATATTTTCAGAAATTTGCACCACTAATCCTTGTGATTTTAATACATGCAAAAATTCTAAAATTTGTTTATTCGAAAAATCAATCTTGTCCATAATTTTTTTAACCGTTACTGGTTGAAATCCAAAATTCTCAACGATCTTTAATATTTTATCTGCCCTTTTTTCATCATCTACAGAAATTTTCAAATTAAATGAAGCAAGCGCATATCCGCTTTGAATTTGTTTTAACATTTTATTTGCAATTAATTTTGATAAAACAAATTCAAACCAATTACTTTTAAAGTCTAATTTTTCTTTTAGCTCTTTTCCTTTCATAAACTCTTGATAGGGCTGTTCACTATGAAAATTTTGTAATTGACTAAGAATTAATTCCATGCACTTGTTTAAATTTTCTTCGGTGTAAATCAATGGTTCACCGTTAGTAGTAAGCAATTTATGTTTTGATAAAACAGTTTTTAATCCCATCATAGATACATGAAAAATTTTGCACCATTGTTCTAAAGTTTGTGGATGTTTGTAATGTTTTTGAATAAACTGTAAGTAGCGTTCATCGGTTTTAACCGATAGCTCGGCAATCCATTTTTTCTGATTTTTGGGTGCGCCAAGTTGATCGATTGCTAATACAATTCCACCCCCAATTGTTACCATTGGCGAGTACGAGCGAATTACAAATCGATCCTCCAGTGCTACCACAGCTGGTTCTTCAAAATTTATTAATACATTGGCTGTATCACCACCTTTTAGCACAGATTTGTAATGCGTTATGCGTGCTAATAATTCTTGTGTTCCAATATGAATTTTGACACGTTGTTTTGATTTTATTTTCCAATTAGTTTTTGGAATTATGGTTATATTTGCAATCGCTTGCTTGGTTGGTTCTAGCCATCCGGGTTCAACTATTTCTACGCCCCGCCACAGGTCCATTTTGTTTATTCCAGTAAAATTTATTGCAGCACGATCTCCTAATTTTACTTTCTCAACTGGTTTCCCATGACTTTGTAAACCACGTACGCGACCAATTTTTTCCGACGGTAGTATTTGAACTTCATAACCTCTACATAATTCACCGGATATGACCGTACCGGTAACCACATTTCCAAATCCGGTTTTGATAAAACTGCGATCTACTTGGAGCCGGAAAAAACCACGATTTGACTTACTTTTGATATTACTTGATAATTTCAGCAAAATTGCACGAAGTTCATTAATTCCACAACCGTCCACAACCGATGTCCGGATAATTTTCGATGATTCCAAAAAAGTTCCTTCGCACAAATTGCGGATGTCTTCTTCAACTAAATCTAACCAATCATTTTCAACTAAATCAGTTTTGGTGATTGCGATTACACCGTATGAAATTTTCAGTAATTCTAAAATCTCTAAATGTTCAATCGTTTGGGGCATAACGCCATCATCTGCAGCAATGACAACAAGTGCAACTTGGATTGTAGAAACACCCGAAACCATATTGCGAATAAACTTTTCATGGCCCGGAACATCGATTATAGTTATTTCATCAGTTAGAAAAGCGAAGCCTAAATCAATGGTCATTCCGCGTGCTTGCTCTTCAGCCAACTGATCAGTATTCGTTCCGGTTAAAGCTTGCACTAATGCCGTTTTACCATGATCAATATGTCCAGCTGTGCCAATAACAACTTGTGTCATTTATAACTCGTTAATTGCATCAATTAAATCGGAATATTGCTCAGGAAGTATTGCCTTTAAGTCAATATAAAACATGCCTTTATTGATATATCCAATTATCGGTGCAGATCGTAATCTAAATTGCTTGGCCAGATCTTCAATTTTAGATTTATCTGCTTGCCCTTTATTGCTAAACTGTAGAGCAACACTCTCAATTTTAGCTTCCGGTAAAGAACCGCTACCTGCTTCAACCATAGAATTTACAATCTCGATATTCCACTTACTCTTGATTGAATTTCTGACTTGCAAAAGCAATTTTTCAGCAGAACTGTACAATTTTTTACGGTCGGATTGCAATAAAGTATTAACCAAATTCTCTTTGGTTACACCATTTGAATTGTAAGTTCGTAAAATTTCATCGAGTACTGCAATCGTCTGTTTATCGCATCGCAAGGCGCGATAAAGTGGATTATTTTTTACCTTTTTTAACAAAGATTTTTTACCAACAATAATTCCTGACTGCGGCCCACCCATCAATTTGTCCCCGGAAAAAGTAGCGAGAGAAATTCCCGATTTGACAGCCTGCTGTACCGATATTTCATCTGGCAACTTGAAGTCTTGAAAGTTGATCAAAACACCACTGCCCAAATCAGCAATGACCGGAATTCGTTTGCGTCTACCAAGTTCGGCTAAATCTTTTAAGGTAACAGTTTTGGTGAACCCTTTCACGACATAATTACTTGTATGAACCCACAGCAAAACAGCCGTATTTTTATTGATTGCACGTTCATAATCAATTAGATGCGTGCGGTTTGTTGTACCTACTTCAATCAATGTGCAACTACTTTTTTGCACGACCTCGGGGATGCGGAAGGAGTCTCCAATTTCCACTTCTTGGCCACGTGATACAATTACCTCTTTGCCATCGGCAAAAGTATTTAAAGTAAGCAATACCGCCGCAGCATTGTTATTGACAACTATTCCTCCATCAGTTCCGGTAATTGCACCAATCATTTCACTAATGTGCGCAAGGCGATTACCACGCTTTCCAGATTGCAAATCAACTTCAAAATTAGTATATCCACTAAGTTTTTTGGCCACCCTTTGAATTAATTTTTTATCAAATGGAGCGCGGCCTAAATTAGTATGCAAAACGATTCCCGTTCCATTTATGATATTCTTTAAACTACTACTTATCAAGATGTTAACGGAATTTACAATTTTATTAATAATTTGATTTCGCGTTAAATTATTCTTACCTTGTTTGGCAAGTTTACGGTATTGCGCAAGTTCATTTCGGATAATCCTTACAACATAATTTTGATGAACCGAATACTCATTTCCTAATTTTAATAATATTTCCTGTACTGAGGGTATTTCTCTGTATATTTTAGTGGACATAATTATCGTTAAAATTCCAAAAAATTGATGGATTTTTCAAGGGAAATGTTATTATGTTGATATTAGTGATTGTGAATTATTAGTTAAAAATATATTTGTGATTTATGAAAATCTATGCAATTTTAGAGAAATTTCTGTAGTTAAAAATGACATATTAATCAAAACCAATAATTTTAAGATTTAAAGGAAAATAAATTCATGTTTACCAATGCTATTGTAAGAACACCGTGTAAAAAAATGGTTAAGGGCATTACAACCGCCAACGAGGGGTTACCTGATTATCAGACGGCACTGATCCAACATAAAATATATACTGATGCTCTCAAATCCTGCGGATTAGAAATTACCACTTTACCGCCTATTGATAAATATCCCGATTCAACATTTGTAGAAGATGCTGCTCTTCTAACACCGGTGTGTGGAATTGTAATGCGGCCGGGCGTTCAATCACGTAGGAAAGAAACGCAATCAATCAAAAGAGTAATTTCAGACTTTTATGAAGATATTGAAGAGATTAAGGTTCCTGGAACCGTCGAAGGTGGCGATGTAATGATGGTTGATTCACATTATTTTATCGGTCTATCCGATCGCACAAATCAGGAGGGCGCTGAGCAATTAATCAATCTGTTAAATAAATATGGACTTACTGCATCTACAATAAAGTTGAAAAAGGGATTACACCTAAAATCAGAAGCAGCTTACCTTGGCCATAATAATTTAGTTGTTTCTATACAATTCTATGAAGAACCTGATTTTAAGAAATTCAACTTACTCAAGATAACTGAAAAGGAGCGTTACGCTGCCAATTGTGTTTGGATAAATAATCGGGTTTTAGTCCCAAAGGGTTATCCAGAATCAAAAGAAACTATAGTAAATGCCGGCTATGAGGTAATCGAATTTGATATGTCAGAGTTCAAGAAATTAGATGGTGGAATCAGTTGTCTTTCTCTAAGATTTTGATAATAGGCATAACTAACAATATACCAGGCAATAGAAATAATGCCATTACCGGGAAAATTGAACTAATTCCATGATTTTCAGCAATTATTCCACCGATACCGGCAGCAAATGCACCAATTCCAAAACTAAGAAAAAAGCTAATTCCATAGCCTAATCCTCTATGTTTACTATGTGTAATTTGGGCAATCAGAGAATTCCCCACCGGCTGCCAAATAAAATGAGTAACTCCCAACAATATTCCAAACAATACCAATGATATTCCATTTGTAAAACCGATCAAAATCAATAAAGGTATATTAGTAAATAATACTAATAATAATATTTTAGGTTTATTGTATTTTTCACCTAATATCCCTCCTAAAAACTGTCCGATGATTCCTGATAAAAGAACTAAAGTTGTAAATAATCCACCGCGCAATGTATCAGATAATGTTGAAAAAACGTTTCGAGTTTCCAGTGCAAAATGCGCCGGCATAAAAGTCGTAAATCCGGCAAAGGCAAGCCCCACCAAGATAATCGTTCCATAATATAATAACAGCGCTTTACGATTAGTTTGTTCAGGTCGAATATGGTCGATTGCTTCAGGTTCGCGCTTACGCGATGGAATGACAATTATAGTTGCTAATGCTAATATCACAAAGATAATCCCTAAAATTAAATATGGAAATTTCCATCCATTTATTGTTGTTAAACCGGCGCCGATAATCGGCCCTGCCGCTAAGCCGACAGAACCCATAATTCCGTGGAATGCCATACCTTTGCTAATTGCTTTTACGCGACGTGAAATTACCGTCAAGCCAGCAGGATGATAGATACTGCTGAACAATCCTAATAACATTAATCCAGCTGTTAAAACCCACAACGATTTTGACAATACAATTACAATTATTGAAAATATTACTCCAAATTGATACAACAATATTAATGTTCGTCCCCCTAATTTTTTCTCCAGGATGCCGGCCGGAATTGCACCAATTCCAAACATAAATTGATTGGCAGTTGCTATTATTCCAAGTGTTGCCAAACCAACACCAAAATGTTTTTGTAATACTAATAATATTGCCGGCAGGATTAACATCACAGCATGCACTAATAAATGGCTAAGTCCGGTAATTGCTAAAGTATTTCGTTCTTTGTTATCCATAATAAAAAAGCTCCTGACAACAGGAGCTTTACAATTTGAATCTTGAAATTATTTTCGTTTCTCCTGAATGCGAGCAGCTTTCCCTGTCAAATTGCGTAAATAATGCAATTTAGCACGACGTACTCTTCCCCTCTGTATAACCTTAATCGAGGCAATCATTGGTGAATGTAGTGGAAATATCCGTTCAACACCTACTCCACTAGAAATTTTCCGCACGGTGATAGTTTCCTCAATACCACTGTTTTTACGCGCGATAACCACACCTTGGAATCGTTGGACTCTTTCTTTTCCACCTTCAACTACTCGAACATCTAACGAAATCGTATCGCCGGCACGAAAATCAGGAATATTCGGTTTAAGCATTCCTTTAGTAATTTCGTTTAATTTATTCATTTTTACTCTCCGAAAAATCTTTTTTATTTAAATATTTTTTCCAAATATCAGGACGCTTAGTTTTGGTATTTTCAATACTTTTTGCTTTGCGCCACGCTTCAATTTTTTCATGATGCCCATCCAACAAAACATCCGGTACTTTCATTCCTCGAATTTCGCGCGGCCTTGTATAATATGGCGCATCCAATAAATCCGCTGCGAAAGTATCACTCATTGCTGAATCATACTTATTCAAAACACCAGGAATTAATCTTACAACACTATCAATTATCAATAATGTCGGTAATTCACCCGCGGTAACAACAAAATCGCCAATGGAATATTCATGAGTAACAAACTTTTCAATTACTCTCTCGTCAATTCCCTTATAATGTCCGCAAATAAAAATTAGCTTATCAACTTTACTATTTTCAATCGCTAAAGCATGGTTCCATTGTTCGCCTTGGGGCGATGGAAATACTACACGTATATCATCGGAACCGTACTTTTCAAAACAATGTTCTAGTGCTTTGAATAATGGTTCCGCCATCAAAACCATACCGTCTGCGCCACCATAGGGTTTATCGTCAATTTGACGATAACTCCCATAAGCAAAATTGCGCAAATTGATTAAATTAAATTCAACAACTTGCCGTTCTACAGCCTGCCTTAGCATGCTATTAGCAATTAAAGTTTCGATTGTGTCCGGTACCGGTGTAATAATACTGATCTGCTTCAATCTAGCAGACCATCCATCGGCGTGATTTCTACAATTCTATTAGCAGCATAAATTGATTTTATGACTTCCGGAATGACCGGTATTAAAATTTCACGGTCATCCTTTCGTATAACATAAATATCATTAACCGGCAGCCATAAAATCTCAGCTAATTCGCCTACTAAATCGCCGGTATCAGTAACAACCGTATAACCAATCAAATCGGCAGAGATTTGATTAATTTCGTCATCACTTGTTACTTCGACATACACGTATTTACCATTGACAGCCTCAGCTTTACTACGTGTATTTATTCCTTTAAAAATACAACGAACATGTTTGCCATCCGCAATTTTTTCCAACAGCTCAATTTCTTTATTGGAATTTTCAGTATCACCTAAATAAATCGGGCGATCTGAAATGTAATCATCGCAATAGCGCGAAAGGGGCGCTAAACGAACACCACCTTTCATTCCAAATGGTTTAGCAATACGGGCTATGGCAAACTTTTTTTCCATTTATTTTTCTTCGTTTTGATCGATAACATCTAAGCGTGCTCGCTTTCCACCATTTTTTGCATTGATAGCAAACAAAAGTGAGCGTAATGCCGAAATATTTCTACCTCTTTTTCCGATGACTTTTCCAAAATCACCATCGCCTACTGTCAATTCATAAATGATCTGCTGTTCACTTTCAACTGCATTTACATTTATTTCTTTCGGCTTATCTACCAACTGTTTTACTACCGTTTCTATGAATTCCTTCATCATTATCTCCTATCAATATCAATTATTACTCGTCTATTGCTGTCTCCTTAGATTCAGCTTTTTTCGCACTCGATTTTTTGTCTTTGTCATCACTCGATGTGCTATCCTTCTTTAAATTTTTAACTTTGGATTCTACCGCCTTAGACTCCTCTTCTTGTTTACCCTTTTCACTGCTGGATTTTTCAGCAGTCTCTACGCCTTGCTTTGTAACAGATTTTTCTTCACTCAATTCCTCAGATGGCTCAGCTGTTTCTTCTTTTTTATCCACAGAATCATCTGTTTTTTTAACTTTTGCTTCGGTTTTAGTTTTCGCCTCATCAACTTTTTCTTTTTCGGTTGCAGCTACTTTTTCAGGATCTGCATCTGTGGCAACTTTTTCTGCAATTGCAGCGGTTGATACAGTTTCCTCTGCTGTCTTCTTGTCCTTTGTTTCTTTTTTTGCTTTCCTTTTTGCTTTTTTCTCGGCAGCTTCTAACTTTTCTTTGGCTTGAGCCTCTCTTTTTAAATTTAATTTTTGGATCTCTTTTTCAATAGCATCGTCATCTAATCCTTGTTTCATTAAATGCCATTTAAATGAAATTCCAGCTCGCCTCATCAATTTATGTGCAATATCCGATGGCTGCGCCCCAACTCCCAACCAATACATAATTCTTTCTTCGTCTAATTTATAATTGTCAGCTTTATTGGGCGTTATTGGGTTATACCAACCTAATTCCTCCACTACAGCACCATCCCTGCGTTGACGTGAATCCATCACAACAATGCGGTAAAATGGTCTGTTTCTTCTTCCAATTCTTTTCAGTCTTATTCGTGTTGCCAAAAGTAATCTCCTCAGTTATTTCTCATGAATTTCATTGTATTTGCAGACATCTTCGACAAACCCGGAATCTTCACTTTTCCCATATTTTTCATCATTTTTTTCATCTGTGCAAATTGTTTTAATAATTGATTTATCTGCTGAACCGACCTGCCCGAACCATTTGCAATTCGCTTTCTTCTACTTCCATTAATTAAATGTGGATTTTGCCTTTCCCAAGGTGTCATCGAATTAATGATGGCCTCAGTCCAAGCAATTTGCCGGTCATCAATTTTTAATCCTTTGAGAGCTTTATTGTTCATCCCGGGCATCATGCCTAAAACTTGCTCCATCGGACCCATTTTGTCTAATTGTCTTAATTGGTTTTTAAAATCCTCTAAATCAAATTTATTTTTTCGTAATCTTTTCTCAAGCCGAGCTGATTCTTTTTCATCAACAACGGCTTGTGCCTTTTCGACTAAAGTTACAACATCGCCAAATCCGAGTAACCTATCAATAATGCGCTGCGGGTCAAACTGTTCCAAACCATCAATTTTTTCTGAAATTCCTACAAACTTGATTGGTTTTCCGGTAACTTCAGTAATTGATATCGCCGCTCCACCACGTGCATCACCGTCTAATTTTGTTAAAATTGTACCGGTTATTTCCAACGCGTCAGAAAATGCTAATGCCGAATTTACAGCATCCTGACCGGTCATGCTATCAACTACAAACAGAGTTTCCGATGGATTTGAAATTCGAGCAATTTCCTTAATTTCGGACATCATTTCATTATCAATATGCAATCTGCCGGCCGAATCTATTATTACAATATCGGTTTTATCGGATTTAGCTTGGTCAATCGCACTGCTACAAATTTTTACCGGATTTTTATTTTTTTCGGTGTAAACTGGAATATCGATCTGTTTTCCTAATATCTGCAATTGCTCAATCGCTGCCGGACGATAAACATCTGCGGCAACTAACAACACTGATTTACCCTTTTTCTGCAGCCGATTTCCAAGTTTGGCAGCGGTGGTGGTCTTTCCTGAACCTTGCAATCCAGCCAATAAAATAACCGCTGGCCTGCCATTTCCTAAATCTAAATCAACCGGTTTTTCTCCAAGCAGTTTGATTAATTCATCACGGATTATTTTTATAAACAGTTCGCCCGGTTTCACCGATTTAATAACTTTAGTACCTTCTGATCGTAACTTTACGCGCTCTACAAAATCGCGTGCGACTTTAAAATTTACATCAGCCTCAAGCAAAGCTCGACGGATATCCCGTACTGTGTGCTGAATATTGCCATCGGTAATTTTACCAAGACCGCGTAAATTCCGAAATACGGAATCAAATTTGTCTGCAAGTTGATTAAACATAATTTTATAAGAAAATTTTAGCCCACGAATTTAACAGGAAAAAGTATAAATATCAACCATTTTTTTAGGAACAAGATACCAGTGCAAAATTAGATAATATGAATTAAATATTTTATGTAAAAATCAAATTAAAATACGTTTAAAATTAACCATGCTTAAAATGAAAATTGCAATCTTGTTAATCTGTGTTACAGGAATTTTTGCGCAAGATTCACTGAATTTAGTGAAATTTTATAATAGCACTGCTGGTCACAAATGGATTGACAATGCAAAATGGCTAAGCAAAGCACCAATTTCTGAATGGTATGGTGTTACAGTTTCAGATAGTTTTGTCACCGCCATTGAATTACCACGCAACCGGTTAAGTGGAAATCTTTTTGAGGAAATAGGAAACTTTACAAAAGTAGAAAAAATAAATTTATCGGATAACAATCTCACTGGGGACTTGCCTTATGGATTACAAAATTTGCAGAACTTAAAAGAAATTAACTTGTCTCACAATAATTTTTCCGGCAATCCGTTAAATATTTTAAGCATGCTAAAAGCTTTGATTGTTTTAAATATATCACATAATACTTTTAAAGGCGAAATTCCAAAAATAATCGGCAATCTCACAAATTTGGAAATGTTAAATTTATCGAATAGTCAATTTGAAGGTAAAATTCCTTCTGATTTATTTCGATTAACCAAACTTAAAAAATTAGACTTGCACGGTAATTCATTGAGCGGAAAAATTCCGTGGCAAATTCGCTACTGCGTTAATTTAAATAATTTAGATTTATCGAGAAATAATCTTAGCGGAAAAATTCCAAAGGAAATTGGAAAATTAATTAACTTGAAAGAACGATTTGCAATTAACCATAATCAGTTGGAGGGATTGCTGCCCAAGGAAATGAGCAGATTATTAAAATTAGAACATATGTGGTTGAACAATAATCAATTTTCAGGAATTTTGCCATTCGATTTTGGCAAGATGAAAAATCTAAAATCACTATTTATTGATAATAATAAGTTTGTCGGTCCTCTGCCACAAACTATTGGCGATTTACGAAATTTAGAAGTGTTTTTTGCTCAAAATAATGATTTTAGTGGTTCAGTTCCGCAGCAAGTGTGGTTCCTTCCAAATTTAAAAATGCTAAAACTAAATAATAATCGGTTTTCGGATAGCATTCCAGGCAATTTAGATATTCTAAAATCAATTCAAACGATTGATCTAAGTGATAATCAATTTGCGGCAATTGCCGATTCGATTGTTCTGCCCACTTCATTGCTATCGATTAATTTCTCTAATAATAAATTATATTGCAATGACGATTCTATAAACAAAAATTTTATTGAAAATATTAGCGCTAAAGTGATTGGGCTAACCGAGCAAAACTGTGGTGATTCCGACACTCAAACTTTCTCAATTGACACGGATTTAATTAACTTCATAGAAGTAAAAACAGACTCCACTGCAAAGCGGAAATTTTGGATAACCGGTTCGGATAATGAATCCGTAGCATTGCATCTGCGACATTTTGATACCGCTAATTTTTCCTTATCTGATACTACATTTGTCCTTGAAAATGGTGATACGATGGAAATTAGTATTTATTATTCGCCAATTGAGATAGAACATCATCACGATGTGATTTTAATCAATGATGTTTTTAATAACACAAATCAATTTATTGAGGTTGTCGGAGAAGGAATTGAAACTACTGTGGGTGGGTTGGATATGTCAAAACCATGGCGGTTCAAATTGCATCCCGTTGGTACAGACAAAGAAACCAATAAAATTAGAATTGAGTATGATGTTCCTGAAAAAAGAGTTGTAAATATA
>Ga0056123_1000102_pt1:5000-17264 | contig 17264 bp, 12 predicted proteins | sample WorMetHEROISLAND_3_FD_71122 | JGI IMG/M metagenome (GOLD analysis project Ga0056123, IMG submission 71122) | Marine gutless worms symbiont microbial communities from Max Planck institute for Marine Microbiology, Germany - Olavius sp. 3 HERON ISLAND ...
CGTCGTGGAAAGGGAAACAACCCAGACCGCCAGCTAAGGTCCCCAAATCACAACTCAGTGGGAAACGATGTGGGAAGGCACAGACAGCCAGGAGGTTGGCTTAGAAGCAGCCATCCTTCAAAGAAAGCGTAATAGCTCACTGGTCGAGTCGGCCTGCGCGGAAGATTCAACGGGGCTTAAGTTGTGTGCCGAAGCTGCGGATGCTCGATTTTCGGATCGATGCATGGTAGGGGAGCGTTCCGTACGCCTGAGAAGGTAGATCGAGAGGTCTGCTGGAGGTATCGGAAGTGCGAATGCTGACATGAGTAACGATAAAGGGGGTGAAAGGCCCCCTCGCCGAAAGCCCAAGGTTTCCTGCACAACGTTAATCGGAGCAGGGTTAGTCGGCCCCTAAGGCGAGGCCGAAAGGCGTAGTCGATGGGAAGCAGGTTAATATTCCTGCACCGCTCATTACTGCGATGGGGGGACGAAGAAGGCTAGGTCAGCCAGCTGTTGGTTGTCTGGTTTAAGCGTGTAGGGAGTCACCTTAGGAAAATCCGGGGTGGCAATCCTGAGACGTGACGACGAACCTCTACGGAGGTGGAGTGATTGATGCCAAGCTTCCAGGAAAAGCCTCTAAGCTTCAGGTAATGAGTGACCGTACTCCAAACCGACACAGGTGGGCAGGGTGAGAATCCCAAGGCGCTTGAGAGAACTCTGGTGAAGGAACTAGGCAAAATAGTACCGTAACTTCGGGAGAAGGTACGCCTCTGGTACGTGAAGGTCCTTGCGGCTGGAGCGGAAGGGGGTTGCAATAACCAGGTGGCTGCGACTGTTTACTAAAAACATAGCACTCTGCAAACTCGAAAGAGGAAGTATAGGGTGTGACGCCTGCCCGGTGCCGGAAGGTTAAGTGATGGGGTTAGCGCAAGCGAAGCTCTTGATCGAAGCCCCGGTAAACGGCGGCCGTAACTATAACGGTCCTAAGGTAGCGAAATTCCTTGTCGGGTAAGTTCCGACCTGCACGAATGGCGTAACGATGGCCACGCTGTCTCCACCAGAGACTCAGTGAAATTGAAATCTCGGTCAAGATGCCGAGTACCCGCGGCTAGACGGAAAGACCCCGTGAACCTTTACTACAGCTTCACACTGGACTTTGAGCCTACTTGTGTAGGATAGGTGGGAGGCTTTGAAGCGGTGACGCAAGTTGCCGTGGAGCCATCCTTGAAATACCACCCTGGTATGTTTGAAGTTCTAACCTAGGTCCGTAATCCGGATCAGGGACAGTGTGTGGTGGGTAGTTTGACTGGGGCGGTCTCCTCCCAAAGCGTAACGGAGGAGCACGAAGGTACCCTCAGCGCGGTCGGAAATCGCGCATTGAGTGCAAAGGCAAAAGGGTGCTTGACTGCGAGACAGACAAGTCGAGCAGGTGCGAAAGCAGGTCTTAGTGATCCGGTGGTTCTGTATGGAAGGGCCATCGCTCAACGGATAAAAGGTACTCCGGGGATAACAGGCTGATACCGCCCAAGAGTTCATATCGACGGCGGTGTTTGGCACCTCGATGTCGGCTCATCACATCCTGGGGCTGAAGTTGGTCCCAAGGGTATGGCTGTTCGCCATTTAAAGTGGTACGCGAGCTGGGTTTAGAACGTCGTGAGACAGTTCGGTCCCTATCTACCGTGGGCGTTCGAGACTTGAGGGAAGCTGCTCCTAGTACGAGAGGACCGGAGTGGACGTACCTCTGGTGTTCCGGTTGTCACGCCAGTGGCACTGCCGGGTAGCTATGTACGGACGGGATAACCGCTGAAAGCATCTAAGCGGGAAGCCCCTCCCAAGATGAGGTCTCGCTGGACCCTTGAGGTCCCTGAAGGTCCGTCGAAGACGACGACGTTGATAGGCGGGGTGTGAAAGCGCGGTAACGTGTGAAGCTAACCCGTACTAATTGACCGTGCGGCTTGACCATATAACACCCAAGATCTTTGGGTACTGATGCCAAACGTATCCATAAGCCTTACGTGATCCAACCTAAAATGATTAACCGGTTTTCCTGGCGGCAACAGAGCACTGGAACCACCTGATCCCATCCCGAACTCAGAAGTGAAATGGTGTATCGCCGATGATAGTGTGGGGCCTCCCCATGCGAAAGTAGGTCACCGCCAGGATTTTATTCGTAACCCCTTGGCTTGAAAGAGTCAAGGGGTTTTTTTATGCCTCGGTAGGCTGTATCGGATCCCTGATCAGGGACTTTGAAAAATTGTGTCCCTGCACTAGTATCCCAACGTTATGATCGGAAATTCAGGATAACCCATTCATTAAAAGAGAAATATTTGGAATTATTCCGGTTACCGATTTGAACTGCGGTACGCTGAGGTGGCAGCCTCTCCCGCGAAATTGCGGGCTGAGAACAACGACACATGTATACAAGTATATTCGTCTTCTCGAGATCGCCATTTTCGTATTTATTAAAATAAACGTTGGGGAAATAATCGAATATGGTTGACGTTTCCCCGGGTTGATTCTAAATTTCACAGGAATCGTGAAGAGTTCCGACCTTGGAATTGTTCAGGGTGTCATCGTATCGACCCCGATCGGATTACTGGAGCAATCTCGCATGCTGCAGCCCGGAGATCAGACCCCCGAGTTCTCGCTCCCGGATGCTGGCGGGAAAAGGAGGCCCATGGCAAGAAGCGTATGGGTATCGTTCGTTCCACCTTCATCCTCGACAGAGACGGCAGGGTCCGCCACGCGCTGTATGACGTCAAGCCCAAGGGGCATGCTGCCCGGATCTTGGCGCTGGTGCGGGGACTGTAGGCTTTCGCCCACGCCACCGCGATCGGCGTGAAGCTCCGGAATCAGATACTCGTCCTACTCCTGGTATTCGGCTTGGCGCCGTTACTGATCTCGATTGCCTTCAATCTGCCCCTGGTGCTGGACCGCACCGCACTGATCTACCATAAGGCCCATCTACAAAATCTCCGCGCGGATTTTCGGGATCTCGACCAACACCTGGCTAGTCGTCACGAGATGGTGCGACTATTGGCAAAGCTCCCGGAGCCGGGCTTGATCCTGGGTGGTCGGGGGGACGAGGAGCAGATCGATCGTGCGCGTGCCCGTTACACGGGCTGGGTGAATCAGATCCTCGACGACCAACGGGACATCATCCGAATCCTGTTTCTCGATGCGGACGCCGAGGAAAGATTCTGGCTTGAGCGAGACGAGAGGACCTCGGTTTGGTCTCCCACGGCACAGTTCCCGGAGCGGCCGCACGAGCAGCTACTTGATGCCGGTCTGCGGATGCAGCCGGGTGGTGTCATGATCGGCCGTATCCGGATCGACCCCATTGCCGGGACTCGCGATCCCCGCAAGCTCATGACCCTACATTTGGTCGGTACCATCGGCGGAGGTCCGCAGGAAGCGGTGCTGGGACTGGTGGTGATGAGCATCGACGTTGGCGGTTTGGCCCAGTTTGATCGTGACACATTGTGGGTCAACAATAACGGCAGCTACCTGCATCCCGGGCAGCCGATCAGCGAAGAGCCGGAGGCCTTTGCCGATTTTCCCGGGCTGGCCGACATCTTCGAAGCCGGCAATCTAGCACTGTGGCAGGATGACCGAGGTCGACAGCTGATCTGGGTCCCGATGTTCCTCACCGAGGCCGGATTTCCGCTGTGGGTCGGCCGCTCGGTGGATCCGTCTCCCATCGAGAGCTTTCGCAATGCGATGATCGGGCGGGTACTCACCCTAGTGTTGCCGGTGATCTTGTTGGTCATGCTCATGGCTCGCTGGATCGCTGCTCGGGCGGAGCAGTTCGGGCAGGCGCTGACCCGGGGGCTCGGTGAGGTCTTGCGCAATGGGGAACGCATTCGCTTTACCTGGAAGGGTCCACAGGAGGTGAGGGCGCTGGGCGAGCAGCTTACCGCCCTAGCCGCGGTCCACGCAGAGCATCTCCATAAGGTGCGGGAGCATACCCGGGAATTGGAGCAATCCAACCGCTACAAATCCGAGTTTCTTGCCAATGTTAGCCATGAGCTGCGTACGCCCCTGAACTCGATCCTCTTGTTATCCAAACTGTTGGCGGATCGGAATACCAGCCTGACCTCGGATCAGCAACATCAGGCGCGGGTCATCCATGCCGCCGGTCGTGATCTGCGAGCCATGATCGACAATGTCCTGGACCTTTCCCGCGTGGATGCCGGACAGGTACCGATCAACCTGGAGTGGATCGAGCTGCGTTCTCTGCTCCATGGGTTGATCCAACTCGTGCTGCCCCAGTTCGAGGATAAGGGGTTGGTATTGGCACTTGAAATCGACGAACAGGTTCCGAAACATATCCACAGTGATCGGGACAAGCTGCGCCAGATCCTCAAGAATTTCCTTTCCAATGCCGTCAAATTCACTGACCAAGGACGTGTTGTCCTTCTAGCGCAATGGCGTGTGGAGGAAGCTTATCCACTGGTACTGGGAGTCTCCGACACAGGTATCGGTATCCCAGCGGACCAACAGGAGGTCATTTTCGAGGCCTTTCACCAGGCCGACGGCTCCACTCGCCGCCGCTACGGTGGAACCGGTTTAGGGCTGTCCATCAGTCGTGAGCTGGCTCGGCTCCTAGGCGGCGAGATTCGGGTGCGGAGCCGAGAGGGACAGGGTGCACGTTTCGACCTGGTGCTATCGGTGGATCTCGGCCCCGACCACTCGGCCTCCGAGCCTGTCACCCATACGGCCAAGCCGGTGAGGCCGGTACCCTCGACCGGTGTGCAGGAATTTCTCCCTGGTGCGCAGCCCTTCACCGGCCAGTGGGTCCTGTTGGTGGAACGGGAAGTGGCGAGCCTGGTAGCCGAGACGGCCCTACTCGAATCCTTGGGGCTACAGGTACAAACGGCGGCCGATGCGGACGAGGCCCTGGAGACACTGCAAGAGGAGCGTACCTGTACCTTGGTACTGCTTGCCACCCTGATGTCTACGGATAATACCTGTGATACGATCAGAGCTATTCGTGGCAACGAGCGTTATCGGCAGCTCCGAATCCTGGTGTTGGGTACCCTGGCGGATGTACCTCATAGTGCCCTGTTCCGCGCCGCCGGCGCCGATGGTTTCATCATCAAGCCGGCAAGCCGGGACGCAATCAGAGCCTATCTCGATACGGGCTCGGCACCTGGCCCCGAGTAGCAAGGGTGACCGACGGCATGACTCGCTATACCGGATTCAAACTCCTCGTCGTCGACGATCACCCCCACAATTTGTATGCCCTCCGCACGCTGGTCGAGCAACACATGGATGTGACCATTCTGGAGGCCACCAGCGGGCAGCAGGCAATCGATGTCACGCTCCGGCAGCCGGATATCGATCTCATCATTCTCGACGTACAGATGCCGGAGCTGGACGGTTTCCAGACCGCCTCGCAGCTCAAGTTGCGTAAGCGTACCCGAGATATCCCCATCATCTTCCTCACAGCCGCCTTCAAATCCGAGGAGTTTCAGCAACGGGGATACGCCGTGGGTGCGGTGGACTATCTGCTTAAGCCGATCGAAGACCACCAGCTCATTAACAAAATCAGTACCTACTTTCGGCTGATCGAGAAGGAACGCGGCCTAAACCGAGTCCTCGAGCAGAAAGTTGCCGAACGTACCGCGGAGCTCACCCAAGCGAACCGGTATCTCGAAAACATCATCACCTACATGGGCGAGGCTCTGCTGGTGCTCAACCCGCAGGGCGAGATCAAAATGGTCAACCCGACCACCTGCCACATGCTCGACTACAGCGAACGCGACCTGCTCGGCATGTCTATCGGTGACGTGTTCGAGGAGGAGGGTGACGAGCAAGCCGGGGCCTTCATGGGGATCTGGCTCGAGGCATTAATCCGTACCGGTGCCTTGAGCAAAATCGAGGCCCGGTTCATCGCCAAGGACGAACGCCGGGTACCGATCCTGTTTTCCCGTACTGCTGTCAAAGACCCTGGCGGTCGGATTACCGACATCATCTGCATCGCCAAGGATATGACAGGTTATGTGCGGATCCGGGCCGAGGAAGAGTGCTGAAACGGCATCTGCCGCGACAGGGCACAGAGCGTATGTATGATAGAGGGGATATTCGGGAGCAACCGATGACCGATTTCACCAGAGCCGCGGGGTCGGAGTATGAAGACACCGCATTGACCGCCAATGCTCTCAAGGCAATGGCCCATCCCTTGCGCTGGAAGATCCTATGTTCCCTCGGCGACCGGGAACTCTCCGTGGGTGAAATCGTAGAAAGTACCGGGACCTCCCAGAGCAATATCTCCCAGCACCTGGAGCAGCTACGTAACAAGAATATCGTAGCCGCGCGCAAGGAAGCAAACCGTATCTACTACCGCATCCGCAATCCTCGGCTACTGGAGCTGATCGGGATCATGCGTGAGGTGCTGTGTCCGGCGAACCTGGACGATCATTATCCGCGTTGACCTCCCGACCTTGAAAAATCCAAGGTTTCCTCAAGAAACGGAGAAACGGAGAAAGGCCATGCAAGAGCCCGAATGCCCGAAAATAGGCCCCTATGCTTTGGAGCTGGATGCCGGAACCTATTGGTGGTGTGCCTGCGGCCGGTCCGAAAATCAGCCGTTCTGCGATGGCTCTCATCAGGGTACCGGCCTCGAACCGGTGGAGCTGGAACTTGCCAAGGCCGAGAAGGTTTGGCTCTGCGGTTGTAAGCGCAGCGGGGACAAGCCCAGATGCGATGGTGCGCATAAGCAATTGAAGGCACCTCGATAAGGAAGGTCTTGAGAAACCGTATCCCGGCAATTTCTCAAATCGCGAAACGAAAAAAGAGGGGCGCTTTGCTCCCATATTTCAGGCACGGGAATATCCCTGTTCCACACGGGCACCTCGAGTTTTTCCAAGTGTCCTCGAGGTGCCCGTGAGAAGGTCGGGAATGTCCTAGGATCCGGCGGCCGGAAGGCTACGGATCAAGTATCGGCCCCTTGGCCCCGACGAACTCGGGGTAGGCCTCCAACCCACACTCGCCGACATCCAGGCCCTGCCATTCTGCTTCCTCGCTCACCCGAATGCCCATAACGAGCTTGATGACGAGCCAGGTAATGAAAGAGGTTACGAAGACCCAGCCGAGGATGGTCCCGACGCCGATCAGTTGCGCACCGATGTGAGCATCGGAATTGGTGATGGGAACGGCGAGCAGGCCCCATATACCCACTACGCCGTGGACGGAGATGGCTCCGACCGGGTCGTCGATGTGCAGCTTGTCCAAAGTGATGATGGAGAGGACCACGATCAGACCGCCGGCGGCACCGATCAGGGCCGCATATAGGGGGGCCGGCGTTAGAGGCTCGGCGGTGATAGCGACCAGGCCCGCTAGGGTACCGTTCAGGGCCATGGTCAAGTCTCCCTTGCCGAACAATATGCGCGCCGTGACCAGGGCGGCCACCAGGCCACTGGCAGCGGCCATGTTGGTGTTGACGAATACCGCCGCTACGGCGTTGGCCTCCTCGATATCGGAGATCCTCAGCTCTGAGCCACCGTTGAAGCCGAACCAGCCGAGCCACAGGATGAAGGTGCCGAGGGTAGCCAGAGGCATGTTGGCCCCCGGAATGGCGTTGATGGAGCCGTCCTTGCCGTATTTACCCTTGCGGGCACCAAGTAGCAGCACGCCGGCCATGGCCGCTGAGGCACCGCACAGATGCACGACTCCGGAGCCTGCGAAGTCGTTGAAGCCAAGCTCATCGAGAAAACCGCCCCCCCACTTCCAATAGCCCTGCACCGGATAAATGAAGCTGGTCAGGACGATGGCGAACAACAGAAAGGACCAGAGCTTCATACGCTCCGCCACCGCGCCGGAGACGATGGACATGGCCGTAGCCACGAATACGACCTGGAAGAAGAAATCGGACATACCGGAGTAGGTAGTCTCTCCGTTACTGGCGAGTACCGCTGCGACCGAGTGGTTGCCCCCGAACATGAAGCTCGGATCGAAGGTGGGGATGATGCCGTTACCGGCGGACGGATACATGATGTTATAACCCATGACCATGTACATGATGCAGGCGATGGCGAATAGGGCCACGTTCTTGGTCAGGATCGCGGTCGTGTTCTTGGCTCGCACGAGGCCCGCTTCGAGCATGGAGAAGCCGGCAGCCATCCACATGACCAGGGCACCGGACAGTAGAAGATAGAGGGTATCGAGCGCGTAGGCGAGTTCGGTGAGTTGGACGAGTGGTTCCACTGGGCAATCCTCTTGAGCAACGGCTGATGTCTGTACGATGGAGGAGAATGGAATGCCGAATTACGCCGAACTTTCGTTTGTCCTTGATCTGTGACTCCAGGTGCCCGGTGGGCTCGATCAATGGTTGTCACAGGATGACGGGCGGACGATCAGGACCGGCAGGCTCGTGTGCTATCGACAGCAATTGCTTCCCGGACACCTTATAGAAGGGGACCTTGAGAAGTTGCATCCCGGCAATCTTTCAAGTCGCAAAGCGAAAACCGCATCTTTGCTTGCTCCTAGCTGCTAAGATATAACCTATTGATTTTAATATAAAAGATCCTGTATGGTGGGCTGTACTCACCGGTCAGGCGTAGTATTTGGTGGGCACAGTCCACCCCACAGGTTAGTTAGTTTTTAGATGGCTTCTAAGCTTTCAAACACCGACGTGCTTGAAAAATGGTGGGTATCCTTAGTTCCGCATGGACACCTTGAATTTTTCAAGGTGTCCTTCTCGAAGATCCCCTAGAGCGCATCCGGGCCAGTCTCGCCAGTGCGGATGCGGGTGACTTGGCCGAGGTCGAAGACGAAGATCTTGCCGTCCCCGATCTTGCCGGTACGCGCGGAGTTGGTGATGGTCTCGATGACTTTTTCGACCAGAGCGTTGTCGGCAGCGATCTCCAGCTTGATCTTGGGCAGAAAGTCCACGACATATTCGGCACCCCGGTAAAGCTCCGTATGTCCCTTTTGGCGGCCGAAGCCCCTGACCTCGGTGACGGTTATCCCGGAGATCCCGATCTCGGCGAGGGCCTCGCGCACATCGTCGAGCTTGAATGGTTTGATGATGGCGGTGACGAGTTTCATGACAAAAAGCCCCGTGGCTGTAGACGGTCATAGCACGACCGCCGCGGACTGTATTCAAAAAGACTTGGAGAGCTTGAATACGGCAGTGCTTCCACATTGGAACGGTGCCGAGCAGGCCTCTTTGTCAGAGCGGTCGATCCAGCTCAGATCGAACTCGAAGCCCGAGTACTCGGTGGCGATGCCGATGCTGTAATCCCGATAGTTATCCGTGCTGTCGTCGAACCGGTTCCAGCCGTAGTGTCCGGCCAGAGTGACGTCATAGGGTAGAGGTATCTCGAGGCTCAAATCGTGGTACCAGGCGGGACCGCCGCCAAAAAAATCGTCGCTATAATGCGCAGTGTATCCGGGGGTAAACTGATCCTGGACATCATAGAAAAGGCCGAGATGGAACTCATCGGTATTGTTCTCGGAGGTATCGGTTCCCGGATACTGGTAACGTATGTAGCCGAGATCGAAGTCGATATTCTGCCAGGACGGTGTCCAACCGGCGTAGAGGTCCAGCTCCATGCTGGCACTGTCGTAGCCGTCGGAAGTGCTGTCGACGTTGGCGGCCCAAACTCCGGCGTAGACGTTGTAAGGGTCGTTCTCATAATCGCACCCACCTTGGATGGTCGGTCCATCGTCGGTCTGACTAATACCGCGGAACATATAGTTGGTGGCCAAGGACACGTTGGCACTGATGGTGTGAGGGGATTTCGACTCTGCCCGGGCGATGTCCGCCGCACCTACGGATAGAGCGAAGACGGATAGGGTGGCACCGGTAGCGATAAATTTCCGAGGTTTCATCTTGTTCGGACCTGATTGAGATATGGTGTTTATCTTCAGCGAGTGAACGGACAACGCAAGCTACGGGCATGGCACAAGGTAGCCCAAGAAACCTCGAAAAATCCCATCCTTGGACTCTTTAACAAGTCGCAAAGCGAAAATAGAGCTGACAGGCCATCCCTGCTTCGCACGGGTATCTCGTATTCCAGGATATTTTTCGCAACAATTTTTTCGAGAAACCCATGAAGATACCAAGGTAGGTGAATTTGGTAAATAGCATAGGCATCCTGAGGGACTTGGAGGACCTTGAATTCCCCAAGGTTCCCTCCCATCCATCAGGCCGGATCTTTAGCTTCCGATCCTTTATCCGTTGCTTGCGGCCGACGATCTTGCTTCGTGTTCGCGATCTTTCCGTTCCGGACGGGTCGGTTGTCGGCGTTTGAAGATAAGCTTGAACAAATACCAAAAGATGGCGAACAGAGCCAATGCGACCGACCCGAGCAGACCCAGTATCGAAGGCCAAGGTACCCGCACCCAATCCGGGACCGACACAGGTGAGGCCGACCATAGGATACAGGATAATAAGGCTGTCGGCACCGTCTTTCCGATCATTCGCGGCATTGTGAGCATCAGGCGGTAACCTGCTGTGGGGGTACGCGAGTTATATTCCTCAGCTTGAGGCCTTTCCCCGACTCGACTCGATTCTCGAAGATAAACTCGAGCTTACCCGATTCTTGTCCTACTAGGGCGCGCCCATTATCGTCATCCGAGAATAGTAAGCGGCCACTATCGTCATTGAGCTCGAAGTTTCCCCGAATATGGTAACCTCCCGGATTTTCAGATCGAGCAGCACGGACTGGGTATGAGGTTCCACATCCAGCCTGAGAATCCGTGGGCTCGGCCCCGAAATTGACCAACATATCGTCGGCTTGGAAGTGATCGAAGCTGGCCGCGAGGTCTCGGGATAGGACATCGACCTTAGATTATGGTGAAAGGGATTGGTCAGCGTCATATAGCCGTTCGGAATCGAAAAATACCGATAACCTGGGATCGAAAATACTCAGGTCCTGGTTCCTCGCCCACCGGATCAGCTCTATGATATGGATGCGCTCTCGAATTGCTCCCGTATTCTCGTCTATGGCGACGATTTCCGGCCCTAAGAAGGTATAAAACCTCCCCTCACGATAGATGATATCGTGGTGGAAATCATGGGGGCCATGGGGTTGAAGGACCGTCGGCCCATCCGAGTCCTGCCGCTTTCCCCAATCGGCCTCCCACCGCTTACCACCACACAGCGATAGCTCGCCAGCACACCATGGGTATTGGTTACCAGGTCTCCTGTCTTCGACAGGGCCAGGCCGATATTACCATTCAGATTCCCGTATTTTTGCGGCTTCATGGACCAACCGCGTATCATCTGGCCTGCCGCAGAGATCAAAATAGCCCCCCAATACGTATTCTCGAAGGCGAAGCTGCCATAGATGAGAAAATATTCCTCGCGGTCGATAGCGGAATAGTACCGCGCATGCTCCAAGGACTTTATGGCAGGTCCGCGATAGCAAGTGGTATCCACCGGCCCCAAGCGGTGCGGTGTGGGAAGTGGCAAAGGGTCGATGGCATAGAAAAAGGCTCTCTTGCATTTGGTGTGGGTAGCGGGTCATAGCGCCCTGACTCAAGTCGTGATGGGAAGCCCCGACTTGAGGCGAACGGAGAAGTCGGCAGCTGGGTCAACTTACCCGCCATAAGGTAGACGATGGTAATCAGGTGCCTAGTGGTCCCGTAGCCGCGGGCCTTGACTTTGGTGGCCTGGATGAGTGAATTGACCGCCTCGACACGGCTGTTGGTGAGCCTGGAATCGAATGCATTGAGGAGGCCTAGCCAGTGATTCTTAAGCGTCTTGGCCACCGCTTTGATCGGCTCCAGGCGGCAACGGCGCGTCCAGCTGTACCATCTGTCAAGGAGCGGCTCGGCTTGCGCCGCGCTCCGAGCGTTGTGGAAGATCTCGCGTAACGTCTCCTTGATCCGGAAGGCGCGATGTGTGAGGTTTCGGCTCTTGAGTTCCGCAAACTGCGGCTTTCTGGCGGTGACTCCAAGCGTACTTGTCCTTGAGCCGGATGTAGCGTGTACGCCGCAGCTCTGGGGCCCTTTTGACTTCTTAGCGACGAATTTCGTCAACCGCCTTGTTGACGAGCTGCATGACGTGAAACTCATCGAAGGTGATCGCCGCTCCGGGCAGATGCTCACACACGCCAGCTTGGTTGCTTGCCGACCAGGGAGCGAGTGACGCCGCGCCGGTCTGGTTGTGCACCGAGCTTACGCCTGCTTGGGTGGCGTTGCGAGTGTGGTGGTGGCGTCTTGAACGGAGAGTCCGAGGATGGCGGCCGGCTGGAGTTGTGGCTATCCTTGGCCAAGCGCGCTTCCAACTCCCGGATGTGCTCGCGCAGCGGCTCAAGGAGCGCCGTCTGCTCC
>Ga0056123_1000103_pt1 | contig 17170 bp, 14 predicted proteins | sample WorMetHEROISLAND_3_FD_71122 | JGI IMG/M metagenome (GOLD analysis project Ga0056123, IMG submission 71122) | Marine gutless worms symbiont microbial communities from Max Planck institute for Marine Microbiology, Germany - Olavius sp. 3 HERON ISLAND ...
CAACCGGCTCAAGGACCAGCACGCTTGGAGTCACCGCCAGAAAGCCCAGTTTGCGGAACTCAAGAGCCGAAACCTCAAGACACACCGCGCCTTCCGGATCAAGGAGACGTTACGCGAGATTTTCCACAACGCTCAGAGTGCGGTGCAGGCCGAGCCGCTTCTTGACAGATGGTACAGCTGGGCGCGCCGTTGCCGCCTGGAGCCGATCAAGGCGGTGGCCAAGACACTTAAAGGATCACTGGCCAGGTTTCCTCAATGCGTTCGATTCCAGGCTCACCAACGGCCGTGTCGCGGCAGTCAATTCGCTCATCCAGGCCGCCAAAGCCAAGGCCCGCGGCTACGGGACCACCAGGAACCTGCCCCAGCTGCCAACTTCTCCGTTCATCGTCAAGTCGAGGCTTCCCCTCACGATTTGAGCCGTGTCGCTATGACCCGCTACCCATACCAAACGCTAAGAGAGCCTGAAAAATTCAAGGTGCCTGTGCGGGGCAGGGACGCCTCGCCAGTTTTCAGGAAGGTATATGCTTGAAAACTGAGAGAAAAGAGAAAACCGCATTTTCGCTTTGCGGCTTGAAAAATTCCAGGGATGGAATTGTTCAAGGTTCCCTTTAAAGAATTTCAAGTACCCGTATAGGGCGGGAATGCCCTGCCAGCTTCCAAGCACGCAAGTGATCGCAAGTTGGGAAGCAAAGCGAATATTGCATTTTCGTATCAGGACTTAAAAAATTCCAAGAATGGAATTTTTTAAGGTCCCCTCGATCTCTCCGTAAGCTCGGTAATACCAGGAGTCAATCGATGGTTTCACTTCAGACCCCAGTATGTGCGTTTGGAACACTGGCGCCGGATTTCTCTCTCCCGGGCGTGGATGGGAAGACCTGGTCCCGCGATAAGTGCAAAGGCCAGAAAGGCCTGCTCGTCATGTTTATCTGCAACCATTGCCCCTACGTGCAGGCGGTGCGCGATCGGATCCTACGTGATGCCCGTGAGCTGGCCGGCTACGGTATCGGTTGTGTGGCCATCATGTCCAACGATCCGACGGACTATCCGGGGGACTCGTTCGACAACATGAAGCGGATAGCCGAGGAGTACGATTTTCCGTTTCCCTATCTGATGGACGAGACCCAAGAGGTGGCGAAGGCCTATAGCGCCGTCTGTACGCCGGACTTTTTCGGTTATAACAACGAGCTGGAGCTCCAGTACCGGGGCAGGCTGGATGAGAGCCGCAAAGAGCCGGCACCGCGAGGCGTGCGCCGAGACCTGTTCGAGGCCATGAAGCAGGTGGCCGAGACCGGAAAGGGTCCCGAGGAGCAGATTCCGAGCATAGGCTGTTCCATAAAATGGAAGGAATCCTGACCGATAGGCTCCACCGGAACGGACGGAGCTATTCCGTATAAAGGTTCTCTTATGGGAACACTTGAAAAGTGTCGGGTACTGTTCCGATTTTGTTGCATTCCGGTGTAACGAGTGCCGTGAAAAATCCCCGGGAGGCCGTCTTGTTAGAGACTGCCTTTCTAGACAGCCTCATTAAGGTCTCCTTTACGACAACAACAAGTTTAGAATACCACGCCGTGCTTCGATCTGCCGATGTTCCCGTTTGCCGGCCTATGCCACTAAATCAAAATATAAACAAATTATAAATTTCTATGTTTCCATAAGATGTGCTTCTTTGTTCCGTCCTACCTCTTTGCGCCAGAATAAATGGCCTTCCAAATCATCTGGTTTTCGGCTCCGCTCGAGGGCGAAGTGCTAAATTAGCGGATCGTATACCGGCTCATACCGGGGGAACAAGCCACCCGTTCTCCGGATTCACCGCGCTCCCGGCGTTGGGCGAAAAGGACATATCCGGTTGCAAGAGGTCTTCGTCGTATCCGAGGGCGCAGGGCAAGCCGATGTGGTTGCCGGTGCAGCCTGAGAACAAGGACAAGCCGGCGGGCCAGCGGTGTTTTCGGCAGAGATGGTCCTTGGAGTCGCGGGTTGTTGCCGGGCGCTTCGGCGTGCGGGTGCGGCCGGCGGAAGCCTTAGGTTTCAAACAGCGAAGAGGAGAGACTCGATGTCCTCACGTAGAGAACTCGCCAACGCCGTCCGCGTCCTGAGCATGGATGCGGTCGAAAAAGCAAAATCCGGTCACCCCGGTGCCCCCATGGGGATGGCCGATATTGCCGAAGTATTGTGGAACGATTTTTTAAAACACAATCCGGACAACCCGGATTGGGCGGATCGCGACCGCTTCGTGTTATCCAACGGGCACGGCTCCACGCTCATATACTCGTTGCTGCACCTGGCCGGCTACGATATGAGCATCGAGGACCTGAAGCAGTTTCGCCAGCTCCACTCCAAGACCCCCGGCCACCCCGAATACGGCTATGCCCCGGGCATCGAGACGACCACCGGTCCCCTTGGCCAGGGCATCAGCAATGCCGTGGGCATGGCCCTTGCCGAAAAGATCTTGGCCGCCCAGTTCAACAAGCCCGGCCATGAGATCGTCGATCACTGGACCTATGTCTTCCTCGGTGACGGCTGCATGATGGAAGGCATCTCCCACGAGGTCTGCTCCCTGGCCGGCGTGTGGGGGCTAGGCAAGCTCATCGCCTTCTACGACGACAACAACATCTCCATCGACGGCATAGTACGCGGGGATGCCAACACGCCGCCCTGGTTCCTCGACGATACACCGAAACGTTTCGAGGCTTATGGGTGGCATGTGATTCCCAAGGTGGATGGCCATGATCCCGGTGTCGTCAAGTATGCGATCCAGCAGGCCCGTGAGGTTACCGACAAGCCGACCCTCATCTGCTGCCAGACTGTCATCGGCTGGGGCTCCCCCAACAAGCAAGGCAGCGAAGAATGTCACGGTGCCGCGTTGGGTGAAGACGAGGTCGCCTTCACCCGCCAGGCCCTCGGTTGGACCTATGGCCCCTTTGAGATCCCCGAAAACATCTACCAGGCCTGGGATGCCAAGTCGGCCGGAGCCGCCGCCGAGGCCGACTGGAACCAGCGCTTCGCTGCCTATGATGCCGCCCATCCCGATCTGGCGTCGGAGCTCAAGCGCCGCCTGGCCGGCGAGCTACCCGCCGACTGGGAGCGGAAGGCCTGGGAATTCATCGAGTCCGTGGACGCCAAGGCCGAGAAAATCGCCACCCGCAAGGCCTCTCAAAACGCACTCGAAGGCTATGGTCCCATGCTCCCCGAATTCCTTGGTGGCTCCGCGGACCTGGCCGGCTCGAATCTGACCATCTGGTCCGGGAGCAAAGGCATCTCCCGGAGAAACGCCAGCGGCAACTATGCCTACTACGGCGTGCGCGAATTCGGCATGTCGGCCATCATGAACGGGGTCGCACTGCACGGTGGCTTCAAGCCCTACGGTGCCACCTTCCTGATGTTCATGGAGTATGCCAAGAACGCTCTGCGCATGGCTGCGCTCATGAAGATCAACCCCATTTTCGTCTACACCCACGACTCCATCGGTCTCGGCGAGGATGGCCCGACCCATCAGCCGGTGGAGCAGATCTCCATCCTGCGTTTGACTCCGCGCATGACCACCTGGCGGCCGGCGGATGCGGTGGAAAGCGCTGTAGCCTGGAAGCTGGCGGTCGAACGCAAAGGTGGGCCTACCAGCCTGGTCTTCTCCCGCCAGGGGCTGCCGCATCTGGAACGCACGAAGGAGCAGCTACAGGCCATCACCAAGGGCGCCTATGTGTTACGAGACTGCGACGGCCAGCCCGACGCCATCATCATCGGGACCGGCTCCGAGGTCTCCCTGGCGATCGATGCCTACAAGGGGCTGACCGTCAAGGGCCGCAAGGTCCGCGTCGTTTCCATGCCCTCGATGGATGCCTTCGATGCCCAAGATGCTGCCTACAAGGAATCCGTGCTACCGGAAGCGATCAAGGTCCGGGTCGCGGTGGAGGCCGGCGTCACCAATCTTTGGCCCAAGTACATCGGTACCCAGGGCAAGGCGGTCGGAGTCGACAGCTTCGGTGAATCCGCTCCCGCGGGGGACGTATACAAGGCGTTCGGCGTCACCGTGGAAAATGTGGTAGCAGCGGTCGAAGAGCAGCTCTGACGGGCTGTCTCGATCTCCCAACCAAAGTACAACACCCAAACCTGAAACAGACTGGAGATTATTCCATGACAATCAAAGTTGGCATCAATGGGTTCGGTCGTATCGGTCGGATGGCCTTTCGCGCGATTGCCAAGGACTTTCCGGGCATCGAGGTCGTCGGCATCAACGACCTGCTCGATCCCGACTACCTAGCCTACATGCTCAAGTACGACTCGGTCCACGGCAATTTCAATGACGATATCGCGATCAATGGCGACAAAATGGTCGTCAAGGGCAAATCCATTCGCCTGACCGCGGAAAGAGACCCCGCTAACCTGAAGTGGGGTGACGTCGGGGCCGAGCTGGTCATCGAGAGCACCGGGTTCTTCCTGACCAAGGACACCTGCCAGAAGCACATCGATGCCGGCACCAAGAAGGTCGTTCAGTCCGCTCCCTCCAAGGACGACACCCCTATGTTCGTCTACGGCGTCAACCACAAGACCTATGCCGGCCAGACCATCGTCTCCACCGCCTCCTGCACCACCAACGGCCTGGCCCCGGTGGCCAAGGTGTTACACGATAACTGGGGCATCAAGCGCGGCCTCATGACCACGGTCCACGCCGCCACCGCCACCCAGAAGACCGTCGATGGCCCCTCCATGAAGGACTGGCGCGGCGGTCGCGGCATCCTAGAGAACATCATCCCGTCCTCCACCGGTGCCGCCAAGGCCGTTGGCAAGGTCCTCCCCGAGCTCAATGGCAGGCTGACCGGCATGGCCTTCCGCGTGCCGACCTCCGATGTTTCCGTGGTCGACCTCACCGTCGAGCTGGAAAACGAATCCAACTACGAAGATGTCTGTGCCGCCATGAAGGGGGCCTCCGAAAAGGGCGATCTCGCCGGCGTGTTGGATTACACGGACGAGAAGGTTGTAGCGACCGACTTCCGTGGCCGGAGCGCGCCCTCCATCTTCGATGCCGAGGCCGGTATCACCCTGGATCCCACCTTCCTTAAGGTCATCGCCTGGTACGACAACGAGTACGGTTATACCTGCAACATGCTACGCTTTGTGGAGCATGTGGCCAAGAAGTAAGCCACCCAGGAAATAGGCGCGGGGCCCAGGGGAGAATGCTGCGGTGTTTTCCTTTGGGTCCTGATTTTCGTGTGATGTCAGGTCCCAGATGATTGCGTGGGATTTTATTGAACAGATTGGGCTGTTGTGCGTACCACTGTTTGAGTATCTGGAGGGGCTTTTTGTGATGTAAGCTTTTCTGAGGGATATGGTAATTATAGCGTAAACAAAGCGTTTGAGCGTAGCTTGCAGGGAAGCGGAGGAATCGAAGGTGACCCAGGACCTCGAGGATCGCAAGGACCTCCTGGGCCCTTGAGGTGTGAAAGGTGTAGATGGAAGAGATGGAAGCGGGGCGACCATCTGCGATAGAAATGTAGCTTTACTAAGGTAGAAGCGGGACAGGCTGGTATATAGGAGAGGATGGTGGTCGTGTGTATTCAAAGGGTATGCCTAGTGGGCCTGGGTTATGGAAAACATTTAAAATTCGTTGTAAATAAAGCCGGGTAAGTCGGGTTAGGTGCGCATCTATTGACTCATTCCTTCGCTCCAGCGTGGGAATGTACCGTTGGGCCGCTCCAGCGGCACGTGTCTCGTGGCGCTGGAGCGTCAAGATCCCTCCTTCGTCGGGACAAGCTTGCTCCCATATCGGAGTGTGGGAGCCGGATGAAATAAGGCGATTAAATGGTCAAACAATTAACAACATCATTGAAAAAGAAGATGATGGATACGTGGCACTATGTCTGGAGATCGATGTTGCGAGTCGAGGTGATACGGTTGGAGAGGCAAGGGAAAATTTGAAAAAGCATTTGGAACTGTTTTTGAAGTTGCTTCACAAGAAGAAATCGATTCAAGACTCCATGGTGAAATGTATGTAACTCATGTGGAGATCGCCGTTGGGTAAACTCAAGGTTTTCTCAGGTAAGGAAATATGCCGACTACTTCAGAGACATGGATTCCAAGAAGTAAGAAGAAAGGGAAGCCATGGCATTATGCAAAAGCTAAGCAATGGAATCTTAATTACTGTTCCGATTCCGGATCATAAAGAAATCAGAGTGGGAAAGCGTTATTGTCTATTATTCGTCAGTCGGGTGTCCCGTGTTCGGAGTTTGAATAAACCCGCGTAGGTTGGGGTGAGGAATGAACCCTAGCCTAATGCGGTAGGCGTTTACTCGATGGCCACCCGGTGGGTGCAGCCTACCCTACGAATCCCCGCCGGTACTGTGTTGCGTCAACCGTTACCTAGTCCACTAGGTGCTGGTTGTCCCATCTTGAATACAAAAGAAAATCTGGCCCAATCCGGTACACCATTTTCCGGCGATCGCCTTATGTACGGAATTGATGATGAAGAATTGGTTATATGAGCATCCTGCCCTGGGGGAGCTGCGAATGCGGTTTTTTTATGATGGTGTAAAATCGATAGTCTCAATTTCTGATGCCGATAACCGTTGAGCAAGGATAGCAATTGATTCGTGAATTCTGCCGAGTCTATCCTGCCGCTTATCAACTCAACTATATAGTCTGCACAACACAAGAGGGAATTTTTAATGAAGCTGCAACCATCGAACAAACAGGAAGAATCTTTGGAGCCTAACTTTTCTACCAGACGACTCGCCGCCTTTGCCGTTTCTAATTCATGCGACGCGAATGATTTTATCCAAACGATACGCCATGAAATTCTTGGCTACTTTGGACTCAACACCTTCAAACCCTCCGAAAAAAACACTTATAGCGGTTATCTCGGAGACTCGCAATCAACCGACTCTATGTGAGTTATGTCCAGACGTTGATATGTGCTACTCCCACTTCCCGGAATCATTCAAGGCCGAGGAGATTTTCTGTCTTGCATGTGAAGCAGTCGATCCAAATTCGACCGTCAATAAGATTGAAACACAACGCATTTTCCACCAAGTTGTTCTTGCACGTTTGCGGTCCATGTAATATGACGATCTCTTTGCAATCGCCGTTACAGTTGCCGATGGATTCAAGAATCGCTGGTCGTGATCAATGATTTGCACTATATGCAATATGACGATATCATCGATGATGAAGTTTTCTATGGAAAAGTGAAGCGCGGTCTATTTCGAATCCACTCTGAGGGACCATTTGGTAGGAGCGAAAGTTGTATTGTTATTGAAAATTCCCAGTACTTAGATCGAATCATATGGTCGCTTGGTGGTCAAGTGAGAAAAATATCCTCTAGGCTACTCACCTTGGGGATGGATCATAATAGCTTCGATCCTAATCGCATATTGGTGTTAAATAGCATTCATACCATATCCATTTTCCGAATCTTTTGTGGTCTCAGTACAATCGATTGATTGGAGGACAAAACCCCGGATTGGCTTCCGATTTGGAGTTCTTGACAATCATAATGGGAGTTGGAATTGTTGTGGCTTTGACAAGGTTGAACTCATGGGTAATCGGGCGAGTGAGAAAGTATCGACACGAATTCGGATAATTTATAAATCCGCTATGCCTCCTTAGATATACTTTGTCAATTTGATTTTATTCGTTCATTCCGATCTCCCAACCGCCCTATTCCACCAAAACATCGCGGAGGACTCCATGTCATTCATCAAGCTGACCGATCTCGATCTCACTGGCAAGCGCGTGCTGATCCGCGCCGATCTCAATGTCCCCGTCAAGGACGGCAAGGTGACATCCGATGCCCGCATCACCGCCTCTATGCCCACCATCGAGCACTGCATGAAGGCCGGTGCTAAGGTCATGGTGTTCTCCCACCGCGGTCGCCCGGAAGAGGCGATAGACGAGGAGAACTCCATGCAGCCTATTGCCGACGACCTATCCGCCAAGCTCGGCAAGCGGGTGCCTCTGGTCAAGGACTACCTGGACAAAACCCCGACCGTCGCCGCGGGCGAAGTCGTCCTGCTGGAGAACGTACGCTTCAACAAGGGCGAGAAGAAGGACAACGAAGGGTTGGCTAAAAAGTATGCCAATCTGTGCGATGTCTTCGTCATGGACGCCTTCGGCACTGCCCACCGCGCCCAGGCCTCCACCCACGGCGTTGGTAAGTTGGCCCCGAAGGCCTGTGCCGGCCTGTTGCTCTCCGAGGAGCTGGACGCCCTGGCCAAGGCCCTGGCGAATCCGGCCCGGCCCATGGTCGCCATCGTCGGCGGCTCCAAGGTCTCCACCAAGCTGACCGTGCTCGAGGCCCTGTCGGAGAAGGTCGACCAGCTGGTGGTCGGTGGCGGCATCGCCAACACCTTCCTCAAGGCGGCGGGCAAGAACGTCGGCAAGTCCCTGTGCGAGGACGACCTGGTGGACACTGCTAAGGCCCTGATCGACAAGATGGCCAAACGTGGCGCCAGCATTCCCATCGCTGTGGATGTGGTGTGTGGCAAGAAGTTCGACGAGAAGGAGCCCGCCACCCTCAAGGATGTCGGCGAGGTGACCGACGACGACATGATCTTCGATATCGGCCCTAAATCCGCCCAAGAGCTGACCGACATCATCGCCAAGGCGGGCACCATCGTCTGGAATGGCCCGGTGGGCGTGTTCGAGTTCGATCAGTTCGGCGAAGGTACCAAGAAGGTCTCCATGTCCATCGCCGAGACGTCTGGCTTCAGTCTTGCTGGTGGCGGCGATACCATCGCGGCCATCCAGAAGTACGACATCTATGACAAGGTGTCCTACATCTCCACCGCTGGTGGGGCCTTCCTCGAATACCTGGAAGGCAAGACCCTGCCAGCTGTGGCGATGCTGGAGGAGCAGGCCAAGAAGGGCTAAATGGCCAGATTATCCGGACCCCACCCCCTCGTTCCGGCAGGAACTGCCGGAATCCGCCGGGGGGGCCGAACTGGTATCGATTACGGTAGGCAGGAGGAGGCATCGACTAGGTCCCAGAGGGTCTTCTGTATGAAGATAGAAATCGATGATTTATTGATACCCAAGCTCAATGTCGATGAGCAGGAGGTCCTGGACCTTCTGGAAATTTTCTTTTTATAAATATAAAGGGATACATGGATCCCTCGCGGGGAAGCTGAGTGGAAGAATGGAATCCGAATGTCATTCTCGATCGCCAAGAAAGGCGAAACCATCAATTACGATGTGGATGATCTGGTGACGACATTGAGGGAAAGTAGGAAACATCCGGAATAAAGTCGTACCTGAATAGGCTGAAAGATACAGGATTCGGAATAAGCGAGGACCTTTACAGGCTAGCTCTAGAGAAGACCGGAGAAACGGAATAGAGGATCCCATGTTTTCACCCCAGGGAAAGGTCGTGATCTTCAGACTTTCTCATATATACCGCATTTTCATATACCCGTTACATGTGAGTCTTCCGCAGCAGTGAGGCACGACTCTCGGTGCCCGGAGCGGGCCGCAACGGTGGGTCATAGCAAGCTCCATTGCAAGATGAAGCATTCGAGGTACCCATAAGTCTCTGCGGATACAAGAGGCCCGTATCGCAGCGGAAGATTCACATGTGACGGGTATATCCACCAACCGGCAAGATGGAGAATCATCATGGCCTTGATCTCGATGCGTCAAATGCTGGACCATGCCGCCGAGAACGGTTACGGCGTCCCCGCCTACAATGTCAACAACCTGGAGCAGATGCGCGCCATCATGGAGGCAGCCGACGAGACCGATTCCCCCGTCATCGTCCAGGCCTCCGCCGGTGCCCGTAAGTATGCCGGCGCCCCCTTCCTGCGCCACCTGATCCTGGCCGCTATCGAAGAGTGGCCGCACATCCCGGTATGTATGCACCAGGACCATGGCACCTCTCCGGCAGTGTGCCAGCGCTCCATCCAGCTCGGCTTCTCCTCCGTCATGATGGATGGGTCCCTGGGTGAAGACGGCAAGACGCCTACTAGCTATGAGTACAACGTGGAGACTACCAAGAAGGTGGTCGATATGGCCCATGCCTGCGGCGTCTCGGTAGAAGGCGAGCTGGGTTGCCTAGGCTCCCTGGAGACAGGGCAGGCGGGTGAAGAGGATGGTATCGGCGCCGAAGGCACCCTGTCCCACGACCAGATGCTGACCGATCCGGAAGAGGCCGCGGACTTCGTCAAGAAGACCGGTGTTGACGCCTTGGCCATCGCCATCGGTACCTCCCACGGTGCTTACAAGTTCACCCGTCCGCCGACCGGTGACATCCTGGCCATCGAGCGCATCAAGGAGATCAACAAACGCATCCCCAATACCCATCTGGTGATGCACGGATCTTCTTCGGTGCCCCAGGAGTGGTTGAAGATCATCAACAACCACGGCGGGGCCATGGGCGAGACTTACGGCGTGCCGGTCAAAGAGATCGTCGAAGGCATCAAGCACGGGGTACGCAAGGTCAATATCGATACCGACCTGCGTATGGCCTCCACCGGTGCTATCCGCAAGTTCATGCACGACAATCCGGCCGAGTTCGATCCGCGCAAGTATCTCACCGCCGCGACCAAGGGTATGTATGAGATCTGCAAGGCACGCTACGAGGCCTTCGGCACGGCCGGTAACGCTTCGAAGCTCAGAGCCCTCTCGTTGGAGGCTATGACCGACCGTTACATCAAGGGCGAACTGGATCCGAAGGTTAACTAAGTTCGGCTCCGATCCTGCTATCGAGAGCCGAAAAGGGGCGCTGTGGCGCCCCTTTTCGCGTTGGGTTTCCCCATGCGCCAGCGCCGGAATAAAGACGAGATTTAGGAGAAAGCTATGGATCTCGTAGACCGTATAAAAGATCTTGCTTCGAGAATTCCGAAACAAATCGAATATATCCAAACCGAAGAAGCTACAAAAAATGCTTTTGTTATGCCATTCATCAATGCTCTTGGTTATGATGTATTCGATTCAGCCGGAGTTATTCCCGACCGGTAGGTGGTGCGCTGTCGCGCAGTAAAGCAAGTGGCAAGTGGCAAGTGGCCAGTGGCAAGATAGGGGGCCGCGGGGAACCGAGACCGTTCAGACATTGGTGTGAAGGCCAAGCCTCTCGGCTTTACAGTCCGTGAGGCTGCTTGACGCACACGAATAAATTCAATTTTAAAACAGTATTTTACGAGATTTTTGATGAGAGCCGCACCCATTTTATTTCCGCGACGGAGGAGCACAGGAAGCGAGAGAGCGTAAGCGATGAGTGGAGTGCGACGTCCCCCGCGTAACCATAGTGCCGAGTGTCTCGTCGGAGTCCGGCGCGGTAGCGCGGGCGGAGACGAAAAGCCAGGCCATGCAACATGGCGTCGAGTCATTGCGGGAATCCTGGGCACAGCGTGTAGTGCGCAGCGGGACGAACGTGGGTCACCGAAGACAAAGGGCGTCGCCCGATTTCTCGCGCCCGAAATCGGATGGACCCCATTTCGGGTTTGACGGAAAATGGCGGCGCTCCGGCAAATAGGCGCACGCGGCGGCGGCCCCCGGCTACGGAACTGTGCCGCCCGCACCGCCGTAGGTGCGTCTACGATGGCGGTTGCAAAGGCGCGGGGCGCCTTGACGAAATCCTTTCCATGGGCAAGGATTGGAAGCTCGAAGGCGGCAGGTTTTCTGCAACCTGCGAAAAATAAGCGAGGCTCCGAGGCCTCCCTGGGCATCCGCCCCTGGTCCGATCACCACCCAATTCCCCAACGTTAGGAGTGTTCCGCCGTGGCAAAAACCCCCGTTAGAGTCGCAGTTACCGGCGCTGCCGGCCAGATCGGTTACGCAACCCTGTTTCGCATCGCCTCCGGAGAGATGCTGGGCAAAGACCAGCCCGTCATCCTGCAGCTGTTGGAGCTGCCGATGGAGAAGCCGCAAAGCGCCCTCAAGGGGGTGATGATGGAGCTCGACGATTGCGCATTTCCCCTGTTGGCGGGCATGATCGGCACCGGAGATCCCAAGGAGGCGTTCAAGGACACCGACTATGCCCTGCTGATCGGCGCCAAACCCCGTGGACCGGGTATGGAGCGCAAGGATCTGCTGATGGACAACGCCAAGATCTTCATCGAGCAAGGACGCGCTCTCAACGAGGTCGCCACACGCGATGTTCGGGTCATCGTGGTCGGTAATCCGGCCAACACTAACGCCTACATTGCCAAGGAATCCGCCCCCGATCTGCCGGCCGAGAATTTCACCTCCATGATGCGGCTCGACCATAACCGGGCGGTCTCGCAGCTGGCCACCCGGACTGGAAAGAAGGTCTCGGAGGTCGAGAAGATGGTGGTCTGGGGTAACCACTCGCCCACCATGTACCCGGACCTGCGTTTCGCCACCGTAGCCGGACAGGATGCCAAGACCCAAGTGGCCGACGAGACTTGGTACCGCGAGACCTACATCCCCACCGTCGGTAAGCGGGGCGCGGCCATCATCGAGGCCCGCGGTGCTTCCTCCGCGGCCAGTGCCGGCAATGCGGCCATCAACCACATGCGTGACTGGATGCTGGGCACCGACGGTCACTGGGTGACCATGGGCGTAGTTTCGGACGGTGCGTACGGTATCCCCGAGGGCATGATCTACGGCTTCCCTTGCACCTGTACCGCCGGCAAGTATCAGGTCATCGAAGACCTGGAGATCGATACCTTCTCCCGCGAGAAGATGGACTTCACACTCGCCGAGCTCAAAGAAGAACGTGAAGGTGTCAAGAGTCTCCTGATTTCTTGAGGATACCCCCGAAGAGTTCGAGGTATCCGTAAGGACAGGGATGTCCCGTCATGTCGATCGACCTAATGAGCCCTGAACAGACGCGCCTTTTCCCGCTGCCAATCCCGATCTTTCTCCGCAGCCCGCTTATCGTGTAGCTTCTTGCCCTTGGCCAGCCCGATTTCCAGCTTGACCCGACCCCGTTGCCAGTACATGGCGGTGGGGACTAGGGTGTAGCCGACGCGCTCGGTCAGCCCGATCAGGCGGTTGAGTTCGGCGCGCTTGAGCAGCAGCTTACGGATGCGCGTGGGGTCGGGCGTGACGTGGGTCGAGGCCACAGATAGCGGCGAGATGTGGGCACCGATCAGAAACGCCTCACCGTGCAGGATTTTGACATAGGCCTCTTTGAGCTGGACCCGCCCAGCACGCAGACTCTTGACCTCCCAGCCTGCGAGGCCGAGGCCAGTCTCGTAGCGTTGCTCGATGTGGTAGTCATAGCTGGCCTGTTTGTTGAGTGCTATGGTGGTGCCGCCACGCACGGGTTGTTTTGTTTTTTCCATCCTGGAAGTGTAACCCAAGACCCGAGCTCGTTGTCGGCTTTGCTCCGAATGGGGAGGGAAGGGTGACTGTGTGATGTCGAATGAAGCGCGGGCAAGCCCGCGCCTACCGCAGACAGACGCGAAGAGCGCAAAGAATTCCGGTCCCAATGGGGCATTTTGAAAATTTTGGAGACCCTCGATTCGGGGTAAAACCATGTTCACAGGCATTGTCCAGGCCATCGGCCAAATCTATACCTTGGAGCCCCGTGGGGGCGACGTACGCTTGACTCTGGATACGGGCAAGCTCAATATGGCCTGCATGGCACCGGGTGACAGCATTTCGGTCAACGGTGTCTGCCTGACGGCGGTGCAGGTCGCCGGCCCCGGCTTGGCGGCGGACGTATCTCGCGAGACCCTGGCCTTGACCACCCTCGGGGACCTGCGAGCCGGAAGCGGAGTGAACCTGGAGCCGGCAATGACCCTGGCGACACCCTTGGGCGGTCATCTGGTCAGCGGTCACGTGGACGGCATCGGGACTGTGCTGGACCGTCGTGAGGATGCGCGTTCAGTCCGATTCCGGGTCGAGGTACCACCCGAGCTCGCCCGTTACATCGCCCACAAGGGCTCCATCAGCGTCGATGGCACCAGCCTGACCGTCAACGGCGTCGACGGTCGGGTATTCGCGCTCAACGTCATTCCTCACACCCTGCAAGAAACCATCATGGGCCGATACGGTCCGGGGACCCGAGTCAACCTTGAGGTGGACCTCATCGCCCGCTACCTTGAACGCCTGGTCCTCGGCGAGCAGGCTGCAGTCCCCGGTACCCAAGGCATCACGGCACAATTTCTTGCCGAACATGGATTCTCGTAGCGATCCGTGAGGCCGGGACATCGCCCGGCCATCCGGGCCGAGAGGTCCTGGGGGACCTCTCGATAGAGGTACCGAAAGCAACTGGTTTTGGTACTAAGCCGCCGGCTTGCAGAATCGGGAACAGCTCATGGCTTCGTGGTCTCCCCCGAGTACGGGATCATCCCTGCCGGACATGGTGGCGACGGTCGATCTCGGCTCCAATAGCTTTCACATGATCGTCGCCCGAATTGCCGATGGTGATCTCCAGATCATCGATCGCCTCAAGGAGATGGTGCGCCTTGGCGAGGGCCTCACGGCCGATAAACAGCTACTGCCCGAGGTGGTGGAGCGAGCCTTGGCTTGTCTGGAACGCTTTGGCCAACGCCTGCGTGGCATGACACCGGAGAGTGTGCGGGCGGTGGGTACCAACACCTTGCGCCAGCTTGATCCCGAGTCCGGTTTTCTGGAGCAGGCGGAGGCGACACTCGGGCATACGATCGACGTGATCGCCGGGCGCGAGGAAGCACGGTTGGTGTATCTGGGCGTGGCCAACGGTCTGGCGGCCGGTGACGAACGACGATTGGTGGTGGATATCGGCGGTGGTAGCACCGAATTCATTGTCGGGGAAGGGGTCACCCCGAGATTGCGCGAGAGCCTGGAAATGGGTTGCGTGAGCATGTCGCGGCACCAGCTTTCCGACGGTAAGCTCTCTGCCGAATCCCTGGATCGGGCCGAATTGGCGGGTGCCCTGGAAATCCGCCCGGTGCGTGAGCAATTCCGCCGTTCCGGTTGGCAGCAGGCCGTGGGCAGCTCCGGCACTATCCGGGCGATCGCCAAGGTGGTCGAGGCCCAGGGCTGGTCTCCGGAGGGGATCTCCGCGACATCCCTGGACCGGCTGCGCGATGCCCTCGTTGCATGCGGTACCATTGCGGCCATTGATCTCAAGGGCCTGTCCGAGCAGCGCCGACCGGTGTTTGCTGGGGGGGTGGCCGTGCTGCGTTCCGTGTTCAAGACCTTGGGCGTCGAGCACATGCAGGTCTCCCAGGAGGCCCTGCGTGAAGGCCTCATCTATGAGATGATGGGCCGCATCCGCCATGAGGACGTACGCGAACGCACCGTGAATGTCCTGTGCCAGCGTTTCGATGTGGACGAAGAACATGCCGAACGCATCAAGGCTACCGCGCTGACCTTCTACGGCCAGGTCGCCCAACCCTGGGGGCTCACGGACCCCGACTACCCGAGTATGTTGGGCTGGGCAGCCCGCTTGCATGAGATCGGACTCATGATCGGCCATAGTCAGTACCAAAGGCACGGTGCTTACCTACTGCACAATGCGGACCTATCGGGCTTTACGCGCCAGGAGCAGGCGGCCCTCGCGGTCCTGGTACTCGGTCATCGCCGCAAGTTTCCACAACAGGAATTTCCGGACTTGCCCAAGCCGGTACGCGAGAGTACACGCTACCTGTGCATCATCCTGCGTCTGGCGGTCTTGCTGCACCGCGGACGTTCCCCCACGACTAAGCCTTGCCCCATGCTCAATCCGGACGGTAATCGGCTGCGGCTTACCTTCCCCCGGGGCTGGTTATCTCAGCACCCACAAACCTGTCTGGAGCTGGAGCAGGAAGCGGGACGCCTAGCGGCTGCGGACATCGAGCTGGAATATGGCTGATAAATTCCCACGTAGAGAGCTTACGGGGACCTTGAAAAATTCCGTTCTTGGAAATTTCAAGTCACAAAACGAAAACATCTCGCATGGTTCCCATTCCAATCACTTGTGTGCTTAACAAAACTGTCGGGCATCCTGTCTGGCAAGGGCTCCTTGATTGTTTCTAAGGTGCCCTCGCGTCAGGACCCGAACAACCCACTCGCCACCGCCGCGGATGCGGCGGCCACTTTAGAAAAATCTTCGGAGGATCGACGACAATGGCTGAACTCTTTTCCGATGAATGGATGAAGGGCTTCATGGACGAATGGAACAAGGAATCCGAGCTCGCGGAGGCGCTCGCCGAGATCGATTTCAGCTCCACCATCTGTTATGGATTCAAAGGCGACGAGAACCCTCTCGGCGTTCTCGTAGTGGAAAAAGGTAAATGTGTGAGAGCCGAAAAATGGGATGACGAGACCCCGAATTGGGACCTGCGCGCCGACAAGGACAACTGGCTCAAGTGGCTCGCTAAGGGACTCGGTATGGCGAGCCTGGGCGCGGCCTACGTCAGCGGCAAGCTTAAGTTCAAGACTGGTGACTACAAGTCCATAATCAAGGACCCCCGGATGGCCGGTCCTTTCATCAAGAGTTTCACCGTAATGGGACGGGTGAATACGGACTAGATCGCCGAGTCCGACCCGACAAACGCGAGAGAACCCGCCGATGGCTGGTTCTTTCCGAGGACTGTGAGAAGCTGTCGACGGGCAGGCCGTAGGGTGAACCTATGTGTTCGTCCAGGGTGGCACATAGGTCCGCCCCGACACATGCCGCGCCACCGCATCGGGACGGGTACGGTAGGTCGGGTAGATTGGGGTGAAACCGGTCCACCCGGTAGGGGCAATGAGCCCCCGGGCTACCGAATGATAATCACTGCTGAAACAATCTGTTGTCAGGTAAGTCAGCCGGAAAGGTCGGGTGATCTATCCGATGCTTTGGAGTGCGCCGGCTTAAACGCCCTGGCTTGATCAGCCCCCAAGAGGATGGGCTTACTCATACAGCCATACCGAAATATCGATAACATCGGCTCGGCTCTTCCGTCGGAAGCTCTTTTTTGCCGCCAATGAACGCAAATCAACGCAAATCGGTCGAGATTGGCCCGCCATCAGCATGCTTCCTGGCCCCTTGACCTTTATTTGTGGCCATTTGCGTTCATTTGCGGCTGAAATTTCCATAAAAATCCTGCTCGCTCAATGTTACCGGTAATTCGTACTAACAAGGCTGTTGGCAACAAATAGAACTATCCAGTTTAGTGGCATATAAACTGTCCGCTTTGGATGCTGCAGTGGACCTACGCAACAACCTGTAGCTGTAGCGGAATCGACTGACCTTGGGCATCATATCGAGCCAAGCAACGCGGTCCGTGGAACACGGCGAGGTTGCCATCGGGATAGCCATGCTCCCGCA
>Ga0056123_1000104_pt1 | contig 17150 bp, 16 predicted proteins | sample WorMetHEROISLAND_3_FD_71122 | JGI IMG/M metagenome (GOLD analysis project Ga0056123, IMG submission 71122) | Marine gutless worms symbiont microbial communities from Max Planck institute for Marine Microbiology, Germany - Olavius sp. 3 HERON ISLAND ...
CGCTCTTCTTCCGTCAGGGTGACGCGGTATCTTGGTGCCATGGCAGCCTCCTTTTTTGGTTGCTGCCAGTATACACGAAATGACTATAATGCGAAATGCTAAATGTTACATGGTACTAGGTTTATCTTCGATGGACCTTATCGATTCACGCGAAACCCCCAATACCTTGGCGATATGATTCTATTTTTCGGTCTGGCGCTGTTGGTGAACTCGTTCTACGTTGCCGTTCAATTGTTTTTTCAGATCATCATATTCGCACTTACCCCCTTTGCAGAAGAAATCTGGCTGGAAGATCGCTATAATGATGAGTACCTTCAATACAAGAAAAGGGTTCCACGTTTTTTATAGTTAGCATCTGTAGAAAACCCCATTATCCTGAATTTTGCATGAAATTTTACCGGAAAATTATTTATATTTGATATTTCAGCTTGTTAGCAATATGTTTACTGTTATTTCTCAAACACCGTTTGGGTGTTTTGACATTGATAACAGTTGGTAAAATTTCATGCAAAATTCGGGTTCAAAATACCCTGAAATTTATATTTTAACCGGCAACCTGCGATTGATGCGAATCTGTTCCATATCAATCACCACATCGTAGGCCAACATCTCGACACCTGCGGCGATGGCCGTTTTTAGTCCTTTGGCATAATCGGGATCAATCTGGACCGCCGGCTCAAACCGTTTGGCGTCGGAACGCTGGATCAGATAAAAGATGACCGCCCGGTGGCCTTCACTTTTAAGCCTTATCAGTTCTTTCAAATGTTTCTGTCCCCGGGTTGTTACCGCGTCGGGAAACATGGCTACACCCTTTTCAACCAGCGTACAATTTTTCACCTCGATATAGCACACCGTTTCATCCCTTTGACGATACAGCGCCATATCCAGCCGCGATCCGGGGCTGACGGTCACCTCCCGTTTGAGATCAGCGTAACCGTCAAGTTCGGGAATCCGGCCGTTTAAAATCCCGTGGGCCACCAGCCGATTGGGTACTATGGTGTTGACCCCCACCAGGGAACGGCCCATATTGATGATTTCCCAAGTATATTTTAGTTTACGCTTGGGGCTTTCGGCTCGGCTGATATATACCGGTCGGCCCGGCTCCGAGCAGGCTTTCATACTGCCCGAGTTGGGGCAGTGGGCCGTCACTGTTTCACCCGAATCGAGCTTCACATCTGCCAGAAAACGCTTGTAGCGCTCGATTAGGGCGCCTCGCAGCAGTGGCGGCCACGTCAATCCCTCATTTTTTTCTTTTACGCTCATGAAAAAACCTTCGCTGTGGTAAATGGAGGTTTTTACGACGTCCTGACGGGGAGGTCAAATTATCCATTTTTTCTTGCGAAAAACGGCGGCGAGCCTGATTTATCGTTTCCCGAAAGCCTTGAAATTCAATCCGGTTTGCGGCTTTTACCTTGACAAAACCAACGGTTAGACTAAGGTACTGATTCATCGCAAACAGTGTCTTAACGGGCAAAAAAACCACTTACGGAAAGGATTTGGTTCATACCATGAAAGTACTTGTCAGCGATGCCTTAGGCGATATCGGCATTGAAATGTTTGAGGCGGAAGAAGACTTGGAGGTTGATGTTAAAACCGGACTTTCCCCTGAAACGTTACAGGAGATTATCGGCGACTACCATGCGCTGGTGATCCGTAGCGCTACCAAGGTGACCGAGGAGCTGTTAGAGGCCGCCGACAATTTAAAGGTGATCGGCCGGGCCGGTATCGGCCTGGACAATGTGGATATCCCCGCCGCTACCAAGCGGGGTATTGTGGTGATGAATACCCCCGGCGGGAATGTGGTTACCACCGCCGAACATGCCATCGCCATGATGCTGTCGTTGACCCGCAACATCCCCCGCGGCACCAGCACCCTAAAATCGGGTGAATGGGCCAAGAAGAAGCTGCAGGGCCGGGAAATATACAACAAAGTGCTGGGTGTCATCGGATACGGCAAAATCGGCGCCATCGTGGCCAACCGTGCACGGGGCCTGAAGATGCAAGTGATCGTCTATGACCCCTTTGTCACCTGCGAAAAGATCGAAAACGACGGCTATCAGTGTGTTGCCCTGGATGGACTCTATGAGCAGGCCGACTACATTACCGTCCATGTCCCCAAAATGAAAGAGACGCTGGGACTGCTGAACAAGGCGGCCTTTGAACGGATGAAAACCGGCGTGATGGTCATCAACTGCGCCCGTGGCGGTATTTGCAGCGAAGACGATCTCTACGACGCCATTGTTTCCGGAAAAGTGGCCGGTGCGGCGTTGGATGTGTTTGCGACAGAGCCGCCAGGCAAGATGAAGCTGCTGGAGCTTGATCAAGTGATCGGAACCCCGCATCTGGGGGCCTCCACCCGTGAGGCGCAGACCAATGTGGCCAAAGCGGTGGCCGGGCAGATCATCCGCTATTTGAAAACAGGCACTATTTTAAACGCGGTGAACGCACCGTCCATTTCAGGCGAGCTGTTGCAAAAATTGGGTCCCTACCTCAAACTAGGCGAACAGATCGGCATACTACAGGCGCAACTGGTCAATCAGCCCATTGCCGAAATTTCCATCGAATATGCCGGTGATTTTAAGGGGCTGGATCTTTCTTCGGTCACCACGGCGGCCCTGAAAGGCTTTTTGACTCACCGGGTACAAGATCAGGTTAACTTTGTGAACGCCGATTCTCTGGCCAGGGAATTAGGAATCAAGGTGACCGAATCGGTTAGCTCCGAATCGGCTGAATATATCAACCTGATTACGGTCAAGGCCAAGACCAACGGCTATGTACAGACGGTGTCCGGGACAATCTTCGGCAAAAAGGATACCCGCATCGTCCGTATAAACTCTTTCAGGCTGGAGATGGTGCCCATCGGTCACATGGCCTTGATTCACAATATCGACAAACCCGGCTCCATCGGTCAGATTGGAACAACCCTGGGCAAGCACAACATCAATATCGGCCGCATGCAAGTGGGCCAAGAAGAGGAAGGCGATCGCAATATTATCTTTATGTGTACTGACACGCCGATCCCCGATGAAATTGTGGAGGAACTGAAAGGACTGCCGTTGGTAAAAACGGTCACACCCCTGGAATTTTAACGGTTTTGGCTTGGAGCGCCTTATGAATGACACCCGGAAAAAAGCGGAAGCACAAACCGGCCAAATGCCGGAAATGAACTTTGCCACCTTCATTTTCTCATTAAACCACTCCGCCCTGGTCCACCTGGGAGCGGTTAAAGACCCGACATCCGGTGACACCACTAAAGATTTACCCCTGGCTAAGCAGACCATCGAGATTCTGGCGATGTTACAGGATAAAACGCAAGGAAATTTGACCGAGGAGGAGGCCAAGATGCTGGAGAGCATTCTTTACGATTTGCGAATTATCTATGTTCGTGAAAAAGGCTGATATTTGCCAATTTCAAACTGAATCTTTAGTTCATGACCACCCTGACCCTGCAGGCCCCGGCAAAAATCAATCTCTATTTGGCCGTGACCGGTAAACGGCCTGACGGCTACCACACGCTCCATTCCCTCTTTTGTCCGGTGGGGTTGGCCGATACGGTCTCTCTCAAACCGACCGGCGACAAGATTAGCGTATCCTGTAACCACCCGCTTGTCCCCACGGACAGAACCAATCTTGCATATGTCGCAGCCCAGGCCTTTTTGGACAGAACGCGAATCAATTCGGGGTTGCATATCCATATTCACAAACGGATCCCCGTGGCGGGCGGTCTGGGCGGCGGCAGCAGCAATGCGGCGGCGGTGTTAAAAGGGCTCAACCGTTTTTACCAATCGCCGCTGTCCGGTTGGCAACTTCACACCCTCGCCACCACTATCGGTGCGGATGCGCCCTTTTTTTTGGACTGTGCCGCAGCCTGGGCAACAGGTGTTGGCGATCAGTTGACTCCGGCCAAAGATATTTCTTCCCTGCCGGTCATTTTGGTCAATCCGGGAGTACCTCTTGCGACAGCTCAAATATTCGAAAAGCTCAATTTAAGATTGACAAAATGCACCCAAAAGCATAAAAATCTGAGTTTTAAAAAGCTCCTCTCCAATCAGGGGCATGCGCTTTGCAATGATTTAGAGCCGATGGCTGTAAAGCAGTGCCCGGCAATTGCCGACATCAAAACACGATTGCTTCGGTTGGGGGCCGCGGGTGCAATGATGTCAGGCAGTGGGCCAACGGTTTTCGGGCTCTTTTATAAAAAAGTCACGGCGCGGCGGGCCTTTGATCAACTGGTCGCGCCCACCGCCGGATCTCTATTTTTAACTACCGTAAGGGGTTCACGCTCGGAAAAGGACGTGTGAGAGAAGATTATTTGACAATTGCAGTATAAATTACTGGGGCGTCGTCAAGTGGTAAGACACAAGGTTTTGGTCCTTGCATTCGGGGGTTCGAATCCTCCCGCCCCAGCCATTTTTGGGTCACGGTGAAACCAGTGAAACGGAATGAACGACTACATCATCTTTAGCGGCAACTCCAACCCGGAACTGGCTCGGAAAATCTGCCGATTTCTGGATGTTCAGGCAGGATCTGCCAAGATTGACACGTTTAGTGACGGCGAAGTACAAATTGAGATCAACGCCAATGTACGCGGCCGGGATGTCTTTGCCGTTCAGTCTACCTGTCGGCCGGTCAACGATAATATTGTCGAGTTGTTGTTAATGCTGGACGCTTTTAAGCGCGCCTCGGCGCGGCGCATCACAGCGGTCATCCCCTACTATGGCTACTCCCGGCAGGACAAAAAGGTGACGCCACGGGTGCCGATCAGCGCCAAACTGATAGCCGACCTGTTAACCACGGCCGGCGCCAACCGGGTGATCACCCTGGATCTGCACGCCGGTCAGATTCAGGGCTTTTTCGATATTCCGGTGGACAATCTTTTTGCCGCACCGGTGATTCTGAACTATATCCGGAACAATTTTAATTCGGGTATCGTTATCGTTTCTCCCGACGCCGGCGGGGTGGAACGGGGCCGCGCGTTTGCCAAACGGCTGGATGCCGGCCTGGCCATTATCGATAAAAGACGCGACCGGCCCAACGAGGCCAAAGCTATGGGCGTTATCGGTGAAGTGAAAGATAAGACGGTGATCATCCTGGACGATATGGCCGATACGGCCGGAACGTTGACCGAAGCCGCCGGGGCGGTGATGGAAAAAGGCGCCAGAAAGATTTACGCCTGCTGCACCCACCCGGTGCTCTCCGGGCCGGCGGTTAAACGCATTGCCTCGTCCGTCATTGAAAAGGTGATCGTCACCGACACGATCCCCCTTGGCGAACCGGCGGTGGAAAGCGGTAAATTCCATGTGCTGACCATTGCCGATCTCTTTGGTGAAGCGATCTTACGCAGCCATCGGGGTGATTCAGTGGCGAAACTGTTTGTCTGATTTTTATGTGGAGATGCCCGTCAAAAGGCCTTCACTTTTCCGGCAAACTTTCATGAAAAATTCGGGTTGAAAACGGATGTGCCGTTTTACCCTGCCGACAAGGAGGTTTATTTGAATAACATTGCGATTACCGCTGTCAACCGTGAGCCCAAAGGAAAGGGAGGCGCCAGGAAACTGCGCCAGGGGGGACAGCTTCCCGCTGTATTGTATGGGGCCAAAACTGGTGAGCCCGTCACTTTGGCGATCAATACCCGTGATTTTATGTTGAAAATGGGCGAAATGGGCCAGTCCTTGATCGATTTAACCCTGGAGAACGACACCACTGTTACCAAAACGGTCATGCTGAAAGAGGTTCAAACCGACCCGGTCAGCCGCAAACCTTTGCACGTCGATTTTTATGAAGTTGACATGAAACAGACCATCACCGTGGATGTGCCCGTTGTTACCGTCGGCAAGGCCCTGGGCGAGGAAGAGGGGGGGATGATTCAGATGATCAGGCGCGAACTGGCCGTTACCTGTCTCCCCGCGAACATTCCTGAAAGTATCGAGGTGGATGTGACCGGGCTGACCATGGGCGATTCACTCCATCTTTCCGAGGTTAAACTACCCGAGGGTGTTGAAGTCTTGTCCGAGGCCGACTTTACGGTATTGACCATCGTCAGCAGCAAGATGGCCGAAATCGAAATCGAGGAAGAGGTCGAGGAAGAACCGGAAGAAGGTGTCGAAGCCGCCGAGGGTGAAGCTGCTGAAGGTGAAGCGGACGAAACCCCGGAATCTGAGTAACGGACACCCTGGTTGTAACAGGCACCCAAAGGATGTCTGAGGCTGCCATTTGGATACGCAAGAATTTTTCGCCGAAACGGAATCCCGGATCCGACTGGTGGTCGGGCTGGGAAATCCCGGGCGGCGATACCAACATACCCGCCATAATGTCGGTTTTATGGTGATAGACGCATTGGCTGAAAATCGGGGCATTTCCCTGGGCCGGCATTGCGGCGAACTGGTATACGGTAGCGGCCGCATTGGTTATGCCAATGTCTATTTGGCAAAACCGCTAGCGTACATGAACAGAAGCGGTGTACCGACTCAAGTACTGGCACGCCGTTTAGGGCTTGATGTACAGGAGATGTTGGTTATCCATGACGACATCGATCTGGTATTTGGAAAATTAAAAATTAAAAAGAAAGGGGGGAGCGGGGGACACAACGGAATTAAATCTTTGAAAGCAGCCTTTGGCGAAGGAGACTTCATACGCCTTCGCATCGGGGTCGGACGTCCGGAAAAAGAGGAACATGTCACCCGACATGTTCTGGGATGTTTTTCCGGCACTGAAAAAAAGAGTCTGGACACAGTGATTGGTGCGGCCCAGGAGGCGATCATGGCCATCATTGACCAGGGCGCCGCAGAGGCAATGAATCAATGTAACGGTAAAGATGTGATCTCTACTTAACATGTAAGATGGAGGATAGGATGGAGTTTATTGCAGAAAATATAGCCTTGGTCTGCACGCTCGTCGGTATCGCCGGCGTGGCTTTTTCCATTATTCTGGCCGGTATCGTCAGAGGCGCCCCCGCCGGAAATGAAAAAATGCAAAGGATTGCCAACGCCATTAAAGAAGGCGCAGTGGCCTACTTGAACCGTCAGATGAAAAGCATGGGTGTGGCAGGAATTATTATTTTCGTGGTGATCTTTGCCACCATGGGCGCCAAAACCGCCATCGGCTTTGCCGTGGGCGCGGTGGCCTCCTTTCTGGCCGGCTATATCGGCATGCGCGTTTCCGTGTTGGCCAACGTTCGTACCGCCGAAGCGGCCCGAAACGGAATGCCCGCCGGGCTCTCCATGGCATTCAAGGGCGGTAGCGTCACCGGCATGATCGTGGCCGGCCTGGCCTTGACCTCGGTGGCCGGGTACTACTACTTCACTCATGATGTGATCGCGCTGGTCGCCCTGGGTTTCGGCGGCAGCCTGATTTCCATTTTCGCCCGGCTGGGCGGCGGTATCTTCACCAAGGGCGCCGATGTGGGCGCCGACCTGGTGGGTAAGGTGGAGGCGGGTATCCCCGAGGACGATCCCCGCAACCCGGCCACCATCGCCGACAACGTTGGCGACAATGTGGGTGACTGCGCCGGTATGGCCGCCGATCTCTTTGAGACCTACGCGGTAACCGCCGTGGCGGCGATGCTGATCGGTCATCTACTCTTCCCCGACAACGCCATTGCCACTCAATTCCCGCTGATCCTGGGCGCCATCTCCATTATCGCCTCTATTATCGCGGTCTTTTTTGTCCGCTTGGGCAAAAGCGAATACATCATGGGCGCGCTTTATAAAGGGATGTTCGGATCGGCAATATTGGCCGGCGTCGTTTTCTATTTTGCCTGTCAATATTTTATGACCGGTATCGGCGATTTTAGCGCGATGAACATCTGGCTCTGTACGCTGATCGGCCTAGTGCTGACGGTTGTCATCGTTATCATTACCGAATATTACACGGGTATCTTTGGCCCGGTGAAAGCCATTGCCGAAGCTTCCACCACCGGCCATGGTACTAACATTATCTCAGGTTTGGCCGTTTCCATGCAGGCCACCGCTGCGCCGGTGCTGGCCATCTGCCTGGCCATCTACCTGGCGTACAGCTTTGCCGGCCTCTACGGTATTGCCATGGCCGCCATGTCCATGCTCTCCATGACCGGTATGGTTATTGCCATTGATGCTTACGGGCCCATTACCGACAACGCCGGCGGGATTGCCGAAATGGCCGAAATGGATGAGTCCGTCCGCGCTGTTACCGATCCGCTGGATGCCGTGGGCAATACAACCAAGGCCGTTACCAAGGGGTACGCCATTGGTTCCGCCGGCCTGGCCGCGCTGGTTTTGTTCGCCGCTTATGTCATGGAATTCCGGATCAAGGGCGGCGACGCCGCCGATCTGAAATTTGACCTCTCAAACGTCAACGTGATTATCGGCCTCTTTATCGGTGGTCTGCTGCCTTACCTGTTTGCCTCCATCGCCATGAAAGCGGTAGGCAATGCGGGCGGCGCGGTGGTTGATGAAGTTCGTCGTCAGTTCCGTGAAATTCCGGGCATTATGGAAGGAACCGCCAAACCAGATTACGGTGCATGCGTTGATATAGTTACCAAGTTCGCCCTTAAAGAGATGCTGATTCCGGCGCTGCTGCCCGTTGTGGCTCCGCTGCTGGTAGGCTTCTTGTTGGGCAAAATCGCCCTGGGCGGTCTGCTCATCGGTTCCATCGTGACCGGTGTATTTGTCGCGCTCTCCATGACCACGGGCGGCGCCGCGTGGGATAACGCCAAAAAATACATCGAGGATGGTCATCTGGGCGGCAAGGGCAGTGATGCACATAAAGCCGCCGTTACCGGCGACACCGTAGGCGACCCCTACAAGGATACGGCCGGTCCGGCAGTGAACCCGATGATCAAAATCCTCAACGTAGTGGCCCTGCTGATGGTGCCCTTCCTGCTGTAATCTTTACCGTACTCCCTGTTGAGGGCAATTGGCGTAAAAAGGATTGACGTCACTCGGCGTCAATCCTTTTTACATAAATACTCCCCCATTATATCGCCATAAAACTTTTGCTGTTTGCTTGTTCGGGCCGTTTGTGGTAAAAAGAATCTTAACATTGCACAAATCCTGATGAGAATCGACGGGACATGACCAAAGACCCACAAAAAAAGACCCCGCCCGAAGAACCTGCTATCCGCACTTTTAAGGTGGGTGATATGGCCGTCTATCCCGCTCACGGCGTCGGCCGGATAGAGGCCATAGAAAGCCGTATCATCAATGACGAGCCCCACGATTTTTATATTATGAAAATCGTTGAGAACGGCATGACCATTATGATACCGACCGAAAATGTTGCCCAAGTCGGTCTCCGCGACGTGATCAAGGCGGAAGATATTCCCAAGCTCTATGAAGTAATGGCATCGGCTGACGACGCCGTCAATGAAAGCCAGACCTGGAACCGCCGATACCGGGAATACATGGATAAGATCAAGACCGGATCTCTTTTTGATGTGGCTGCGGTTTATCGCGACCTTTCCCTTCTGCGGTTTACCAAAGATCTCTCTTTTGGTGAACGCAAGCTTTACGATACGGCCCAGGCGTTGTTGGTTAAAGAGCTCTCCACTTCCAAAAATGTTTCGGAAAAAGCGGTCCTGGCCGAAATGGAAGCCCTTTTTGCGGCGCCTGAACAACCTGAAGATGATGGTGATAAAGACGAATAACCTTTCATTATGTCATTGACAAAACCCACCGGTTATCCGAACATCGCCCATCGTATCAATACCTTCGTGGAAACACCCAAACAAAAACAGTTTCACTTTATCACCGATGCCGCTTATACCCCGTGTCGTCTCGATCAATTAATCGCCCTTCACTTGTCCGAAATTTCCCGGTCGGCGGCGGCCCAACTGATCCGTAACGGCCGTGTCACAGTGGATGGCAAGAAAATCGTCAAACCGGCCTTTACCGTTACACAGGGGCAGTTGATCGGGGGGGGCATCCCACCGCCCGAACCGGTTGAGGCCCTCCCCGAGGCCATTGAGATAGATGTCCTCTACGCCGACGACCAGCTCATCGTTGTCAATAAAGCCGCTGGAATGGTGGTCCATCCGGCGCCCGGCCACACCGGCGGGACCTTGGTAAACGCACTTCTGCACCACTTTCCCTGCCGGCTGGAAGCCGGTGGCCATATCCGGCCGGGAATTGTTCATCGATTAGACAAGGAAACTTCAGGTTGTTTGCTCGTCGCGCGGACTGACTTGGCTCATCAACACCTCACCGCGCTGTTTAAATCCCGCCGGGTGCAAAAAAAATATCTGGCGGTGGTGGTTGGCAATCCGGACAAAGAAAACGGCCGGATTGATCTACCCATTGGCCGGCATCCGGCCCTTCGCAAGCAGATGAGCGTAAACGCCCCCCGCAGTCGTCGGGCGGAGACCCACTGGAAGGTGTCCGAACGGTTCGGCAACCATGCGTTATTGGCTTTGGACCTTAAAACCGGACGGACCCATCAGATCCGCGTCCATCTATCCGCTATGGGACACCCGGTTTTAGGCGATACGGTCTACGGAAAGAAACAGGCCCAAAAGCCGCCCGTTTTAAAAAACGGAAGGCATTTACCCATCCTGCGGCAGATGCTGCACGCCTGGAAATTGGGTATTGCTCACCCCGAAAGTGGTTTGGAAATGACTTTCACCGCACCCTTGCCGAAAGATATGGTGAAAATGATTGCCATCCTGAAAGAGGGTAGAAACGTCTGACAGCCGGCTCTCACGTGCAGAAGTTAAAATCATCCCGGACAGTTAAAGAATTAAGGATTGACACGTCACTCTTGCCTGTATTATTTATATGCTCAATTCTTAAATTGCAAGAAACGTTGTGAGACCTTTGCAGGACATCTATTTTTGTTCAAGGGAGGCGAAAAATGGAACCGGAGGAATATATTGAATATTTCAAGGATACCATTTTGAGCCGGACGCCGGAATTGGGCCAAAAGGGGTGTTATGCAAAGGTCTCGTTGCGTCAACCCAACGTCCTTGACATCTATCTTCTATCTGATTTTGACACTACGGCTTATTAATTTTGTGAACCACTGCTAAAACTGAAAAAAGAGGTGCGGCATGGAAGGCATGATTTCAACAATTCAAAACGCATTAGGTCCCATTGCCACGGGAAAGCTCGGACACGCACTGATCGGGCTATTGATTCTGATCGTTGGTTTAATTATTGTCAGCTTTATTACGGGGCTTTTTCGCCGCTTATTTGGCCGCGTCGGGTTTCTTGAAAAATCAAATTTGATCAGGCCCATTACGGCTCTAATCAAGGCTGTTTTGACCATTTTTGTATTGATGGCGGTGTTGCAGCACTTTGGTTTAACGGATGTTTTATCACCGTTAAAAAATCTGCTGGATCGATTTCTCGCTGTGGTGCCTAACATCATCGGCGCTGGTGTCATTGGCTATGCCGGCTGGATCATTGCGAAGATCGTCTCTGAATTAGTGGGTACCGGCCTTGGCAAGGTTGATGAGCAGGTGGCTCTGAAAATGGGCAACGACAACATCAAGGTCTCTAAATTCGTCAGCGCGTTTATTTTTGGCGCGATTCTACTTCCAATTGTGGTAGCCGCGCTGGGGGTGTTGAATATTCCCGCCATTACTGTCCCCGCATCTGATATGATCAGTAAATTAATGGCGGCGGTACCCAACATCGTTGGCGCGGGTATCATTCTGTTGGTCACTTGGTTTGTCGCCAAGTTTGTGGTCTATGTGCTGACAGGGCTTTTGGAAGGGATGAATATCAACGCATTGCCGGAAAAACTGGGCGCCCAGAATCTTTTTACGCCCTCTTTCACGCCGACCAAATTGATCGGCGGCGCCATTATCTTTTTCTCGATGCTGACGGCCTCCACCGCAGCGGTGAATATGCTGGGGATTGACGTGATCTCCACTGTTTTTGCCAAAGTACTGGAGTTTGGCGGTGGTATATTGATTGGCGGTCTAATCTTGATCATTGGTAATTTCCTCAGCACCCTGGCCTACAACAAGCTGGTGCAGACCAACAGCAAAGGGTTGGCCAATATCGCGCGCATTGCGATTCTGGGTTTGGTTCTGGCGATGGGTCTTCGGGCAATGGGCCTTGCGGACAATATCGTTAATATGGCCTTTGGCTTTACCATCGGCGCGGTGGCGGTTGCGACGGCACTGGCTTTCGGGCTGGGAGGCCGCGACGCAGCAAAAGCCGTGACGGATAACTGGGCCAACAACATTACCCGGAAATAGTACGAGTGGTACAAGCAGACCCATCAACTTTCAGGCTTGCCGGTGTCTGTTCATTTCACCCGGATTTTGCACGCCACGGATGGGTTCATTGGCAAGGCAGCAAGGGCGAAGCTGTATTCTCATACCGCGAGCCCTTGATAACACAGCCAATGAACGCATCCCGGGAGCGTCCGTCCGGATGAAATTTTACCAAAAAATGGTGTTTACGAAATAACCGTAAACATATGGTAACAAGCTGAAATATCAAATATAAACAACTTTCTGGTAAAATTTCATGCAAAATTCGGGTTTCATGAGATGCCTGCATCTTTGCACATGTTGTCCATGAAATTGACACATTCAGGAAATTGAGGAGACGCGATATAGCGGTTCAGCCATGGCAGATATATCAAATCAACAGCGACCCGTAACCCGGGAACAGGAGAATCTGATTGCCATACTGGTGCTGTTGCTATTTGGGTTATTGTACTGGTTTTTTATACATGACAGAGACACCGGTGTTAATGAGGGGATCCCTGTAGAAACAATCAATGTGGACGCCACCGCCCCATCCCGACTTGTCACCAGTGATAGTTCCGGGAAGTCGACGGACCGGGTTGCCAAACTGGAAGCCGAAACGGCCGCTCGCCATCGTTCCGATGCCATGCGGAAAAACCTCGAAATGCAATTACAAGAGTTGCAGGTGGCTCAAGCGACATCTGAAGAGGTGGAAGCTGCGCGACTCAAGGCGGAAGACGAGGCGCGGTTATCTGCTGAACGCCTTGCCACTGAAGAAACCATACGCTTACAAATGGAAGAGGATGTGCGGCAACTGGCTGAACAGTTGGCTGCTGAAAAAGCTGCCCGGGAACAAGCGGAAGCCGCACGTCTGAAGGCCGAGGAAGAGGCCCGACGATTGACCGGGCAGTTAGCCGCTGAAAAAGCCTCACGGTCAAATCTGGAAGCGGATCGACAACGCATCATGGCTGGGGCGGCCAGGCAGGCTCGTTTAGCGGAAGAGAAACGAATAGCCACGGAGAAGGCGGCGAAGCTGCAGGCTGATTTTTCCAGGTTGCAATTTGCGCTACCGGGCGGTGAAACGGTCACACTTCAGGCGGACAGCCTGGAGGATAAATTCAAAAAAGCGATTTTAAACCGCCAATTTAACCAACCGTATGTTTTTGACCGTATCTTTTTTGGGCTGGGCTCAGCCGAATTGAAAGATCGTGAGTCCATGGAACAGATCAAAGGTATTGCGGCATTGCTACATGCGTACGACAATATTACTGTTAGTTTGCGCGGACATACGGACAATACCGGCGATCCTCAACTAAACAGGGCTCTTTCACTTAAACGCAGCACGAATCTTAAAAATGCCTTGATTGATCTGGGAATCTCTGAGGCGCGTATTAAAACGGAAGGTTTTGGTGAAACCCTTCCCATCGAAGATAACAACACAAGAAGCGGTCGTCGGAAAAACAGGCGCATTGATATCATGATGGTTGAGTAATCGATCATGGGAAGCAAAAAAAGCGCGTATAGAACTGACCTTCGACCTCTATTACGCGCGTATCTTCTGATTTATAGGTTCATCAGACGAAGACCCACTAAGCCATTCCCACCATGGTGTGCAACTGATTGAGCGTCGCCCGGTCAAGGCCCAGTCCTTGGCCGAGCTGCTGCATATAATTCCGTTCAGCTTGGGTGTCCACTTCAATGGCCAAAAGCGATGCGGCGTAAAGCTGTGCGGCCAATTCCGGCTGATGCCGCGCTTGGGCACACAAGCTATTGAGATCAACAGGTCTTTTCACTTCCGCCATGATAAATTCTTCAGTTTCACGATCCAGCCCCTCTTCTTTAGCCTGACCCAGTATCTTTTGAAACTCCGCTTTATCAATCTGACCATCGGCCTTGGCCGCATTGAGCATCGCGGTTAAAATCAGGCTGGCATTTTTTTCCAGGTCACGCACCTCGGTTTCGTTTTCAGGGGCCCGTAAACCCAGCGGTATCTGGGTGTTGCGATGTCCCCCTTTTTTGAGCGCTGAAAACGCCATGCCTGCCAGCACAGCCACGGCGCCGCCGCCCAGGGCTTTTTTAACCCCCCCTTTGCCCCCCAACACTGCGGCCGCTAGAGCCGCAAGGCTGCCCAGCGCCAGGTTTTTACCGGATCCCAATCCCTTACCGGAACCGCCACCCAGCAGACCGCCCAATAAATCGGTCAATCCGCCGCCCCGTTGACGCTGCCGACCGCTCCGGGAGCCGCCCCCCAAAACTTTACCCAGCATGTCGGCCAACCCGCCACCGGAACGTCCGCTTTGCCTGTCCTTGAGTCCGCCCAAAAGGTCGCCCAGCTTATCCTGTAAACCACTACCCGCACGGGCACCCTGGCTCAATAAACCGCCCAGTTCATCCACAAGGCCGCCTTCGCGGCCGCCCTTGCCAAAGATGTTTTCAAGCCGTTTATTGCTCGATTTAGACATCCCCTGCTGTACCATTTGTCCGAGTAGATCCGTAATGTTCATCTTCTCCTCCTCTTCTGTTCATCAGGTTACAGGCCATTATTTGCTAAACCAAAATAGTGCACAATTGCGGCAAATCAACCAAAGTACGGCTATATTCATTCCATGCCGTAAATCTGGACTTGCCACAACCGTTTATGCGACTATTGTATAAGTGCAAAAAACAGTCGGCCCCGTTATCAACATTTAACACCAAAGGAAATAGTATGAATCTCAGCCAAGACTTCTTCCTGCGCTGCATAAATTGCCGGACCAAAAATCGAGTCCCCCGAAACAAGATTGGAACTATTGCCAAATGCGGCCGCTGCCAAACAGCCATTGAAACCCGTGAGCTCCTGCAATCCACGCCGATCATGGTCACCGACGCCAACTTTGAAGAGACGGTAGTAAAGTCCGCGTTGCCTATTTTAATGGATTGTTGGGCCACCTGGTGTACCGCCTGCGCCACCCTGTCGCCCACTTTGGAATCCCTGGGCCGTGAATATAAGGGCCGCTTTCGTATCGCCAAACTCAATGTTGAGGCCAATCCCATCTTAACGGCTCGTTACGACCTGCGCAGCCTTCCTACCCTGTTGATTTTCGATAAAGGGACGCTAAAGGATATGCTGGTGGGTTCGCTGCCAAAAGAGCACATCATCCGACAGATGAGCCGCTTTATTGACTCATAATACCCATAAAACCGTTGTTGACGCCCTTGCTGCCGAAATTGGGCAACATCTGCAAAATGGAATTGATCTGGATGCTGAGACCGAAGCGAGGATCACGGAACTGTCGGGCCGTCCAATTGAACGGTTGTCCTCCCTTTTACATGATGCGGACGATAACGACGCCGTATTGGTGATCTCATTATTTGTAACAGGAAACGCTTTGAAAATGCTTTTTTTGAACATTTGGATCTTTTGCTGACCGCCTGGGGCGGGTCCGCGGCCCATGCCGAGCCTCTCAAACCCCTTGCGCGTCTAAAGGGCAGCTATATCAAGGCGCTGCGGCAAAACCACCGTTTTGAAAAAGCGTCCCGCAATCACAATATGGAAACGCTGCTGCTGCAAGGGATCCCAACGCCCACCATTGTCGTGGAAACAGCCTTGCGCCATATCGATATAATTGATAATCTGACGTTGACCCTGTTTGGGCGGATTGTTTCCGTGGATGACCGGCCCGAAACGGTCTCTCCGACACAAAACCCTGTCTAACAGGTTGCCGAACAACCGGAATCGTTGGCTCTTTCGCAGTTCGTAACGGCACGATTGTTTCTTGGAAACAGAAGAAAAATTTTTTCGCCTGCTAACCTCCATGCCCGTAAACAGCCACAACGAACGATGAACCCGAATTTTGCATGAAATTTTACCGGAAAATTATTTATATTCGATATTTCAGCTTGTTACCATTCATATAAACACTGAAAATGACTTAAAAAGGGGCACATTATGACCGTTCACATCACCTGGTACGGCCACGCCTGTTTTCTCCTGGAAACAGCGGGGCGCCGTCTTTTGACCGACCCGTTTATCTCCGGCAATCCTCAAGCGCCGATTTCGGCAAGTGACGTCGAAGTCGAGACGATCCTGGTCTCTCACGGACACGGCGATCATATTGGCGATACGGTGGCGTTGGCCAAACGGACCGGCGCCATGGTGATAGCCAACCTTGAAGTTCATAACTGGGTGGCGGGGCAAGGTGTTGCCAACGTCCACCCCATGCATATCGGCGGGGCGCGCCGTTTTGATTGGGGCAAAGTAAAACTGACCATTGCTCAACACGGCTCTTCCATGCCGGACGGCGGCTACGGCGGCAACCCGTGCGGTTTTCTCTTCTACCTGGAAGACAAGAAGATCTACCACGCCTGCGATACGGGTCTTTTTTATGATATGCGCTTGATCGGCGACGAAGGGATTGATCTGGCCATTTTACCTATCGGCGACAACTTCACCATGGGGCCGGAAGACGCCCTGCGGGCCGTCAAGTTGATCCGACCAAAGATAACCGTACCGATTCATTACAATACGTTTGATGTGATCAAGCAGGACCCCCAAGCGTGGGTTGACCGGGTAATCGCCCAAACCGATTGCATCGGCAAGGTGATGCAGCCGGGGAAGGCTATTACCGTATAAAGCCTAAAGTTGAAAAGTTAGTCTCGGTATGTATATTTTGAAGTATGGAGGATTATTTTACCACTACAGATGCCGCAAAATATTTAGGAGTGTCAACTTCCCGAATACGGCAACTGATTATTGAGGGGCGATTAAAGTCCCGAAAAATTGGCAGGGATCATTTTATATCCAAGTCAGATGTAGTCCATTTTGCTGAATTCGGCAAAAAGAAACGTGGACGTCCAGCCAAAAAATAAACCCAATATCCGTGATTAATCATACAGTAAGTGGTCAAAAAGGTTGAAAAACCTCGTTGATTCAGGTAGATAGGAGGTGATGGGTCAACCCGCAACCCTCACCAACGAGGTGGAGACAATGATAAGA
>Ga0056123_1000105_pt1 | contig 16922 bp, 15 predicted proteins | sample WorMetHEROISLAND_3_FD_71122 | JGI IMG/M metagenome (GOLD analysis project Ga0056123, IMG submission 71122) | Marine gutless worms symbiont microbial communities from Max Planck institute for Marine Microbiology, Germany - Olavius sp. 3 HERON ISLAND ...
GACCGCCTCCCGGCGGAACTCAGGCGGGTACTTGTATGTGCGCCCCATGGCGCCTCCTTCCTGCAGGGCCGAAACCCCACTCTCGGGCTGGCCACCAAAGCGGGTCAAGTCCACGTCGGTACTACTGCACACGCCGGCAGATGCGTGTGCAGAATTGCGGCTCTGGTAGGTACTGCTGCACACGCTGGGAGATGCGTGTGCAGAATTGCGGCTCTGGTCGGTACTACTGCACACGCTGGGCAGTGCTGCACACGCTTGCGGCCGCTTCGCCGCTTCGCCGTTTCGCCGTCTCGGCGACTGACCGTCAACGGCCCGCCAACGCCTCCAAGGCTTTGATGAGGGCGTGGTTGCCCTCCGATCCAAGCCCCTGCGTCTGCAGGGCGCGGTAGAGCTGGAAGACGAGGGCGGTCCCGGGCAGGGGGGCGCCCAGCTCGTCGGCGGCCTCCAGCACCAGCCGCAGGTCCTTCTGCTGAAGGTCGATGGTGAACCCGGGCGCCCAGTCGCCCTCGATCATCTGCGGCCCGCGGTTCGACAACATCCACGACCCGGCGGCCCCGCCCTCCACGGCGGCGAGGGTTGTGCGCAGGTCGAGGCCGGCGGCGTCGGCGAGGAGGAGCGCCTCGGAGACGGCGAGCTGAGTCACCACCACCAGCACCTGGTTGACCGCCTTCGTCATCTGCCCGGCGCCGGGGGCGTCGCCGACGTGGGTGACCGACTTGGCGTATGCGCTCATCAACGGCCTGGCCCGCTCCACAGCCTCCTCGGGCCCCCCGGCCATCACCGCGAGCGTCCCGTTGAGCGCCCCCTCCGACCCCCCCGACACGGGGGCGCCCACCCACTCGACTCCAAACTCGGCGGCCCGCGCCGCCATGTCCTCGGTGGCCGTCGGCGAGACGGTCGAGTGGTCCGCCAGCACGCTCCCCTCGGCCATCCCCCCGATGACCCCGTCGCACCCGAACACAACCTCCTCGACGTCGGAGGTGTTCGACACACACACGAAGACGATGTCGCTCTTCGACCCGACCTCGCGAGGCGTCTCGGCGACCTCGGCCCCCAGCCCCTCGGCCTTCGACCGGGTGCGGTTCCACACGATCGGCCGATGCCCGGCCTTGACCAGGTTGGCGGCCATGGCGCGCCCCATGATCCCCAGGCCTATGTATCCCGGTCTTGTCATGCCGCGGCGTTTGTCATGTCGCCGCAGGCTACCCGCCCGGCGATTCTCGATGCACAAGCTTCGGCATAGGCGAATCCAGAGCATTAGGAGACCGGATTGGGCGTTAGCCGGCTGGGCCGTCAGCCGGCCGGGCCGTCAGCCGGCGAGGCTGTTAGTCGACGACGACCAGGACCTCGTCGGCCTCGACTTGGTCGCCCGCCTCGCGCCGGACCGCCGTCACGGTCCCCGCATGGGGCGCCCGGAGGGTGTGCTCCATCTTCATCGCTTCCAACACGACGAGCACCTGGCCCTCGGCCACGGAGTCGCCGACGCCCGCTTCCACCGAGACGACCTTGCCCGGCATCGGGGCGTGCAGGGCGCCCTCGTCGCCCTCCGCCTCCGCCGCGGGGAATCGAGCCGCCTCCACGAGGCGAGCCGGGCCCTCGTCGGAGTCGACGAAGCGAAGGTCGCCGTATCGGGCCACCTTGAAGCGACGCTCAACCCCGCCGACGGACAAGGCGACCCTGCCGGCCGAGGCGGCGACGACCACGACCTCGCCGAGTACCTCGTCCTCGAACGCACTGGCGGAGTAACGCACGTCGTGGCGCCCGTGACGGCCGTCGAAGGCCCGGTGTTGCAGGGCGCTGGGGGAGTTCCGCCAACCCGAGGAGATGGTGGACGACACGCGAGCCGACGCCCGCTCCAGAGCCTGGTCGGCCAACGCACACGCCGCGGCCGCCCGGCGCTCCCCTTCGGCGTCGAGCAGCGGCCGGCCAAGCCGGGCGGCGCCGTGGCGGTCGAGGAAACCCGTGTCGGTCTCCCCGAGCAGGAACTCGGGGTGCTCCAAGACCCGGACAAGCAGGGAGCGGTTGGTCGTCGACCCGTGGATGTGGGCCTTTCTCAGCGCGGAGGAGAGAGCCGCGGCGGCCCGGTCGCGGGTGGACGCGTGGGCGACGACCTTGGCGATCATGGGGTCGTAGTGGACCGAGACCTTCGAGCCGGACTCCACCCCGGAATCGACCCTCAGGCCCTCCCGCTCCGGGAACCACACCTTGTCGAAGCCGCCGGTCACGGGCAGGAAGTCGTTGAGCGGATCCTCCGCGCACAGCCGGGCCTCGATGGCGTGCCCGTCGATCGGCGGGATCTCGTCACAGAGAGCGGCGCCTTCGGCCACCTCGATCTGCAGGCGGACAAGGTCGAGGCCGGTGACCATCTCCGTGACCGGGTGCTCCACTTGGAGCCGGGTGTTCATCTCCAGGAAGTGGAACTCGGCGCCTTGCACGAGGAACTCGACTGTGCCGGCGCCGACGTAGCCGACCGCCTTGGCCGCCCTGACGGCCGCCTCCCCCATGTCCCTGCGCATGTCCTCCCCGACGGCGGGCGAGGGGGACTCCTCGATGATCTTCTGGTGGCGGCGCTGGATCGAGCACTCCCGCTCGTAGAGGGAGATCACGTTCCCGTGGGTGTCGCCGACCACCTGGATCTCCACATGACGGGGCGAGTCGAGGTACCTCTCGAGGAACACCGAGCCGTCGCCGAACGCCGCGGCGGCCTCCCGCCGCGCCCCCTCAACCGCCTCCAACAGCAGGTCGGGCCCTTCGACAACCCTCATCCCCTTGCCGCCGCCCCCGGCCGACGCTTTCACCATCAGCGGGTAGCCGATCGACGCCGCCGCGGCCTTGACGGCCGCGGCGGCCGCGGCGGCCGCCTCGGCCGCCTCACCGCCAACCGGGCCGTCGGCCTCGACGCCAACCGCGACGTCGCCCCCGACCTCGGTCGAGCCCTCCGGCTCGACGCTCTCGAGCGTCGGGACCCCGACCGATTTCATCAGCGCCTTGGACGCGGGCTTCGACCCCATGATCTCGATCGTCTCGGGCGACGGCCCGATCCACGTCAGCCCGGCTTCGGTCACGGCCTTGGCGAAGTCCGCCCGCTCGGCGAGGAACCCGTAGCCGGGGTGCACGGCGTCGGCGCCGGCCCTCTCGGCCGCGTCGAGCACGGCCTCGATGTTGAGGTAGGTGTCGGCGGCTTCGGCTCCGGGCAGCAAGACGGCCTCGTCGGCCTCGTGGGCGTGCGGCTCCCCCGCGTCGGGCTCGGAGTAGACGGCGACGGTCGAGATGCCCATCTCCCGGCAGGTGCGGAATACCCGGCGAGCTATCTCCCCGCGGTTGGCCGCCAGGATCTTCGCCACGCTCACGTCACATCCTGAACACGCCGAACCGGTCCCCGCCCTCGACAGGCCCGGAGTGGATGGCCGAGAGGGCGATCCCGAGCACGGTGCGGGTGTCGCGGGGGTCGATCAGCCCGTCGTCGCGGACGCGAGCCGTGGAGTAGTAGGCCGTCTCGGTCTCCTCCATCATCTTGGTCAGCTCGGCGCTTCGCTCGGCGTCGGCCTCCTCGTCGAACTCGACTCCGTGCGACTCGGCCGACTGCCGGGCGACGATCGACATGACCCCGGCGAGCTGCTTCGGCCCCATCACCGCCACCTTGTGGTTGGGGTAGCCGAAGACGAACCTCGGGTCGTAGGCCCGCCCCGACATGCCGTAGTTGCCCGCTCCGTAGGAGACGCCGACCATCAGCGAGATGTGCGGCGCCTCGGAGTTGGCGACGGCGTTGATCATCTTGGCCCCGTCTTTGATGATCCCGCCCTGCTCGTACTCCTTGCCCACCATGTACCCGGTGGTGTTGTGGATGAAGATGATCGGGGTGTCGTAGCGGTTGCACAGTTGGATGTGCTCGGTGGCCTTCTCGGCCTCTTCGGAGAAGATGACGCCCCGCTGGTTGGCGACGACGCCGACCGGGTAGCCGTGCACCGAGGCCCACCCGGTGAGGATGGAGGGGCCGTAGGCCGCCTTGTACTCCTCGAAGCGGGAGCCGTCGGCGAAGCGGGCGACGATCTCTCTCATGTCGAAGGGGGCCCGCAGGTCGGCGGGGATCACGCCGAGAATGTCGTCGATGTCGTGGGCGGGCTCGTCGGCGGGCCGGGTGGGGCCGTATCCCCGCTTCCTCCAGTTGAAGTGGGCGACGATGTCGCGCCCCATGCGTATCGCCTCATGCTCGCTCTCGGCGTAGTAGTCGGACAGGCCGGAGACCTTGGAGTGCATCTCGGCGCCGCCGAGCTCCTCGTCGGTGGACTCCTCGCCGGTGGCCATCTTCACGAGGGGCGGGCCGCCGAGGAACACCTTGGCCTGCTCCTTGACCATCACGGCGTAGTCGCACATGGCCGGGAAGTAGGCGCCGCCGGCGGTGGAGGAGCCGAAGACGAGCGAGACGGTGGGGATACCGGCCTTGGACAGGCGGGTGAGGTTGCGGAACCACTTGCCGCCGACGATGAAGACCGCCGCCTGGTCGGGGAGGTCGGCACCTCCCGACTCGACCAGGTTGATGAGGGGGAGCCGGTTCTCCATGGCGATGTCCATGATCCGCAGCGACTTGGCCAGGGTGAAGCGGTTGAAGACGCCGGCCTGGCTGGTCGGGTCGTTGGCGAGCACGGCGCACTCGACGTTGTTGATCACGCCGATGCCGGTGACGACGTTGGCGCCGAGGGGTTTGTCCGAGCCCCAGGCGGCGAGGGTGGACAACTCGAGGAAGGGCGAGTCGCGGTCGAGGAGCAGCTCGATGCGCTCCCTGGCGAGGAGCTTGCCTCGATCTCGATGGCGCCGGACGTACTTCTCGCCGCCTCCGAGGCGGGCTTGGGCTTGCAGCTCCTCGAATTGGGCCAGCTTCGCCTCCATGGCGGCGCGGTTGGCCCGGTAGGCCTCCGAGCGCGCGTCGACGCGTGTGCCCAGCACCTGCATGACGGGGAGGCTAGCCGCCGGGCCGAGCCGACGGCCGGGTCGAGGGTTGCCCGGCCGATGCGTGTGCAGTATTGCGGCTCTCGTCGGTACTGCTGCACACGCTGACAGATGCGTGTGCAGTATTGCGGCTCTCGTCGGTACTGCTGCACACGCTGACAGATGGGTGTGCCGGGGCGCCGGGCGTCAGTAGTAGAAGCGGATGATGGTCTCGGCCACCATGGCGGGCTTCTCGCTCCCCTCCACCTCCATGGTCACCGTCCGGTCGACCTGGATGCCGCCGGGGACCTCGCTCACGTCGTCGACCCGCACACGGGCCCTGATCCGCGAGCCGACGGGGACCGGCGCGGGGAACCGCACCTTGTTCAGCCCGTAGTTGACGGCCATACGCGGCGACCCCACGTCTAGAGGGATCTCGTTCACGAGCGGGACCGTCAGCGCAAGGGTCAGGAAGCCGTGGGCGATAGTGCCGCCGAACGGGGTCAGCTTCGCCTTCTCCTCGTCGACGTGGATGAACTGGTGGTCGTCGGTGGCCGCGGCGAAGGCGTTCACGCGGCTCTGGGTGATTTCCATCCAGTCGCCTGTGACCGCCTCCGCCCCGACCGTCTCACTCAGCCTCTTGGGCGCCACCCCGTCCATGGCTCGATGATGGCAGAGTTGGGCTGCGACCGCAAACCGCGTATCCTGGGCCCATGGCCGAACCAACGAAGCTGATGGTATGGATTGATCAGGACCTGTGCACCGGGGACGGGATCTGTGAGGAGATCACCCCGGACGTGTTCCAGGGCCGCGACGACGGGCTCTGGGTCGTCAAGGAAGACGCCAAGCACTTCGGGACCACCGTCGTCTTCGACGGCGAGCAGGCGCCCGACGGCGCCCGAGGCCTGGCCCGCGTGCCCGACCACCTCATCGACGACGTGGTCGAGTCGGCCGAGGAGTGCCCGGGCGAGTGCATCATGGTGGAGCCCTACCAGGAGTCCGCGGCCCACACCCCCTAACCCCCAGAATACCGGAAGACCGGCTTCCTAATGCTCTGGATTCGCCTATACCGTAGTTTGTGCATTGAGAATTGGGCCGCGGCCCGATCCGGCCACTCCACGCGGCGCGACTTGACCCAACCGGACGGGGCGCCCGGCGCCTCAGGAGAGTGAGCGGCCGCCGCCTGCGACCACCACATGGCCGGTGATGTATGAGGAGAGGGGGGTGAGCAGGAACCAGACGACGTTGGCTATCTCCTCCGGCCTGCCCATGCGGTCGAGGGGGATCGCCGAGACCATCTTCTCCAACGTGCCCTCCGGGATCGCCATCGCCATCTCGGTCCCGATCAGCCCCGGCGCCACGGCGTTGACCCGCACATGGGGCGCCAACTCCAGCGCCATGGCCCTGGTCAACCCGACCAGGCCGCCTTTTGACATCGAGTAGTTGTACTGGCCGAAGCCGCCCAGGTAAGACCGGGAGGCCATGTTGACGATCGACCCGCCCTCGGCCATCAACGGCGCCAACTCCACCGAGAGGCGGTAGGCCGCGCCGAGGTTCACGTCGAGGACCGCCCGGAAGCTCTCGTCGGTCATGTTGACCAAGCGCGAGTCCCGTGTGATCCCGGCGTTGTTGACCAGCCCGAGGAGGGGCGCCCGAGCCTTCTCGACGGCCTCTCGCACCGCCGCTACCCCGTCGTCGGAGGTCAGGTCGGCTTGGACCGGCGTGATAGCCGCTCGGGGGAAGTCGGTCGCCGGAGGGGAGTCGCTCGCCGGGGTGGAGACGTCGGCGCCGATGACGGTGAGCGACGGGATGGCAGCCATCCGCTCCGCCACGGCCAAGCCGATGCCGCGGGCCGAGCCGGTGACGACTATCGAGCCTCTCACGGCAACGCCTTCCCGATGTGGGAGGCGCCGACGCGAATCAACTCGCCGGTGACCCCGTCGGAGGCCGACATCTGTTCCGCCCAACGCTCGACGGAGGCTCGGTCGGCGCCGGAGTCGTAGGCGACCACGTTGGCGGTCCACCCTTTCCTCGCCCCCTCGGCGGCGGCGGTCCGGGCGGCGGAGAGGAGGCCCGCCGCCACCATGGCGTCGCCCGCTCCGCCTCTGCCCAGCAGGTCGTCGTGGCGCACCACATACACAAATGCAGCCTCGGCCTGCGCGGCCGCCCGGCTCATCTCGAAGGCGCGCTCAAGCTCGTCGCGGATCTCTCGCCAGTCGTCGCCGACGGGTCGGGCCCAGAACACGCTCACGGCGCCGTCGCCGTCCCTTCTTCGATCATCTTCTCCACCGTGGCCGGGTCGACGCCCATTTCGACGAGAACCTCTCGGGTGTGGCTGCCCAGCGCCGGGGGAGGGGCGCCGGCGAGGGCGGGCCCGCCGTCGAACCGGATGGGCGACCCGGTGGCGCGGACCCGGCCTGCGGTGGGGTGGTCGTACTCGACAAGCATCCGGTGGAGGCGGGCCTGTGGGTCGTCGAGGGCCTCGGCGAGGGTGAGCACTCGGCCCGTCGGCAGCCCGGCGCCGCCGAGCAGGCCGACCCAGTGCTCGGCGGTCTCCGTCTTGAACACCTGGGCCAGGCTCGCAGTCAGCGTCTCCCTGTCGGCCATCCGCTTCTCGTTTGTGGGATGACTCTCGGCGAGGTCGGGCCGCCCGATCGCCTTGCAGAGCAGCGAGAAGTGGCGGTCGGAGACGATGCCGAGCGTGAAGGGCGCGTCGGACGCCTCGAACACCTGGTTGGGGGCGAGGAACACGCTGGCGGTCCCGGTTCGCTCGGGTTGGGCGCCGGCCATCAGGCCGATGGCGTTCCAACCGGACTGGACGGCCATCAACCCGTCCCGCAACGAGACATCGACTCGCCTGCCCCGACGCGGCGTCTCCGCCAGGGCGGCGGCGACGGCCAAGGCGGTGTTGGTGGCGGCGACATAGTCGCCGATGGTGGTGGCGGTCTTGCGGGGGCCGTCCCCGGGCTCGCCGGTGATCGAGATCATCCCGGACTCGCCTTGGAAGATGACGTCGACTCCGGCCCGGCTGGCGTAGGGCCCCGTCGAGCCGAACGCCGACACGGTCGCGTAGACGACCTCGGGGCTCAGCTCCCGGCACCGGCCCTCCCCGAGGCCGAGCCGTTCCATGGCCCCGTGCCGCAGGTTGTGCAGCACCACGTCGGCCTTTCCTACGAGATTGTCGAGCACCTGCCTGGCGACTCGGCTCTTCGTGTCGAAGGAGACCGACTCCTTTCCCCTGTTTACGGCCATGAAGAACGCCGACTCGCCACCTTGGAAGGGGCCGAACCGCCGGCCCAAGTCTCCTGCGGGAGGCTCCACCTTGATGACGCGGGCCCCGAGGTCGGCGAGGAGCATGCCGGCGTAGGGGGCTGCGATCAGGTTGCCGAGCTCGACGACGACGGTCCCTTGCAGCGGCCCGCCGGCCGTCCCGGCCGGCGGGCCGCCCGACACCCCTTCCAGCGGCCGCCCCGCCGCCCCCTCAGGCACGTTCCACCACCATGGCGACGCCTTGACCGACCCCGACGCACATCGCGGCCAGGCCGTATCGGCCTTTCCGCCTGGCCAGCTCGTGCACGAGGGCGCCGACGATCCGGGCGCCAGACGCGCCGAGCGGGTGCCCGACGGCGATGGCGCCGCCGTTGACGTTGACTTTGGCGGGGTCGAGGTCGAGCAGCCGCATCGAGGCGAGGGCCTGGGAGGCGAAGGCCTCGTTCAGCTCGATCAGGTCGAGGTCGGCGACGGCGAGACCGGCTCGGGCCAACGCCTTCTCGGAGGAGGGCGCCGGGCCGATTCCCATGACGTCGGGGTGCACTCCGGCGGCGGCGGAGGAGACGATGCGGGCCATCGGGGTCAGCCCGTGGTCGGCCAGGCCCTTCTCGGTCGCCAGCATCAGGGCGGCGGCCCCGTCGCTCATCGGCGAGGAGTTGCCCGCCGTGACCGTCCCGCTTTCTTTGAAGACCGGCTTGAGGCCGGCCAGCTTTTTCATCGAGGTCTCGCGCCGAGGCCCTTCGTCGCTCTCGACGAGGACGGCGGCCGCACCTCTCGGGTCGGCGGGGGCCTCGATCGGCTCGATCTCGTCGGAGAGTCGCCCGGCGTCGGCCGCGGCGACAGCCTTCCGATGGCTGCCCAGGGCGAAAGCGTCTTGGTCGTCGCGGGCGACGGACCATCTCTCGGCGACCTTCTCGGCGGTCATCCCGAGGCTGATCGGCGGGTACATCTCCTCCATACGCGAGTTGACGAGCCGCCATCCGAGGACGGTGTCGGCGGAGACCGGGTCGCCGGTCGGGAACCCCCGCTCGGCCTTGAGCGTGACGTAGGGGGCGCGGGACATCGACTCCGACCCGCCGGCGATCATCACGTCGCCCCACCCATCCATGAGGGCCTGGCGCGCGGAGATCACCGCTTGCAGGCCGGAGCCGCACAGGCGGTTGACCGTGACTCCGGCCGTCTCGACGGGGAGACCGGCGAGCAGGCCCGCCATCCTCGCCAGGTTGCGGTTGTCTTCGCCGGCCTGGTTGGCGGCCCCCCACCAGATGTCTTCCACAGCCGCCGGGTCGAGGCGCCGGTTGCGGGCCAAGAGGCGGGTCGCGGCGTGCGCCGCGAGGTCGTCGGGCCGCACGAGGGCGAGCCGCCCCCCGAGTTTGCCCATCGGCGTGCGGCAGGCGTCGACTATGTAGACGTCAGCCATCACCCGATCATACGGCCAACGCCCCGGGCGGAGGGGGGCCGTTCAAGCCTTCTCGGCCGGGCGCCGATAGCGACTTGTGCTAGGAAGCGACGGCATGGAGGTCGGATGCATCTTGCGGGGGAGCTGACCGACTGGGGCATCAACGACCTGCTTCAAATCATGCAGGTCACCAAGAAGACCGGATCGCTCGACATCACCGCCGCACCCAATGGGCGAGTCCACTTCCGCGAGGGCATGGTCACAGGCGCCGAGGTCTCCGACGCCAAGGGCGCCAGGGCGGGCGCCGACCTCAGCGGGGTGGTCGATATCGTCTACGCCCTCTCAAGGTTGGAGTCGGGCACTTTCACGGTCGGCCCGGCCGACGGCCCCGACTCGCCGCGTTGGTCGGTCGATGAGGTGATGGCCGATGTGGAGGTGGTGAGATCCCTCGAAGACGAGGTCACCAAATCCGGCCTTGTCGAGGCGGCCGGGGTGCGGCTCGCCAAGGAGGTCTCCGAGCCGATGACGTTGGCGCCGGCCGACTGGTCGGCTCTCGTCTTGTTGGTGCGGCCGTTCACCTTCGGCGGTCTTGAGACGGAGTTGGGCCGGGGCGGGGCGGTCCGGGTGTTCCACGCGTTGCATCGTTTGGGAGTCGCCGAGGCCGTTGAGGAGGTCGAGCCGGAGGCGGCTGATCTCCCGACGGAGGGTGAGGCTCTTGCGGACGCGCCACATGCGCCTCCGCATGCGGCGGCGCATGTTGGGGAGGGCCCTTCCCGGTCGACGTTCTCTTCCGACCTGGGTGGGCCCGTCGGCGCCGGGACCGACTCCGGCGACGCCCCTGAGGCCGACTTCGGCGCCGTCTCCGAATCCGAGCCCGGGGACCACTCGACTGCCGAGTCGGGCGACGACTCCAGAGCCGAGTCGGGCGACGACTCCAGAGCCGAGTCGGGCGACGACTTCAGAGCCGAGTCGGGCGACGACTCCAGAGCCGAGGCGGGCGATGTCCCTGAGGCTGAAGCCGAGGCGGGCGATCACTCCAAGGCCGAGTCGAGCGACGCCTCCGACGACTCGCCCGGCGACGACGCCCCCGGCGGCGACGCCTCAGAGATGGCTGAGGGCGAGGCTTCGGCGGCCCTCGGCGTGTCGGCCCCGGCCTCGACCACCCTCACCGACGGCGTCTACAACGAGATCCGCAGGCTCCGCAGCCGAGCGGTCGAAGGGAAGCTGAGCGCCCGCGGGCAGCGGTCGCGTCGCTGACCCGGCCCCCGTCGGCCGACCCGGCCCCCGTCGGCCGACCCCGGCCCGCACGCCCCTACAATCGCCGGGTGAGCGAGAGAAGCACCGTCGCAGTGGTCGGCGTGGGCGCCATGGGCGAGGCGCTGGCCGCCGGGTTGTTGTCCGCCGGTTGGGCGCCGCATGAGATCTCCCTCTGCGTCAGGCGAACCGACCGCGGCGAAGAGTTGGCCGCCCAGCTGGGTTGCCCGACCACCCTCGACCCGCTGGAGGCGATGGAGGGTCGGGACGTGATCGTCATTGCCGTCAAGCCCAGGGACGCTCATGCGGTCCGGGACGCCATCGCCGGGTCGGTGGCCGAAGGTCAGACTGTCATCTCTCTGGCCGCGGGCGTCACCACCGCGTTCTACGAGGAGACTCTCGGCGAAGTCCCTGTGGTCAGGGCCATGCCCAACACACCCGCCCTCGTGCGGGAGGGCGTCACGGGCGCCGCCGCCGGCGCCCACGCCGGGGCCGAAGACCTTGAGTCCGCCCGCGAGGTGTTGGGGGCGGTGGGAGACGTCCAGGTGATGGACGAGTCGCTGCTCGACGCCGTCACCGCCGTGTCGGGCACCGGCCCGGCATATGTGTTCCTTCTAGCGGAGGCCCTGACCGAGGCCGCCATGCGCGAAGGCCTGTCCCGCCACGTCGCGGAGAGCTTCGTGCATCAGACCATCCGGGGCGCAGGCCATCTCCTCACCGGCACGGGGAAGAGCCCGGCAGAGCTTCGCTACGAGGTGACGTCGCCGGGAGGCACAACCGCCGCCGCCGTGCACGTCCTTGAGGAGCGGGGGTTCAGGGCCCTTGTTGAAGACGCTGTCCGGGCCGCCGCGTTGCGCGCCGCGGAGCTGGGCGGGAGCGCCTGAGGGCGACCTCGCCGCCGACCCGGGCGCGGGTGAGGCGCCGACGCGGCCCGCCGCCCCGTCGGAGACAGGGCCAGAGCCGGGCCCGGTCGGGCACGATTACACTCGCTGGTCATGGCGTTGACCGAGGAACGGCGGGACAACCAGCGGGCGACGAGCAAGGCGGCCCGACTCCTAGAGGCGACGGGGGCGGCGGCGGCCGTCGGGACGCTGGCCCTGGGCGTGGTCGGCACCCTGCCGGGGCATCCGCACTTCGAGGTGGGGCGCACGATCTTCGGCAACATCGCAGACTGGCTCGTCGCGGTGTTCTACGTCGGCCTCGCCGCCTTCCTCTGGCTGACGTTCCACCTGTTCGCGAGACGAGCCGCTAGCTGGGGCCAGGGCCGGCCGGACCAGCGCACCGGCCGGCGCCGGGAGCGGGTCACGCTCCTCAGGGAGGCGCTCTCCATGAAGACGGTCATGCGCGACCGCAGGGCCGGGTTGATGCACTCCCTCATCTACTACGGGTTCCTCGTCCTCTTCTTGGGCACCGTGACCCTCGAGATCGACCACCTGCTGCCTGCGAGCCTCAAGTTCCTCCACGGCGGCTTCTACCAGGGTTACTCCGCCGTGCTCGACGCAGCCTCCCTGGCCTTCCTGGCGGGGCTGGCCCTCGCCGTCGTCGGCCGTTACCTGGCGCCGATGCGGCGGCTCCGGTCGAAGACGAGGCCGGAGGACGCCCTGATCCTCGGCGTCCTGGCCGTGATCGGGGTCACCGGCCTGCTGACCGAGGCGGCCCGCATCGCCTTGGCGGGACGGCCCGATTTCGAGGTGTGGTCGTTCGTGGGACACCCGCTGTCCGCCCTCTTCGAGCAACAGAGCGCAGGCGGCTGGCACCGTTTCTTCTGGGTCTCTCACGCCGCGGCGTTCGCCCTCTTCCTCGTAGCGCTCCCGACGACGAAGCTCCGCCACATGGTCACCTCCCCCGCAGACATGTTCCTCTCGCCGAGGGAGCGGGCGAGGGGGGCGATGCGGGAGTTGCCCAACCTGATGGAGGCGGACGACATCGAGACGATCGGCGCGAGCGTGGCCGCCGACCTGACGTGGAAGCAGATCTTCGACGCCGACGCCTGCACGGTGTGCGGCCGTTGCACCTCCGTCTGCCCGGCCAACCTGACGGGCAAGCCGCTCGACCCCCGGGAGATGGTCCTGAAGACAGGGGCGGCGGCCGCCTCAGCGGCGGGGGTGTCGCCCCCGGTCTCGTCCCCGACGACCCTGGAGGGTGCGGGCTCGTTGTTCGAGGCGATCGGCCCCGACGAGGTGTTCGCCTGCACGACCTGCCGGGCGTGCGACGAGATCTGCCCGGTCAACATCGAGATCGTCGACCGCATCCTCGACATGCGACGCCACCTGACCCTCATGGAGTCGGAGTTCCCCGCGGAGTTGGGTAAGGCCTTCGTCGCCATGGAGAACCAGTCCAACCCGTGGGGCCTCAGCCCGCAGGCCAGGGCCGACTGGGTTTCGGAGGTGGGCTTCGAGGTGCCGGTCCTCGGCGAGAACGGGAAGACGACGGCCGAGTACCTGTGGTTCGTCGGGTGCGCAGGCGCCTACGACGACCGCAACACCGCGGTGTCGGTCGCCCTCGCCAGGCTTCTCCACGAGGCGGGAGTCGACTTCGCCATCCTGGGGACCAGAGAGATGTGCAGCGGCGACCCGGCCCGGCGAGCGGGCGCCGAGCTTGTCTTCCAGCAGCTCGCTCTCGGCAACATCGAGACGTTCAACGAGCTAGGCGTGACCAAGATCATCACCCAGTGCGCCCATTGCTTCAACACGATCGGCGCCGAGTACAAGGCGTTCGGCGGCGACTACGAGGTTGTGCATCACAGCCAGTTGTTGGCCGAGTTGCTCAGGCAGGGCCGTCTCCGCCGGCCGGTCGGGGCCGACGGGGCGCCGAAGAAGATCACCTACCACGACGCCTGCTACCTGGGGCGCCACAACGACGTCTACCTGGCCCCCCGCGAGGTGGTGGGGGCGTCGGGCGGCCGGGTGGTTGAGATGGGCCGCCACGGCACGAGGGCGCTCTGTTGCGGCGCGGGCGGCGGCCGCTTCTGGATGGAGGAGAAGACGGGCAAGAAGGTGAACGTCGAGCGGGCCGAGGAGGCTCTGGCCGTCGAGGCCGACGAGATCGCCGTGGCGTGCCCGTTCTGTTTTGTGATGCTCGACGACGGCGTCAAGGAGCTGGGACGCGAGGACACACCGGTCCGGGACATCGCCATGATCCTCGCCGACGGGCTCGACGGGCTCGACGGGCTCGACGTGCTCGACGGCCCGCCGGGAGCGGGTTGACCGACCGTGGCGCCTGGCTCGGGCTCGTCGCGCTGCTGGCGGCCTCGGCATGCTCGCAGCCTGCTCTCGGCCCTTCGCCGACCGACCCGCCGCCGACCGCGATCACCGTTGCGGCGACCACGACCTCGACTCTCAAGACGGCAGAGGCGGTCGCTCGTGTTGAGGCCTGCTTGGCCGACCGGGGGGTCGACATCGAGCCTGTTCCTTTCGACGCGAGCGGCCGCCCTCGTTTGGAGCTTGTTATGAGGGGCCTCGACTTCTCCTCCCTGGAGACGGCCGACGCGCTGACGGCGTGCGCCGAGCCTCTCTCGGCGGGCGCTCTCCGCCTCGACGGCGGCTCTGAGCTGCGGGAGGGTGTCGTGGAAGCGCTCGCCGCCTTCAGCCGGTGTGTGCGCGCCCGCGGAGCGCCGGGTTTCCCCGACCCGAGGGCGGCCTTCGACGGGGTCGGCGCCCCTTTCCCGGCCGACGAGATCCCTTTCTCCGACCCCGACCTTGGGCCGGCCGTCAGCGTCTGCGCCGAGCGCCTGAAGTGATGCAGCGGTGTTGTGTGCCGAGCGGCGAGCCGGAATGGCCCGCGCCGGGCACGATTGAGTGGAAGATGGCCTCAATCGAGGTTCCCGAGATCCCCCCCTACGCCGCTGAGGTCTTCGGCCCCGACGTAGTCTCCGGCGCCGAGGAGGTCTTCGACCCCGACGTTTGGTGGCAGTTGGTCTGGGACCACCCGGAGCTCCTCGCCTACGCCGACGAGGACTTCGACCTCGAGAAGGCCCTCGATCCCGACCATCGGTGGCGGGTGGTCGTCTGGGCCGACCCGGTGAACCTCATGTGCTACGTCGTGTACGTCTTCCGCAAGCTGTGCGGGTTCGCCAAGGTGAAGGCGACGGCGGTGATGCTGCAGGTGCACCATGAGAAGCGGGCGGTCGTCCTCAGGGCGCGTCGGGAGCAAGCCGAGTTCGACTGTCTCCAGCTTCAGAGTCACGGCTTGTGGGCTACGGTTGAGCCGTGACTTCGTTCAAGACCGTCGAGTCGGGCATCCAGTGCAACTTCAAGCCCGAGGATCGGAGGCTCTTGGCGGAGATCGTCCCGATGCTGGAGGGCCTGGGGCCTCTCGACAAGGACCCGGCCGCGAGGAGGCTCAAGGTCCCCCTCTATCGTCACGACCCCACGGTCGACGACAAGCTGCGGCCCTTTGCGGAGAAGGAGCTTGCCGCGGCGCGCCGGTCCGATCGCGAAGTCTTCACCAGAGTCGTCGACGCCGACGACCCTGTGATCGTGACCGAAGACGAGGCGTCCGCCTTCCTGAGGGTCGTCAACGAAGGTCGCCTGGCGTTCGCCGCGAGGTTCGGCTTCGGGGCCCCGGGCGACTATGACGGTCTCAGCGACGACCGGCGCAAGACCCTCGAGGACTTGCGTCGCGTGCTGCATCTGCTGACCGTCGAGCTGTCGCGTCCCCTCTAGGCCCTCACATCATCGCCGACGCCGGCATCACAACCCCGATACGTCGGGAGACACGGGAGCGGCGCTGGCGCTGTTGAGCCTGAACACTGCAGCGGCTTGCTTCGCCCGGTGTTACGAAGTGGGTGATCGACGCCTCGGCTATCCGGAGACTTAGGACAGGTGGTGGCGCTGCCGGCGTTCTCGAGTGTGGTAACCGTTAGGTTGTCGATAGCACCATCTCAAAGAACACCGGCTTGCTAGCTGGCGGCAATTGCGGCAAAAGCGCAGAGCTTGTCGAGTTGATCGACTCGACCGTTGCTGAGAACACATATTAGCGGAAGGTAGCCGCGTAGGCGGCGAGGTCTATGTGGAGGGCGGCGGTGGCGGGACGGTCACGTCGTTGCGGGTGGATCTTGGCACGATCGCGGGCAACAAGATCGCGGTTGCACCCGCCTTCTGGACGGTTCGGCTCGGGGGCCGGGTTCGCCGGTTGGTTACCGGGCGACCACGGCGACGTCCATGTCTGTCGATGTGAGCAACACAGACGTGCCGGACCGCGATTTCGGCTATGAGCCGCCGCACACGATCAGCGGTCTTGTCTAAGAGGATCTGGACGGCAACGGGGCGAGAGACGGCGGCGAGGTCGGCATCGGGGGCGTCACCCTGACGTTGACCAAGACCGACGGGACCGGCGGGGCCCCTACGACGACGACCAACGACGACGGGAGTACCTTTTCCTTGGTGACGAAGGATTCGATCCCTGGGGCGACCCTGGCGGAGCTGAAGCGCCTTAGGCCGAAGCGGATCATCGTCCTCGGCGGGATGGGTGTGGTGTCGGTCGAGGTGGAGACAGCCTTGGCGCCGCTGACAGCGGGGCGGGTGTCGTGTCGGCCGAGGTGGAGACAGCCCCGGCGGCGTACACAGCCGGGAGGGGTGTCTCGCTTGGCGGGCGCCGACCGGTACCGGACAGCGGCGGCGATCTCCAAGGACGGGTTCGGGCCGGGCGCGCCCATCGCCTACATCGCCACTGGGCTCGACTTCCCCGACGCGTTGGCGGGCGGGGCGACGGCGGCGTTGAAGGACGGCCCGGTCCTGCTCGTCTCAGCAACGTCGATCCCGAAGGCGACGCACGACGAGCTGACCCGCCTGAAGCCGAAGCGGGTCGTCGTGTTGGGCGGGACCGCCCGTCGTTGCAGAATCCATCAGAGACGACCTCAACACCTACGTCCGTTGACGATCCGGGGCCGGCCCGGCCGGGCCGGCCCCGGATCAGCAGTCGGCGGGGCCCCTCTCCCTGTCCGTGTCGGAGGGTCTGCGGATTTGGGCCTTGACCTTGTCCGGTTCTGTGGTATACTGTGCTTCTCTATGAGCCCGGGAGGTTTGTCTTGATCGGTCAGTCTTCGTCTGTTCGTCCGTTGCGTCGTCTCGCT
>Ga0056123_1000106_pt1 | contig 16880 bp, 19 predicted proteins | sample WorMetHEROISLAND_3_FD_71122 | JGI IMG/M metagenome (GOLD analysis project Ga0056123, IMG submission 71122) | Marine gutless worms symbiont microbial communities from Max Planck institute for Marine Microbiology, Germany - Olavius sp. 3 HERON ISLAND ...
AAACTGTCGTAAGGAGCAGATTTTACGGACTCACCTTGATAATGCATTATTTGTGTGGTAGGGAGATAATATATTTCTAATCCTTGTTGGTTGACCTTATAGCATAAATCAAGGTCTTCACCGTACATGAAAAACCGTTCATCAAATCCACCTATTTTTTTGAATAAATCGGAACTTAAAAGCATGCAAGAACCACTAATTGCATCAATTTTATGAGTTTTTTCAGGATCCAAATAATTCAAATTATAGCGCCCAGTCCAATTAGAATTTGGAAAAATTTTGTCCAAGCCGAATAATTTTGGTAATGCCACAGCAATTGTTGGGAAAGATCTTTTACATCCCTTTTGCAAAGTACCATCAGAATTGACAATCTTTGGTCCAACCATTCCTGCATTAGGATTTTTTTCAAGATGTTCTAACAAGATTGATATTGTATTTTCTTCAATTATTGTATCTGGATTTAGAATTAGAAAATATTCACCCTGTGCAATTTTTGCAGCCTGATTAACAGCTTTCCCAAAACCAATATTTTTATCATTTTGAATACAAATTACATCAGTAAATTTTAATTTTATTGCAGGAATTGTTCCATCGTAGGAATTATTATCAACGACAATGATTTCTATTTCACCACTGTAATTTGATTTTTTTATTGAATCAATAGAATGAATTATGTATTGCTTAACATTATAACTAACAATTAAAACCGAAACAAACCGCTGATCAGTTTTCATTTATACCAGCCTAATAATTTCCATAACCGAAAACGCCATACGTTAAAGGCTGTTTCGATCATGATTGCACGTGACATTTTTGATTGCCCAATTGTTCGATCAATAAAAATAATTGGATGTTCGTAAATCTTATATCCCTTCCGTTCCGCATGAAAGTTCATCTCAATTTGGAAGGCATAACCTTGTGAACGTATATTATCTAAATCAATATTTTCTAAAACATTGCGGCGCCAAGCTTTAAATCCACCCGTTAAATCTTTTATTTTTACACCGGTAACAATACGTGAATATAGATTTGCACCGTAGCTTAAAAATAAGCGTCGTAGAGGCCAGCGAACGACACTAATGCCATCGCAATAGCGACTACCAATAACAATATCATTTTCACTGAGTAACTCTAGCATTTTGGGTACATCTTCAGGATCATGTGACAAATCGGCATCCATTTGCACAATATAATCGTAATCGCGCTGCAATGCCCACCTAAAACCGTAACAATAAGCTGTGCCAAGACCGCGTTTCTTGGGGCGCTGCGCAAGATGAATTTTCTGATTAGTTTTTTGCATTTGTTTAACAATTTTTGCCGTGCCATCAGGTGAATTATCGTCAACAACTAAAATATGAAAATTGGCATTTATTTCATGCAATTTTGAGATCAGCGATTTAATATTTTTAGCTTCGTTATAGGTTGGGGTAACAATTAGGGTTTTCATTTATCAAATCGTTCTTTGATTGAATTTATACAATCTGCCAAATTAGCACATTTTACATTTAATTCACGTTCGATTTTTTCGGTACGCAAACCGCCTTTTAATGGCCTCGGAGCAGCTTGATTTAAACTTGCTGTACTGATAATTGATATTAAATTTTTATTTAATTCAAAAACATCGGCAATAATTTCAGCAAATTCAAATCGGTTTAAATAGGTAGCACCACAGTAATTATAAACACCCGTAACGTATTTCGAAATTATTAGCTCGATTATTTCTGCCATGTTTACTGTCCATGTTGGATTATTCCACTGATCGTTAACTACATTGATAGTTTTATTAGATTTTAAAGAATCAACCACCCATTTGATAAAACTTGCTTTGGTGCCGATGTAATAATCGTATAATACATTTGATCTAACTATACAAAAATTTTTCACAGAATTCGGTAAAAGTAATTCCGCTGCTAATTTTGATTTTCCATATGTACTGAGCGGATTTGGAGTTGCGTCTTCAGCATAAGGTCCGGTTAATCCATCAAAAATATAGTCAGTTGAAATTTGTATAAATTGACCTTGAAAATTATTAGACAACAATTCAACAGCTTTCGTATTAATTTGATAGGCCTTTTCAGGATTTAGTTCACAACCATCGACATCAGTGTAGGCAGCTAAATTCAAAATTACATCCGGATAAAATTTATTAATACACTTATCTATTTGATCTTGTTGTGTAACATCCAAAGCAATATAAGGCGTAATTAAATTGGGAACACGTTTAGATACATCAGTTGCAAGAATATTAAATTTGCCATACAGTTGGTTTAAAACAGAATTACCTAACTGCCCCAATGCGCCAGTGACTAATATTTTTTTCAACTTTTATTTTACAGTAAATGAGTGAGCAATGATGTCTAACTGCCTCATGAAAATAGCTTTATTTTTACCTGGCATAAAAACTAACATATTTAAATTGTAGGTTCGGTCCGACACTCCATCGTACAATGAATAATTTAAAAATGGTCCACCGCGGGCTTCATCATTTGATTCCCAAATTCCCTGTGATTTCCACGCTAGCCAATTGTTAAAATCTACTGGTTCCATGGAAAATTTGTAATTATTATATTTTATCGATTTGTAATATTTGCTTGGAAATTGTTTAGAGTACATGACTGCCGCAGTCGAATCTTCAATTACCAAGCCCGGCTCCCAATGGATTGAAAACCATTGATAAGGTAGTTCTCGGCCAAGCCAAACAAAATTGCTGTCTGGTAATTCTTTGATAACTTCCCAACCCCATGGAATTTGCATTTGCCAACCGTATTTGTCTAAAAAATGCTTGGTTAAATTCTTTTGGCGATCATTTCCAAATAAAAACTTTTTTTGTTTTTTTTCAAATAATTCATCAAAATGTGATTTAATCCACTCCGACTTTCCACTCAAAGCTGATTTAATCTCCTCAATATTTTTGCCACTAATTATCATAAATAATTGATTTTTATTGAATTGGTTCTCAGAAAAAATAATTTGTTGATTTCCAGAAATTGTATTTTCGAACAGTTCATCACCTAACAATGATTTAACTAATTTAGTGCTTAAATTGGTCTCATCAGCTCCGATGGAGCCAATTATTAGATTAGTTTGCCGTTTTAACTCAGTATAGCCAATTGGGTTTGCAAAATTTAATTTATAGATTGGCTCAGGTTGCGGTGTGTAGATTGTATCCGCAAAAACTTCCGACAAAATATTTTTTATTGGTGCTCGGTGTTCCTCAGCTGTGATGACGGTAATCTCATCAGCGGCGCCGATTGCTTCCCGTTTGAGATTACAATTAGTGAGAGACAATATAGCTATCAGTATCAATAAATAGTATTTTATCATTTTGATTAAAATTGTTTGTTTTCTAATAGAATATAAATTAAACCATTCAAATATTACTTATCAAATTGAGAAGTGGATCAACACTAAACTATTTTTTGTCTCTCTTATTTATATGATCTAATTTGTTCATTGGTAAAGTTGAATATATTCCACTGACTTTTTTCGGCAATGCAATCATATATTCAACTATAACATTTACTAATTCAAATAATTTAACTACAACATCAGGATCATCTGTATCAATCTGACCTGGATGTACCGCTTCATTTCCTGTAACTCGAACAATATCTAAGGATTCTTGCACAATCTCAGGCAATCCTTTTCTAACTAATTTGGAAATATCTTCATTAATATTATTACCTTTTTCTCCTAATTCTTTACATAATTTTTGTATTCCAAGTCTTAATAGTGCAGCAGCTCCCCTAGGAGATTTACTTTGAATACTTGCTGCTTCAATATACAATTTATTAACACTTTCTGGCATTTCAATATTAGGAAATGGTGCATTACCAATATCAGGATAGTACATATTTTTATATATCCATAGAGTATTTTTCCTACAATGAACACACTTTGAAACATTTATGGAATTATTACTCTGGTACTGATCACCCGACCAATCAATTCCCCACCATTTTTGCTCTGCTATAGTTCCACAATGTGGGCAAGTAAATGATCGGTTACGTAATACTGGCTTGATATATTTCATATTAATTCATTATTAAACGATTTGATATTGATAAATGAGTACAACATTTTGCCATAAAGTCAAATATATATGATATTGCGGAGAGGGAGGGATTCGAACCCTCGGTTCCGTTTAAGCGGAACACTCACTTAGCAGGCGAGCGCCTTAAGCCAACTCGGCCACCTCTCCAAATAAATTCGTTATAATTTGACAGGCAAAATTAATTCTACCATTATGAAATTCAAACCGATTATTAAGCCAATACAAACTGTTTACCACCCACTTGTGCAACAGCTCCTTTTAATTCCAATGATAACAAAATTCCTAATAGCGCAGTGACTTCAATCCCACTTTTATTACATAGTACATCTACCTGAATTGGTTCATCTGATAAATGTTTTATAACGGTCCGCTCTCTTTTGCTCAAATCCAAACGAATTGATTGTTGCATTGGGCTGATGGGTTTAAATAATCTACTACTAATATTATCAAGTACTTGTTCAGTATTATGATAAGGAATTGCGCCATTTCGAATCAAGCGATTACAGCCTAAACTTTGCTTATCTGTAATCCGCCCGGGAACTGCAAATACTTCGCGATTTTGATCTACCGCATTTAAGGCAGTAAGGATTGCTCCACTACGATCTCCAGCTTCTACTATAATCGTCGCATGCGCCAACCCACTGATAATTCGATTTCTTTGCGGAAAATTACCTGCTTCCGGTTTTGTACCAAGTGGAAACTCACTAATTATTGTGCCTTTTTCAACAATATTTTGGGCTAATTTATGATTTTCACTCGGGTAAATTATATCCAGACCATTGCCCAACACAGCGATTGTGCGCTTTTTATTTTGGACAGTTGCTGAATGAGCAATTGTATCAATTCCCCTTGCCAAGCCACTAATTATTGTAATATTTTTTTCCGACAACTCAGCTGCAATTGATTTTGCAATCCTTTTACCATACTGTGTAGCAGTACGCGTTCCAACAATTGCTACCGCATCTTCTTTATATTTTATTGGCTTTCCAATTGAAAATATGACGACCGGTGGATCATAAATCTTTTTCAATAATTGAGGATATGTTTTATCCCAAAAACATACAATATTGATATTCTTTTTTTGCGTTTCTTCAAATAGTTTTTTACCGAAATCAAAATCCTTGTATGCTAAAATAGCTTGTGCTGATTTTTGATCAATGCCATCAACACTGCAGAGTTCGGTTATAGACAGAGAAAATATTTGCTCAATATCATTATATTTGGTGGTCAGATTTCTAATCTTCTGCGGTCCTATTTTTCTTACATTTAATAAATTTAGAAGAGCTATAATTAGATTACTTTTCATTTAACTTTGTATCAACTAAATTTATTAAATCCTTTATAGCATATCCAGTAACTGATGATATATCAATAGTATGTTCGCAATTTTTCAACCATTGCTTTGATAATTTATCAGACGTAACAAGGTCACATTTTGTTCGAACAACTATCAATTCTTTATCCTTTAATGCGGGATTGAAGGCAAATAATTCCTCTTGCAATAATTTTAAAGTTGAATCGGGTGAGTCATCGGTAGCATCAATTAATAATAATAATAATTTAGTACGCTCAATATGTTTCAAAAACTGATGCCCCAACCCTTTTCCTACACTGGCACCTTTAATAATTCCGGGAATATCCGCCATTACAAATGAACGAAAATCCTCAACCTTAACTATACCTAAATACGGCTGCAAAGTTGTAAACGGATAATCAGCGATTCTGGGTGTGGCTGATGTAATTCTCGACAATAAGGTGGATTTCCCTACATTTGGTAGACCTACCAAACCAACATCGGCTAACACTTTTAATTCAAGCAGGAAAACGCCGTTTTCCCCTTTAACTCCTGGTTGCGCTTCTCGTGGCGCTCGGTTTGTTGCAGATTTGTAATAGGCATTTCCATGTCCGCCCTTCCCTCCTTTACACGCCACAAAGCGACTTCCATTTGCCACTAAATCGGCAAGAACCGCATTATTTTCACCGTTTTTGATCAATGTTCCAGGCGGAACTCGAATTATTGAATCAGCGCCGTTTTTTCCAGTTTTTTCACTGCGGCCACCCGGTTCGCCGTTTTCCGCTTTGTAAATACGATTGTAGCGAATATCATGTAATGTATAAAGATTGTCATCTACAACAAATACGATATCCCCGCCTTTGCCACCGTTTCCACCATTGGGGCCGCCTTTGGGAACATACTTTTCTCGTCTAAACGATATACATCCAGTGCCACCTTTGCCAGCATAGCAAGAAACCTTTGTGAAATCGATGAACACTCTTTCAATATAAATTCATAAATGAATTGCAAACTACAAATTATTAATAATTGCATCGGCAAAACCAGATGTGGATACTTTAGTAGCACCTTCCATTTGCCGTGCTAAATCATAGGTTACAGTTTTTTGAGTGATGGTTTTCTGGATTGCCGATACGATCATTTCAGCAACCGATTGCCAACCTAAATGTTCAAACATCATTACTCCAGATAGTATAAGCGAGCCTGGATTAACCTTATTTTGACCGGCATATTTAGGGGCAGTTCCATGCGTTGCTTCAAAGAGAGCAATGCTATCAGACATATTGGCACCTGGTGCTAAGCCAAGACCTCCAACTTGAGCTGCACAAGCATCAGACAGGTAATCACCATTTAAATTGGTTGATGCTAAAACATCATAATCGGATGGTCTTAATAAAATTTGTTGAAACATTGAATCTGCTATTCGATCTTTTATCACAATCTTGCCATTCGGTTTTCCACCAAATTTATCCCATAGCTCAGCTTCTGATATTGTACTAGTTGCGAATTCTTCTTTTGCAATTTCGTAACCCCAATCGCGGAAAGCACCTTCAGTAAATTTCATGATGTTACCCTTATGAACCATAGTTATCGAGGAACGATTATGCTCAATTGCATATTGAATGGCTTTTTTAACCAATCGCTTGCTGCCAAAAGGACTAATTGGTTTAATACCAACACCTGACATATCTCTAATTTTTGTATCAAGTTTATCATGAATAAATTCAATCAATTGTTTTGCTTCTTTAGAGTCACTTTTCCACTCAATTCCCGCATAAACATCCTCAGTATTTTCACGAAATATAACCATATTCATTTTACTTGGATCTTTTACAGGACTTTGGACTCCATTAAAGTATCGCACTGGACGAATACAGGCATATAAATCTAATATTTTTCGCAGTGCTACATTAAGACTCCTAAATCCACCGCCAATCGGAGTTGTTAATGGACCCTTAATTGCAACTTTATATTCTTTAACTATTTCAGGGGTTTCTTCTGGAAGCCAATCACCGCAAAAATGATGGGCTTTTTCACCTGCGAATATTTCCATCCATTCTATTTTCTTTAGTCCAGTAAATGCTTTTTTTACCGCTGAATCAAAAACTCTGACCGCGGCAGCCCATATATCCACACCAATACCATCGCCTCTGATAAACGGAATAATTGGATTATCCGGCACCTGTATTTTTCCATTATTATATTCAATTTTACTTCCCTCAACGGGAATTTTTGCATATTTATATTTTTTCATTTTTATCCTTTTTTGATATTTGTTTTTTGGATTCCACTTTTTTCGGTGGCTTATCTGTTTCTGAGGGATTTGCCTTATAATCAGTTAAATAATATCCACTTCCTTTAAATATAAGTCCAGTTCCCCCACCAATAATTCTTTGAACGGAACCATTACAATTTGGGCAAACACGAATCGGTTCATCTGACATCGATTGGAAATGTTCAAATCTATAAGTGCAACCAGTACAAATATAATCGTAAGTCGGCATGGAAAATTATCTATTTTTCTTCTTCAAAAACTCTGCCACACTGACGGGAATATAAGGAGAAATATCTCCATTTAGTCGTGAAACGTTTTTTATCACCGTGGAATTTATATGGATATATTTTTCATCAGGCATCATAAAAATTGTAACAATATCAGGATTTAAATGAAAATTCATCATTGCCATTTGAAATTCAAATTCAAAATCACTCACATGTCTAAGACCACGAATTAAAGTGCCTGCCTGTTTGCTTTTGGCGTAGTTAACGATTAAATCTGCAGTTGAATCAACTGTAATATTATCAATATGTTCCGTAGCTTTTTCAATCATCTGCATCCTTTCCTTCACCGAAAACAAAGGCACTTTTTGAACATTCTCGGCTACAACAAAAATTAATTTATCAAACAGATGTACTGCACGTTCGGCAATATTTATGTGCCCATTGTGAATTGGATCAAATGTTCCCGGATAAACAATTATTTTTGGTTTTTTAGCTGGCATTTCAGTCTCTATTTTTTACTGTTTCTTCCAAAATGATAGTCTTGTACTGCCGTAAAACTTTTCTCTATCGGCATTCAGAAAACCAGCCCTCTTGGATGTTTCCAAAACAAATAATCCATCTTTATTTAAATTTTGTAATGACAAATCAATCAGTAAATTTAATTCAGTTTGCCCATATGGTGGATCAGCAAGAATAATATCGGTTTTATCTCCCTTTTTCAAATATTCTACGGCATCCATTTTTAGAATTTTACAATCATTAAAATCATTTTTTTTACAATTTATTTTTAAAACTCGTATTTGATTTTTATTTTTTTCAACAAAAGTTACAAATCTCGCACCCCTACTGAGGGCTTCAAATCCTAAAATTCCAGATCCAGAAAATAAATCTACAACTTTTTTCCCGCTCAAATCGCCAAGTGTGTCAAATAAACTTTTCCGAATTTTTGATTGTGTTGGTCGATAGTTTAGATTAGAACGCGTTTGGATTTGCGCACCCTTAAATTTCCCTGCCAAGATTCGCAATTTTATCCCTAATTATTTTCGTAAATAGCAACGTAAAAAGTGGCAGAATGCACATCGCTTCCAGCGGTATTAATTAAATCTATCTTCTTTAGGATGACATTATCTCCACTTGAATTTAAATAAGCTAACATGTTGTCGATATTTTTCTTAGAGTTAACTTTGAAAATTACCGGATGATATAGTTTTCGATTATCCTGCACTGCATCTAGTTTTCGTAAATTTCCTTCATCGGTAAATTCATGTAAATAACTCAGAACATCCGAATATTTAGTGTGTAAGCTAGTAAGTGAAACTGGATTCGATTTAATTTTGAATTCTACTGTTTGCTTAATTCCACCACAACAATTTATCGGATCTATCGAATAATTATTTGCAATAAAATTGGGCAAATTAATTGAATCGCCACTTGCGATTGCTATTGATCCTGCACCATCCACCATTTTTATGGAAATAATTTGTTCACTCGGAATCTCTGCCAATAATTTTGGAACAGATTCAAGTATTGATCTAGACTGCCAAAATTGTTGCTCAAATGAAGTAGACCCTTTTTTATTAGACCAAAATCTATATTTTTCGATCGCTCGGTTAAGTTGTGCTTTTCCGATTGGATTAAAAAATAAAAAATAGCCCAACAGCCCAAGTAAAGTCATTAGGAAAAAAGGGAATATGTTTATATTTCTTCTTTTTTTATGGTGAACGCGAGGCCTGCTCCGATTTTTATTAGCAACAAACTTATCTGATTGTCGCTGATGTATTTTTTCTCTGTTAAATGATTTAGGTTTATCTATTTTTTTTCCAATTGTTAGTGACCAAAATTTATTATTTTGAATTGTCTCTGAACTAAAGAAGTTTAGCATTCTCTCATATGAAAATACTGGAATCATTTGCGATAAAGTATTCAACAACTTTCTTGGGATATTTTTGTCAATCTTATTAATATCAAGAACGATGTCCTTAAAAGGTTTCAAGATAGTATTTTTCAACCCACTTAATTTTTGCAAATCTTGTTTAGTAAGATCACTGATAATTAAAAACTTTTGAGATGATTTAGGTAATTGCATGCGTACATTTACGATATCAGAAATCAGTGTGGGATTGCTATCAATAAATCGGAGGCTACCAATATCAAAAACATTTTTGTCATGACAAAAGTACTTAATCCCCGATTTATTGTGGTAAATGAAAGATTTTTTAGAATTATGTGTATTATCTAAATAGATTGAACTCAAGGGGCCCGCCCAAACCATTCTTAGATTATTTTTAAGAAATATTGATTTTAACCCATTAATTAGATTCTTAGGACAAGATACAGAATGTAATTTTGATTTATCTTGCGATTCATATTCGGAGAAAGTCAGCAAGTACTTACTCAACTTACCCCACTTTTGATTTACTTCCCAATTGATAAAATCACTAACATTTCGTGTTGGAATACTTTCTTGATTAGAAAAAGAACTGTGAACTAACAAATCATCATCAAATGCAACAACTACTTTATTTCCTTTTAAGGGCAATCCATCAATTGCCTTTGAAAATACTTTGTTAGTTTCTACCGCTGATTTGTGTACTTTATTTAGCGGTTTTGTGAAACGTAAATATTGTAAATTATTTAGATGATATTTATCATGAACGAAAGACCATTCTCCAAATAGAATGTGTGAGTTGGTAACTACAAATCCATTCATAGATATTTTTCAACGCTATTATTTAATCCCAGCTGGCAACTCCATCTTCAATATAGCCGTGGTTATTAGCTTTGAAAGTAAAAAATACGTATTTCCGTTTTTTATAAGTTTCCTCTATTGGACTATCAACTCGAAATACATCGTCCTTGAAAGTTAACTTATACGGTTTATTGCTCACCGGACAAATAAATTGCGTGGAATCTGGTTGGTATCGATCGTAATATGAATCAACAGCTATAATTTCTAACGGGTTTTCATCAATAACAGCTCTAAATGCCGGATCTTCTTCTAAACTGGGCACTTCAATTTTTTGAACAAAAATTGTATCATTTCGAGAAAGTTCTTCAGAATACATTACTACGGTAGCAGTTGTGTCAATAGTAGTATCTCGCTTGAACTTGTGCAATCCAAAAGTTGTATCGAACTCAACAGTAAATCCTTCAGGAACATTAACAGTATATACTTTTCCTAATAAGTTTAACCTTTGCTCTCCAACAAAATTAGAGTCAGCAGTGGCCGAATCAGAAACGGCATTTATAATATGCATTGCCTCATAACCATTTTCATTATATTTATCGGTTAACTGAGAATAAAAGTGTTGTACATTGTGTACATTTTGCATTCGCGTACGACTTTCTTCAGTAAATTTGTTTTCATCAGCCCAAATTGCAATTGGCACATAAATCGCAATAATTAAAAATAAAAATGCTAAAACAATCAATAATTCTATCCAATCAGTTTTGTTACGTGCTTTTTTTTCCATGATTTGTGATCCTTATTTAATTGTTAAATATGGTTCTAATTTTTTCAATGTTTTAGGTCCAATTCCTTTTACATTTTGTAATTCATTAATCGAACTAAATCCACCAGTTTCTGCTCGATATTGAATAATTCTACTCGCTTTAACTTCACCAATATGCGGCAGAGTGATGAAATCTTCCTTACTGGCGCTATTAATATTAATTATTTTAATTGTTTTTTGTGTAGTCTTTTTTTCTCTACTAATATTAACAGATTTCTTTGATTTTTTACTAATGACTTTAGATTGGTCAACTACTTTATTCTCATCAAATTTGTTTTCAATTACATTGGCAACCAATTTATTATTAGATACTTGATTATTAACCGCCAACTTATGCTTTGTTATAATTTCTTGTTCATGCACTTTTTGGATATAAGCCGGCAACTTTTTAGGTGAAATTAATATCTCAGGATTTTTTAACCAATTATGTCTTACCAAACCAATTACCGAGCCAACCAGTGCCGTACTTGTTAAAATATACACTAAATATTTTTCTTGTTTAGTAAGTATCGGCATCACATTTCCATCTTTTGAAATGTTGGATATGCGGAACTGCTAACTTTTTCCAATTCATTATAAATTCGCTTTTCATCCCTCGAAAGAGATGTCGGAATATCTACAATAACACGCACCAATTGATCGCCACGATGATTGCTGCGCAATCTTGGTAATCCTTTTCCACGCATTCGCAAAACTTGCCCCGACTGAATCCCTTTAGGAATTTTTAAACTTGCTTTCCCCTCGATCGTCGGCAATGTAATGGACCCACCCATAACTGCTAAAGCTATATTTATATGCGTTTCCAAAATGATGTCAGTTCCATTTCTGATAAAATATTTATGCGGATTTTCCTCAAAAAATACTAACAAATCTCCGGGACGAATTCCTTTTCCACCTTTGTTTCCTTGGCCATCTAAAGTCATATAATTGCCGCTCTCCACGCCCTTAGGAACTTTCACTTTAATAGATACTGATTCACGTTTGATGCCATTCCCATTGCAAGCAGAGCATGGATTTTCAATAAATTCACCACTTCCATGGCATAAAGGGCAGTCTGTTACCACAACAGATTGCCCGAAAAAAGACTGCCGAACTTGTCTAACCTGTCCGCTACCGCTGCATTGTTTACATCGTGAAGGTGAGGTGCCCTTTTTCGCTCCACTACCATTACATTTTTGGCATAGCTCATTGCGCTTTATTTTAATCGTCTTTTCAACACCCTTCAAAATATCAGTATAGTCTAACTTCAAAGAAACCCTAAGATCTTTCGCTTTACGATATGAACCACGCGCATTTTGCCCTGATCTGGAATTACCAAATATATCTTCAAAGGGATGACGTCCACCAAAAATACTTCCAAATTGATTGAAAATATCTTCCATTGAAAAATGTATACCATCAAATCCTGTTCCCTGCCCCATATCGCCCATACCAACTCCGGCATGTCCAAACTGATCATACTTTGCACGTTTATTGTCATCGTTTAGAATTGCATAAGCTTCGGCTGCCTCTTTAAATTTTTGTTCGGCATCTTTGTCACCAGGGTTTCGATCAGGATGGTATTTCATCGCAATTTTGCGATAAGCGCGTTTTAATTCGTCTTTAGAGACACCTTTGTCAACACCCAATATTTCGTAGAAATCTCTCATTTTTTGTTTACAATAACTTTGGCATGGCGCAAAACGTGGTCTTTAAATTTGTAACCTTTGGTAAACACCTCCAAAATCTCATTTTCTTTTTTACCTTTTACCGATTTTACCATCATCGCATCGTGCAAATCAATGTCAAGTTTTTCACCCTTTTTTCCAACCGGTTTAACCTGCCATTTCTTAAAATATTTTTCAACTTTTGAGATTATTAATCTAATGCCATCATTAATAATTATATCATCTTGTTTTGTTTCACTATTCACAGCACCGGCAACTCGTTCGAGGTCATCTATTATTGGCAGCAAATCTTTAAATTGATTTTCACCTTCATATTCTAAAGCTCTCAACATTTCTTTGTCACGGCGCTTACGAAAGTTTTCAAACTCAGCTTTTAATCGCAATCTTTTTTCGGTAAGCTCAGCGATCTGATTTTTTAATTCTTTAATTTGTTGTTTATCAGCCGATAATTTCGATTTTGCAGTTCTTTTTGATTTTTTTTTTCTTGTTACAGGGGCTCCATTTTTAGGTGTTTTTTTAGCTTCAGTTGACATTTATCAATTTCTCCAAAATTTATTCAAAATTTCAAAAATTACTACAATAGATTGCTTTAAATTTATGACATTCAAAATTGGAGTGTCAACAACGACTTCATCTTAGTAAAATCCGAATTCCTCGGTAACTCCCAATCAACCCAATAATAAATGCGATGACTAATAGCCATAACATCGCCAATACATCGAATTCGATTTTAAATTGAATTATTTCATTGAAAAACGTATTTATACTCCGAACTGTTACAAATAGTACGGCAAATGTCAAAATTGCACCAATTAATCCTTCAAGGATTCCCTCTATTATAAATGGCGTTTTAATGAATAGTTTGGTTGCACCTATCGATTTTAAACTTGAAATCAATTCTTGTTTGGCATAAACAGATAATTTAACTGTGTTCGAAATTACAATTATTGTTATTAATAAAAATCCTAACCCGATGTACGAGATGACACGCAAAGCAGTTTTATAAAAATTTTCAATTCGACTGATTAATGTTCCTTCATATACTACTTCATCTACATGTTGCAGATTTTCTAATTCATCAATAATCGGCTCAACATTTAATCCATTTGGCGTTTCTTGATCAAGTTCAACTACTGCACTATAGGGTAGCGGATTGTATCCTAACAATTCGATTAAATTTTCATCAAATTGATTTTGATAAATTTGCAAGGCCTCATCTTTGCTAATAAATTCAACAGATTTTATTCTATTTAACCGTTTAATTTCATCGATTATTTCGGCGGCATTTTTAGCACTCGTTTTTTCATCAAAAAACACTTCGATTTTATATTTTGATCGGACTGATTCAATTAATTGATGTGAATTTTGGTGGATCAGTATAAATATTCCTATGATAAGCAAAGAAGCGAAAACTGAACCAATCGCTGTTAAAGCGGTTAATTTATGCCGCCAAAGATTCCTAAACCCTTCGCGCATTAAATAAATTAGCTTACTCATATCTTATTGCACGATTCCATTTATAATTTCAATAAATCGATGGTCCAATTCTTTAATTAATCTATAATTGTGAGAACTCATCAACACAGTTGCGCCGCTTTTATTAACACGCTCAAATAGTCGAACAATTTGCATTGCTGAAGATGGGTCTAAATTACCGGTTGGTTCGTCCGCTAAGATTATTTTAGGATTTTTAATTAATCCACGTGCGATGCAAGCTCTTTGTTGCTCACCTCCGGATAACTCCTCCGGATATTCCTTGGCTTTGTCCTCCAATCCAACTTCAATAAGTAACGCCATTACGCGATCGTGGATTTCCTTTTTTTTGCACCCAATAACATGTAATGGCAATGCCACATTTTCGTACAAATTGCGATCATTCAATAAATTAAAATTTTGAAATATCATTCCTATATCGCGTCTATGATTTGGTATTTTTCGTTTCCTCAAATTTTTGGACGAATACCGATTCAAAATAATTTCGCCTTTGTTTGGGAATAAATCCATGTAAATTAATTTTATTATTGTTGTTTTTCCGGCTCCGGATGGGCCAATTAAAAAAGAAAATTCCCCCGGTAAAACTCGAAAAGTAGCATCAAAAATGCCATTCCCATTTGGATAGGAATAGGTAACATTATTAAAAGAAATCATTCGTAAAGTTAAATTATTATTGGGTTTATTTAAAGAACAGACTATACATAAACCAAACATATCCTGCAATTAGAATAACAGAATAAATTCTTAAAATGGGTTGCTTAACTTTTCCCAACGGGATTAAAACAAGTCCAAAAGCCACCATAATCGGAATTTCTAAGGTTAATATAGATGTTGGGCTGTTAATGGGTTTAACAATACTGACTATCCCAATGACTGATAAAATATTAAATAAATTTGAACCAACGATATTGCCAACGGAAATGGCGTGTTCTTTTCGAAATGATGCAACTACACAAGTCGAAAGTTCCGGCAGTGATGTCCCTAATGCAACAATTGTCATTCCTATTACAATTTCACTGACTCCCAAAATGCGTGCCAGATTTATTGCTCCTTTTACAAATAATTCTGCCCCAAAGTATAAACCAACAATGCCTGCCATAAAAATTATAATTGCCTTCCAATATCTTTTAATTGAAGTTGTAGTTTCAACATCTTGACTACGTTTAAATTTTATGCAAGACCAAGTATATGTTATTAATCCACCAAATAATAATAATCCTTCTATGCGCGAAATAACTCCATCCAATAAGAATAGAATAAAAACAACACAAGTAAAGAGATAAATAAATAAATCACGTTTAATGCGCGAATAATGGATTGCAATTGGAAATATTAGCGAACTTAATCCTAATACTAAGCCGACATTGGCAATATTAGATCCTACGATATTACCAATTGCAATCGTTGAAGACCCCGTCAATACAGCATTTAAGCTTATGACTAACTCCGGTAAGGATGTCCCAAACGCTACAACGGTTAGTCCAACAACCAACGCTGACACCTTTAATCGGCTAGCAAAAAATACGGCACTTTTTACGAGCCAATCAGCTCCAAAAAATAGAAAAAGGATTCCAACGGAAATTAAAAAAATGCTGTAAAGCATTATAAATACAGCTTGTTAGCGTTAATGAACTCCCATACGGGCTGGGTCACCATATATCGAATTGTTTTATTTTCACGCCACCGTTTGCGAATTTCGGTTGCCGATAATTCAAATCGCGGAATATTAGCAAATTGAATTTTGCTTAATATCCAATTGGGAACTGAACTCGGGTTAAATCCGGGTCTTAGTGCAACAATTACATGGCATTCTTCCAAGATTTTTTCCGGTTCACGCCATTTTGAAAATTGATCAAGAATATCACTACCAACAAGAAAATATAGTTCATCCTTGTCTAAATCTTGCTCTTTTTTAATCAATCGAATTGTATCTATGGAATAAGAAATTCCACCACGATTAATTTCTACATCAGATTCTTCAAAATTTGGATTTCCAGCAATTGCAATTTGCAACATTTTTAACCGCTCATCAACAGATGAAGTAATATCTTTGGATTTATGCGGATTCTTATAAGCTGGAACAAATATTATTTTATCGAATGATTCGGCTTCACAGATTGTTTGAGCAATTAATAAATGTCCAATATGTGGCGGATCAAATGTTCCGCCAAATATGCACTTTTTCATAAATTTTTATCCAATTTGATTGATGCGATATACTCACGAGCTTTGTTCTTTAATTCTGACTCCACTATTTTGCCCTCATTTTCAGCAAAGTAGGTTCTTGCTTCATCAAAATTCTTCATTAAAATATTGGCATGGATTATTCCGACATGTGCGGCACTGGCCTGTTCGGT
>Ga0056123_1000108_pt1 | contig 16640 bp, 14 predicted proteins | sample WorMetHEROISLAND_3_FD_71122 | JGI IMG/M metagenome (GOLD analysis project Ga0056123, IMG submission 71122) | Marine gutless worms symbiont microbial communities from Max Planck institute for Marine Microbiology, Germany - Olavius sp. 3 HERON ISLAND ...
CCGGCCAGGCATTGGGTTCCGGCCAAGTTCCAACCGAAGTAGCCAGGCAACAGAGGCACAAGAGCGGCGACATTCTGGTCCATCGCTGGGAGCCCTCCGAAAAAATTTATCTATTATTAAAGGTTTATGCCAAAACTCGGCAAGGGTGGCTGGAATACCCAGCTCAACTGTAACAAAAATAATCATTCTAAATTAATATATTGCGGTTTTTTGTTCTGCACTATGGCGGCGAAACCGCATTTCGACTTGGCGTGGGGAAAAATTTCAGGGATGGAATGTTTCAAGTCCCCTTGGAGATTACAGTCCACTCGGTTTCGACGCAGCTACGGGAATGCCTATGGAGGAGAGAGCCAAACAACGCTTGGTCGGCGTAGCGGTTGTAGTCACGCTACTCGTGATCTTTCTACCCATGCTACTGGAGGAGGAAGTTCTGCATTCGGTATCGGAACGGGAAATGTCGATCCCGCCGTGGCCGAACATGGACCCGAGCCCCGAAGCTCCGATGTTAGAAAATCCTGCCGAGCTTGCCGTATCCACCTTCCCCGAGTACGAGGAGCCGATACCGCCGGAGGAGCTACCGCCCCCAGTGCTCCCCGATGTGTCAGTGACTGAGGAGTCCGAGCATCGTCCCGAACCGATCCTCGAACCGATCGGAAAGCTGCCACCGGAGCCCGAAACGGCTCCGATCCCCGCGCCGGAGACACCGCCTAGAGTCGAGCCGAAACCCAAACCCAAGGTGGCTCCCGCTAAAAAACCGGCGCGTACTCAGCCACAACCTCCCGCGGCGACTCGGACACCTACGGACATCTCCTCTTGGGTCATCCAAGTGGCTAGCTTGCAGGAACATGCGCGTGCTTACGCGCTGGTGGAGAAGTTGCGCGCCAAAGGCTTTCCGGCCTTTATCCAGGAAGCGCGGGTCCAACAAAAGCTATGGCACCGAGTTCGCATCGGACCGGAGTTGGGACGTGTACGGATCGAATCGATGGCCACTTCGCTGCAAACGAAAACCGGGCTAAAAGGTCAGATTCAGCGTTATCCCTGAGAGGCGACTACTTAATGATCCGGGTCGATTACGCCATCATTGGTATCATCACGCTGTCTACGCTTATCGGATTCATGCGCGGATTCTTGCGGGAAGTAGTCTCTTTCGTTATCTGGCTCAGTGCCTTGTTCGTCGCCTGGGCCTTCTACCAAGAGCTGGCTGTCGAGCTCATGCACTGGGCCACGAACCCCTCCTTACGACTCGGTACCGCCTTTCTGATCCTGACCTTGTCGGTACTGGTCTTGGGCGCCCTCTTGAACCACCTGCTCTATGCCCTATTGGAACGGAAAAAACTGACCGGTCGGCCAAGGGGATCACCCTGGTGGCCATGCTGGTATTCCTCAGGGCACTCACACCCCTGTCGAACAACGATTGGTGGCGGGAATCGTCCCTGATCGGCAACTTCTAGGTCATCTGGCCTATGTACCACAATCGGCGAGGGACCGGCTGCGACATCTATGACGTACCCCGAATCCAGACCGGTCGAGTCCGACGGTTCGGCGTCGTCGGTGGCTTTGACTCGGCTTCATACTCGACCAATGACTCGATCGAGCAAGGGTGCGGCTCTTTTGAAACGACGCGGAGAAGCCTGGAGACAAAGACTCGGCCGACCAGAAGGTGGGCTGTGTCTACCATTGCACTTACTCGATATCTTCTTTTTTGCCGCAAATGGACGCAAATGGGCGTTGTTATAACTCTGTTGTTTCCGGGTATACCTAATGTGAGGAAATCTCTCTATCGAATGCTGGAAATGACAAAGCCGTGAGAAGCTCTGGTTTTCTTATCTTACGCTACGACGCTACGACGCTACGACGCAACGGGTTATCAGGTACGGCCTTGACGTGGCGTCATTGCGGCGTTGCGTGAGCTATTCTTCTTAGCTAATTGGTCAATCCGTTTGCGATGCGCTTGATTTTCTTTTTTTCCGCCAATGAACGCGAATGAGCCGAATAGGGAGACGGCACGCAAGCTCCATAAGGTGTCCGATAAACTAGCCTCGGCGCTTGGATCTTGGACGCCCGGTGTCGTTTCAAAAGAGCCGCACCCATCGAGCAACATAGGGGTATCTCCTTGTACCGCCAGGACACCCTGAATTTTTCAAGGTACTCTTCAGTCCCGCAACCACACATGGCTCATCATCCCCAACGTCGAGGTGCTTTATGTGCGGCCTAGTCGGAATCGTCGGTAAGGGACTGGTCAACCAATCCCTGTACGATGCCTTACTGGTCCTGCAACACCGTGGACAAGACGCGGCCGGTATCGTGACCAGTGAAGGCGAGAAGCTCTACCTCCGCAAGGACAGCGGCCTGGTGCGGGATGTCTTCCGCACCGAGCATATGCTCCATCTGCGGGGCAACATGGGTCTGGGGCACGTACGTTATCCCACCGCGGGCCTTTCGAGCTCCGCCGAGGCTCAACCCTTCTACACCAATTCCCCATATGGGATCGTCCTCGCCCACAACGGCAATCTCACCAATGCCGAAGCGCTCAAGTGTGATCTCTATGCCCAGGACTTGCGCCACCTGAACACCGAATCGGACTCGGAAGTGCTGCTCAACATCTTTGCCCACGAGCTACAGGTTCAGGGCAAGCTGCAAATCGACGAGCAGGATATTTTCGACGCCGTAGCCAGGGTCCACCGGCAATGTTGCGGGGGCTACGCGGCGGTCTTGATGATCCCGGGGTTTGGCATCTGCGGCTTCCGCGATCCCCATGGGATCCGGCCCGTGGTTTACGGCAAGCGCGAAACCGACGTGGGCCCCGAGTTCATGATCGCCTCCGAAAGTGTGGCCCTGGATGCCCTGGGCTTCGAGCGCATCTCGGATATCGCGCCGGGCGAGGCGATATTCATCCATGCCGACGGCCATCTGCACACGAAACAGTGTGCGGAGCAGCCGGTCCTCTCACCCTGTATCTTCGAGTTCGTCTATTTCGCCCGGCCGGACTCCATCATCGATAATATCTCGGTCTACCGGGCACGTCTGCGCATGGGTAAAAAGCTAGCTGCGAAGATCAAGCGCGAGTGGCCGGACCATGACATCGACGTAGTCATACCGGTACCCGAGACCAGTCGCACCGCGGCCCTGCAGGTCGCCAACGTGCTGAATATCGATTTCGCGGAAGGGTTCATCAAGAACCGCTATATCGGACGCACCTTCATCATGCCAGGGCAGGCGATACGCAAAAAATCCGTACGCCAAAAGCTCAACCCTATCGATCTGGAGTTCCGCGAGAAAAATGTGTTGCTGGTGGACGACTCCATCGTCCGTGGGACCACGTCCCAACAGATCATCCGGATGGCGCGGGATGCAGGCGCCAAGCGGGTCTATTTCGCCTCCGCAGCCCCGCCGGTACGCTATCCCAATGTCTATGGGATCGACATGCCCGCAGCCAGTGAGCTCATCGCCCACGGCCGTTCCGAGGAGGAGATTTGCCGCCTACTCGGAGCGGATGGTCTTATATTTCAGGATCTGGACGACCTGATCGAGGCGGTCCAAAAAAAGAGCAAGAGCGATGTGGACCGCTTCGATACCTCGGTCTTCGACAGCGAATATGTGACCGGAGACGTCACGCCTTACTACCTCGATCAGCTCGAGCAGGACCGTAACGACAGCGCCAAGAAATCCGAGGCCCGGTACGGTGAAACCATCATCGACCTCTGCAATATCGATCTCTACGGAGGACCTTGAAAAATTTCAGGGTCGCAATTTTTCTTCATTTAAAACGGGAAAAATTCCATCTAATGTGATTTTGATTTGGCGCCATTTCCAATCGGTAACCCGATTGAAAATGGCGGTGCGTCCTTGCACCGCAGGGCACCTTGAATTTTTGGCTTCGTTCTAATTTTGTTGTTTCCGAACCGGATACAACAAAATTAGAACAGCGCCCAATTTCTCACCCCCCCGACAAATCAATCGCTACCAATTTTTTAAGGTGTCCGAAAATGGGGCCCGATTCCATGCCCGATCACACTACTCGGCTCAACCACAAAGCTTCGCTTGCGCAAGCTCGAACCATAGGTCATCGTCGATGAACGCCTGGGACGAATTCGAACTCGCTACCCTCGCCATCCGCACCGGCCACAATCGGACGCCGGAAGGTGAGCATGGGGAACCCATTTTCACTACCTCCAGCTATGTCTTCAGTAGTGCCCGAGAAGCGGCGGCCCGCTTCAGCGGCGATGAGCCTGGCAATATCTACTCCCGGTTCACCAACCCCACCGTGTCGGTCTTCGAGGCGCGGCTAGCCGCCATGGAAAGGGGTGAGTGCTGCGTCGCCACCGCCTCGGGCATGGCGGCACTCTTGAGCCTATGCCTAGGGCTGTTGCAGGCGGGGGACCATATCGTCTCCTCCCGCAACATCTTCGGCTCCATCACCCTGCTGTTCAACAAGTACTTGGCCCGGTTCGGGATCACCACTAGCTATATCCCCTTGACGGTGCCAGATGCCTGGGAGCAGGCCATCCGCCCCAATACCCGCCTGCTATTTCTGGAGACGCCCTCCAACCCCCTCACCGAGCTGGCGGACATCCGGACCCTGGCCGATCTCGCCCATGCCCATGATTGTCTGTTGGTGGTGGACAACTGCTTCTGTACCCCCGCCCTGCAACGCCCCCTGACCTTGGGTGCGGACCTGGTGATGCACTCCGCCACCAAATACCTGGACGGTCAGGGCCGATGTGTCGGCGGTGCGCTGGTCGGCAATCCCAAGCTGGTGGGAGAGGAAGTCTTCGGTGTACTGCGCACCGCCGGTCCCAGTATGAGCCCCTTCAATGCCTGGGTCTTCCTCAAGGGATTGGAGACCCTGGAGCTGCGCATGCTGGCCCACTCACGCAATGCTCAAGCACTCGCTACCTGGCTATCGGAGCAGCCCGGTGTGGTCAGGGTCTATTATCCGGGGCTCGATTCCCACCCCCAGCATGGGCTGGTCGGGACCCAACAGCGCACCGGCGGCGGTATCGTCAGCTTCGAGGTCCGCGGTGGCCGAGAAGCCGCCTGGCGGGTTATCGACGAGACACGCATGCTCTCCATCACGGCCAACCTGGGCGATACCAAAACCACCATCACCCATCCGGCCACCACCACTCATGGCCGTATCACCGACGAGGAACGGAAGACGGCGGGGATCGGCGAAGGTCTGATTCGAATCTCCGTCGGCCTGGAAAAGATCGAGGACATCGAGACCGACCTGGCGCGGGGACTGTCTAGGCCCTGAAGGACACCTTATCAAGGCCCCAGGGCTACCAAATGGTAATTCGATAGAAAGCAATAGATTGGTGATTTCAGATGCTTAAAGTACGCAGAGGGAATGAAATAGCCACCATCAGTTACCCGTGGTGAGTACGGATTACCGGTAACCTCGAGCAAGCAGGATTATTATGGAAATTTCAGCCGCAAATGGCCGCAAATAAAGGTTATAGAGACTGTCTAGGATCTCCCCGTTTCCAAAGGTTTTATCCAGAAATAGCCTGTCTAAAAAGGCAGGTTCTAAGGGGTCAGGAAGCGTCGCTGATGGCGTGCCGATCTCGACCGATTGGCGTTGATTTGCATTTATTGGCGGCAAAAAAAGCTTCCGACTTACCTATCGATAGCTTGTTCCAGCAGTGATTATCATTCGGTAGCCTTGATCAAGGCCCCCGGAAGTCGCCGCCGGCGTGAGTTTTTGATAGCCTAGGGTGCCTGGCGGCGGTGCTCGAACAGCCCCGTGCATCTGGTACGGTAGTAGGCACCATCCTCGACCGTGCGCATAGCGTATGGGTGCGGCTCTTTTGAAACGACACCGGGCGTCGAAAATCCGAGAGTCGAGGCTGGTGTTTCGGACACTTTGTGGAGCTTACGCACCGTCTATATCATACCGCCTCACTCTGAGACCTAGTGATCCACGCCGCCCCGTGGATTCGAAAAGCTCCGTGGCCCAGTTGACCGCACCGGCGGGGATTGCCTAGGCGGCAGGCTGTGCCCACCGGAAAAGATCGAGTAAGGGCGCTGCGGGGAGAAAATTCAGCCGCAAATGAACGCAAATTTATTCAAGAAAAGTCGACGAGGATGAGCCCACCTCTCGGCGTGTTATCGGGTGTGCATTCGAAGCCGGCGAAGTTTTGGGTCCTGGGTCTTTGGAGCCCGTGTACGAGAAGGCTTTGTGCGTCGAACCGGCCGGGCGCGAACCTTAGGCGATTTCTATCAAATGAAATACCATCTTGCTGGTCTTTTCGTCCGTCTTCTGTGTTGCGTCAACCGTTACATAGTCCACTAGGCGCCGGTTGCCGCTCCTTGAATACGAACCAAAATCCGGTCTAATTCGGTACTCCATTTTCCGGCAGTCGCCTTAGCCGAGCATTTTTCGGCTCATTCGCGTTCATTTGCGGTAAAAAAGAAAATATCGAGTAAGCCCAATAGTGGGCACAGCCTGCCCTATGGTCGGCTGTACCTTTGTTTCTAGGTTTCTCCGCGTCGTTTCAGAAGAGCCACACCTTAGAAGCTATCTAAAAACTAACTAACCTGTAGAGTGGGCTATGCCCACAAAATACTGCGCCTGACCGGTGTTCGTAGCCCATTCTAAGTGAATTTATCAATTAGAATCAATAGGTTAGTTATTAGGTGGCCTCTTAGGCTATCGGCCTCGCGGCAACCTATACGGGACAGGAATGCCCGACCCTTGTTCAAGCCCGTCAGTGCTTGAGCAATGTGAGAGCGAGGCGAGCGGTTTTCGCTTCACGACTTGAGAAATTGTCGGGACACAATTCTTCAAGGTTCTCCGTAGTATTGTCGTTATCCACCCCTAGGTTCGGTCGGAGCACCATCAAATGGCACGCATTACCGTAGAGGACTGTCTCGAGCATGTGGACAATCGGTTCGATCTCGTCCTGTTGGGGACCAAACGCGCACGGCAGCTAGCCGGTGGCAGCGAGCCCCTGCTGCCCTGGAAGAACGACAGGCCTACGGTCATGGCCCTGCGCGAGATCGCCGAAGGCCTGTTGAGCGCCGAGTCCATCGCTGCCACGGAGGAGCAGCAGGAAGAGGACGCCGCTAAATCCCTAGAGCAAGTGATTGCCCAAGAGTTGGCCGGGGATCAGCATCGCGAGGAGCTCGAATAGACACCGCAGAGGACCGTGAAAAATTCCATATTTGGAATGTCTTCATGCCGTGAAGGAAAAAATCTGTCTGTCTTCAAGCGCATAGGTTCTTAAGAGACTGCCTTTCTAGACAGCCTCTAAGGCGATTTCTGTCCAATGAAATATCATCTTGGTGGTCTTTTCGTCCGTCTTCTGTGTTGCGCCAACCGTTACATAGTCCACTAGGCGTCGGTTACCGCGCCTTGAATACGAACCAAAATCCAGTCCAATTCGGTACTCCATTTTCCGGCAATCGCCTAAAAACAAGCTGTAACGCCATAGCGACAGCTTCGGGAAGCCCCCTAAGGAGGAGGTGATCATATACCCGTCACATATTGGATTTTCTTCCGCGATGCCCGCATCTCGTACCCGATAGCGACGTTGCGAGTCGTCGCAATAGGGGGCTGGCTATTACTCCCCGTCGCGCCTTAGCTCTCAGGCACGATAACTGCACCTCTCTGGGTATAAAAATGAGGTAACTATTCCACTTCAATGGGGGCATTGGGGGGCTGCGCTGGAAGGTCAGGACGAGCGAGTTGAAAGTTACAAAATGAGATGAAACGGGGTATAAGTACTCTAGGGGCCTCGAGGAATTGCGTCCCTGCAATTTTTCAAGTCCTGACACAAAAATGCGGTTTTCGCTTCCAATCTTCAAGCCTTCATGTGCTCGAAGGCTAGCGGAACATCCCTGTCTCGCATGGACACCTCGGATTCTTCAAGGTGCCTTTCCCGGGCAGAACGGCTGTGACGGTGGATAAGCCCCGCTACCTGATCAGCGACCTGTGCGCCTTCCTCGATTCCTACCTCACCGCGGACCAAATTCGCGAAGTCTACCGTGCCTATCTGTTCGGTGCCGAGGCCCACGAGGGGCAGCGGCGCAAGTCTGGCGAACCTTATATCTATCATCCCATCGCGGTTACCCGCTTATTGGCGGGCATGCGCATGGACTATAAATGTCTCATGGCCGCCCTACTCCACGATGTGATCGAGGACACGAGCATGGCTCGGGATCAGCTCGCCGAGGTCTTCGACGAGGAGATCGCGGATCTAGTCGACGGCGTCAGTAAGCTCACCCAGATCGACTTCAGGTCCCGAGAGGAAGCCCAGGCGGCCAGCTTTCGTAAAATGATGCTAGCCATGACCAAAGACATTCGGGTCATCCTCATCAAGCTCGCGGACCGCCTGCACAACATGCGCACCTTGGGCGTCATGGAATCCGAGACCTGTCGCTGCATTTCCCAGGAAACCCTGGATATCTACGCTCCTATTGCCAACCGCCTGGGGCTCTACGATATCCGGGTGGAGCTCGAAGATCTGGGGTTTGCCTACTATTGGCCATGGCGCCACCGGATTCTGGAGCAGGCCATGAAGCGGACACGCGGCGCACGTACCGGACTGCTAGAGGGTGTGGAGACAACCCTGCAGGAACGCCTGGAGCAGGAAAATATCGCGGGCACCGTAATCGGCCGCCGTAAGCACAGCTACGGCATCTACCTCAAAATGCGGGACAAAAAGCGCTCCTTTTCCGATGTGGTGGATGTCTTCGCCTTCCGCGCGATCGTCGATAAGGTCGACACCTGTTACCGGGTGTTGGGTTTGGTACATAACCTATACAAACCGGTACCGGGACGGTTCAAGGACTACATCGCTATCCCAAAATCGAATGGCTACCAATCCCTACATACCGTGCTGCTTGGCCCTCAAGGGTTGCCGATCGAAATCCAGATCCGCACCGAGGACATGCAACATATCGCCGACAGCGGTATCGCCGCCCATTGGATGTACAAATCGGACCACGACGACGACGGCGGCAATCCCCAGGCCCTGGCAGCGGATTGGCTGGAAAACCTGGCGGAGATGCAACGTGGGTATGGGGATTCGGTGGAATTTCTCGAACACGTCAAAATCGACCTGTTTCCCGCCGAGGTCTACGTCTTCACACCCCGTGGGCGTATTCTGGTGTTACCGAAAGGGGCCACGGTGGTAGACTTCGCCTACGCTATTCACTCCGACGTGGGCAACACCTGTGTGGCCGCCCGCATCGACCGACATCTCGCGCCCTTGCGCACCGTGCTACACAACGGCCAGACGGTGGAGATCATCAATACCCCCGAGGCGGTGCCGAAACCGGCCTGGCTCAAGTTCGTAGCTACGGGAAAGGCGCGTGCGAATATCCGTTCCTACCTCAAGAACCTGCAACGCCAAGAAGCCGAGGACCTGGGACAACGCCTACTCGACGCCGAGCTCGCGGGCTTTGGTCTGGATTGGCAGCACCTGCCGCAGGAACGTCGGCAAGCTTATTTGGAGACTTCCAATTCGACTTCTCCCGCCCAACTCTTCGCCGACATCGGGCTGGGCAACCGGGTACCGGCCCTAGTGGCACGGCGTTTGATCACCGACAGCAACGACCAGAAGACAGCGAAAACACAGCCGGGGACGAACATCGGGCCGCCGCACCGGTTTCCTATCCGGGGGACGGAAGGAATGGTGGTCAATTTCGCCCGTTGTTGCCGACCGATCCCGGATGATGACGTGGTGGGCTTGTTCAGTCCCGGAAAAGGGATCGTAGTCCACCGGCAGGAATGCCATAACCTAGGGGATTTTCAACGCCAAGGAGACAGGTGGCTAGACGTAGAGTGGGCGACCGAACATGAAGCCGATTTCTCTACGGCGATTCGGGTTGAAGCGGACAACCGCCGCGGTGTCCTGGCCACGGTTGCCGCCGCCATTGCCGAGATGGGTTCCAACATCGAAAACGTCCGGTCTCACGAAAAAGACGGCGTGAGCACCGCTCTGGAATTTCTGCTCATAGTGCATAACCGCCGGCATTTGGCGCGGATTATCCGCCGGCTGCGAGCAATTCCACCGGTTATGCGAATCTTTCGCGTATCGCATTAGGGTTGCAATCCTGATACGGCATCACAATCTTAGCGGTGCTTTCCCGGGGCTTCGGTGAGCACCCGAAAGCCCATCGGCACAAAATATCGCCAATGAACGACATGACAGCTGAAGAACGTCTATTACTCACCCGCCGGACCATGGAGCTGCTCGAGAGCTGGGGTCTCGGCGCGGGCGACATCATCAGAATCCTGCACCTACCGGAAACGGTCAAAGCACGGGCGGTATCTCGCTTTCGGGAAGATGCACCATTCCCGGACGAGCCGGAGGTCAACCGGCGCATAGCCTACCTGATGCGCATCGAAGAGGCACTACATACCTACTTTCCTCGTAACCCCGAGATGCGGTTCCTGTGGATCAAACGCAGCAATCGACAATTCGGCACACGTGCCCCTGTCGCCGTCATGCTCGAAGGTGGCGAGCGCGGACTAGCCTCCGTCCTCTCCCACCTCGACTGTACCTTTGCCTGGGATCAAACCGGCTCCAAGAGCGAGTACAGCCAACGTAACGCCTGTAACGCCTGAGGGGATAAAGATACTTTGAAAAATTTCCGGGATGCGATCCTTCAAGGTCGTCTGAGCGAATCAGGGTACCCTGAATTTTTCAAGGTGTCCTGATGAGGTGAAGTCGAAATCATATTTCGACTCGGCGTAGGAAAAACCCAGGGATGGAGCTTTCCAAGGTCCCCAAGATCAGGCAGCACGCGCCGCTACTTCGAGCTCCGAAACCGGCTTGGTGATACACAAGGTCTCAACCGGGAAGTCGACGTGATTTGCAAACATCTCCGTCGGCTTTGAGTCGTAGATCGACCACCCTCGATCCCTGAAATAGCTCTGGGGCTTCTCGGGGTACGAAGTGACCTCCGCCCAAATCAGGCCGTAGTCGGCATCGATCACGTCATCCAGAAAAGATTGCAGCATCGTCTCCCCGATACCCCGACCACGAAAATTCCTGTCTACCTGATAATGCCAGTGCGCACCCATATCCGGATGGGTAGGACGCTCGCTTTCCCCTTTGAAAATCACATGCGTTGCGAACTGGCGACTAGATTGGTCGAAGAAGGTCCATGGCATGGACAAGGATGCGGCAAGAGACACCACCTGCCTCCGTACCATCTGGTACTGAAGCTTTTCAAATTCCTTCCCCCCCATGGAACCCGTGAGGTATCCGACCAAGCGCCCGCTGGCCTGGTCGATCGCAACATGGATATTATCCTGCTGATACTTGATGTAAGGAGAGAGGACAACCTCGGAAAACCAGCGTTTACAGGGACAGATGGTATCGAATGGCTGACCGAGAAAGGCATTGTTGAATACCAGATCGCCCATCTGTGATTCATCTTCGCCGTCCGGGGAAAAACGGCGAAACAGAATTCCTTTAGAAACCGATACTTCGGATCTCCGCCCTTCATAGCGTGAACGCGCTTTATATTCCAATGCTTCCGAAGACATGTTGACCTACCATGAGTAGTATCACTTGGAGGGGGCTAAAAATCTCTTTCTTGGAATTTGCCTTACATACAAGGAAAGTTGAGTCAGTATATTAGTATATACTAAATTATTGGTCAACCCCTTCCCCGCAGTAACCGTTGGTGCAAAAAATCCACCCGGACTCAAGTAAAATGACAATATCTCCCTGAATTCGTTCCGGTCCTATGTGCAGTAACAAGAGGTAACCCGGCATGATCTCAATGCCGGATTGCAAAACCTACCTGGTAAAAACAGGCTTCAACCTGCTCGGCAGACTGGGTAGCCCTCTGCTCAATGCAGGTCTTACTCGAAATCTGAATATGTTCGTCGACCTGCGCTATGGACCCGAAACCGATCAACGTCTAGACATACTCAGACCCAAGTCCGTCAACCCAGGCACTTTGCCCATTCTGGTCTACTTCCATGGTGGCGGCTGGATCAGCGCCGACAAAAAAATCTGTACGGGAATCGCCGTAACCCTCTCGCGCAACGGGCTTCTCATCTTCAATGTCGATTACCGGCTAGCGCCGAAAAGCCGGTTTCCCGCACCACTACAGGATGCCACTCAGGCCCTGGACTGGATCTACCACAATGCGGCACGCTATGGTGGCGATCGTGCGACGATCATTTTGGCCGGCGATTCCGCCGGTGCCCAGATCGTTGCCTGGTATGCGAGCGCCCTGCATAACCACAGCCTATTTCAGCGGATCGGGGCCCGAAAACCGGCAAGCGGGATAACCGTTAAAGGATTGCTGCTCTTCTACGGCGTGTACGACTTCAACACGGTAGCCGATGCACGCTTCCCCTTCATAAAGCTATTCGCCCACAGCCTTCTGGGCCAAGATCCGCACAGCTACGCGCAAAACTCCCAGCTAGCATCACCCATCGAGCAGATTTCCCCCGACCTGCCTCCGGTCTGGTTATGCGCAGGTCGACAGGACGGTCTATTCACCCAATCACAGGCCTACGCACGCGCCCTTGCAGACCATGGCGTCCCGTGTCGGACACTCTTCTTCTCGGATGGGTACCGAGCACATCATGGATTCCTCTTCTTTCGATGGCTCAGGTCGTCGCAAATCGCGGTTACGGCCGCCCGCGAATTCCTCCAGGACTACACCGGAATAGAGGTTTAGAAGGCACTACCGATCAGAATCGAGCAAACGAGCTCACCCGTGCCGGACAAGGATGCCCTCTTTGCAAAGTCCCTTAGATCCAATAAACGCTGCGGGTCATGACTTTCGAGGCCAAACGCATGGCGAGCTTGATGGGTCCCGGCAGGGATGCACTGCCGGCGGCCTTGGCCACCTTCGCATGCTGCATCTCGTCCGCCTTCATCTGATCGAGAACGGCACGGGTCTTCTCATCACGCAAGGGAATCTTGGCCAAATGCTCGTCGAGGTGATTCTCTACCTGACGCTCGGTCTCGACCACGAATCCCAGACTCCACTTATCGCCCGCCAAACCGGCGAGCGCCCCCATGGTAAAGGAGCCCGCGTACCACAAAGGATTGAGGAAGCTTTTGCGATCACCGAGCTCGGTGATACGGGTCCCGCACCATTGAAGATGGTCGCTCTCCTCCCGGGCCGAGCGCTCCATACTCTGCCGCACCTCGGGCAAGCGGGCGGTGAGGGTCTGGCCCTGATACAGGGCCTGGGCGCACACCTCTCCGGTATGGTTGACTCGCATCAGGCGTGCGATATGTTTGCGCTCGTGCTCCGAGAGTTCGGCCTCGGCGAGGCCAGCCGCCGGATTGAGCCGCTCGGTAGCTTGTGGTCGACCGAACAGGGTGCGTACGGCCTGGTCCAGATTGACCAGCACCCGATCGAGAGGACTCGAGTTGCGTATCGTCATGATGGATGATGTATACCCGTCACATATGGATTTTCCGCCGCGATGTGCCCGTCTCTCGCACCCGATAGCGGCGTTGCGACTCGTCGCAATAGGGCTGGCTATTCCTCCTCATCACGCCTGGCTCTCTCGGGCACGATAAACGCACCTCGCTTTCCGCAAAACCCATGGACGACGAGTATAACGGACAGTCCGGTGGTGATTCGGCCCGATTGTGCGCTCGGGATTCAGCGGGTTTGAGGACCCCTCAGAACATTCAGAGGCTGTCTAGAAAGTAATACATTGATTTTAAACTATAAAATATGTAAATTTTGTGGTTTCATGCGATGTAATCCCGGAATTTACTATACTGAAGAAAAGATTCGATCTGTTGTCAGGTACCCAAGCGACCTTACCGACAGAGAATGGAAAACCCTTGAGCCCATCATCAACGAATTGGAATCCTATACCATCGGACGCCCCCGAACAGGCTCGTTAATTACTACTATGATAAGTGGATAGATAATCGTTTGCTAGAGAAAGTCAAGACGATGCTTCGTCAGCAGTTACGCCAAAAGAAAGACCGAAAGCCAGCGCCGACAGGAGTGATCATTGATGGCCAAAGTGTCACAGGAACCCCGGAATCGTTTGTAGAATCGGAATTTGACGGGGCAAACTTGTTATGGGCAGAAAACGTCCTATCGTTGTCGATACCATCGGTTGCGTGCTCGTCGTCCGGGTACACACCGCCAATGTGTTTGAGGGTAAAACCGCTCGTCAAGTCATTACGAACTTGTTTTCGAGCCTCCATACCGTTAAAAAAATCTGGGGCGATCGTGCCTATTCCGGTGCGGACCTATCTAACCGGGTCTTGACCCAATTCGAGTGCTAGCTCGAAGTTGGGAGAAAGAAAAAAGGGCAGCGAGGTTTCCACGTTTTACCTCGCCGCTGGGCAGTCGAGAGAACATTCGCTTGGCTGAGCCGATGGCGTCGATAAGGATTATGAACGGAAACCAACTTCGAGCGAAATACAGGTTGATTTCGCATCCAGTCGTTTGCTTCTCCGGAAAATCTGTAATGATCAGACACCCTATAAAATGGCAGTTACTTGAATTTCTATTAGTGCTCAAATTTTTAGACGGCCTCTAAGGGTTAGGAATACCCCGCCCGCTTGCAAATATGTCGGTGCTTGGAGGCCGGGAGCAAAGCGAGAGCCGCATTTTCGTTTTGCGACCTGAAAAACTCCAGGGATGGAGCTTTTCAAGGTACCCTCAGGGTACTCTACGGACCGCGGTTACCTTCGAACTCGGCGATCAAGCGTTGGGCCGCAGTCGTAGGCGGTAGGCGGCCCCACATGACCTGATGCTCGACCTCGGCCCGGATCCGCTCGACCCCCGTGTGTTGGAAGAAGCTAGAACGCAGGTGCTCTTCGACCATCGAATAGACCCAATCTAGTGTCTGGGCGCGCCGGCGTTTTTCAAGTACACCCGAGTCCAGGGTCTGCTTGTGGAATGCCTCGACTACGGCCCACAGTTCGGGGATACCTTCCCCGGTCAATGACGAGCAAGAATAGGCGCGGGTCTGCCATCCGTCCGTGGCCGGGGCCAGATAGTGTAGGGCCCGGTTGTATTCCAATTGGGCGGCCTTGGCGCGGGGCTTGTTATCGCCATCCGCCTTATTGACCAGTAGGGCGTCGGCCAACTCCATGATACCCTTTTTGATACCCTGCAGCTCGTCGCCCGCGCCCGCGATCATCACCAGCAGGAAGAAATCGACCATGGAACGGACCGTGGTCTCGCTCTGCCCGACACCCACCGTCTCGACCAGGATCACATCGAAGCCCGCCGCCTCGCAAACCAGAATAGTCTCCCGGCTCTTGCGGGTCACACCGCCCAAGGTCCCCAAAGACGGGGAAGGACGGATAAAGGCCCGCGAGTCCCGGGAAAGCTGCTCCATGCGAGTCTTGTCGCCCAGGATACTACCGCGGGTCACCTTACTACTCGGGTCCACCGCCAACACCGCCACCTGATGGCCCTGCTCGCACAAGTGGAGACCCAAGGTCTCGATAAAGGTGCTCTTACCCGCACCGGGCACGCCGGTAATGCCGACCCGAATGGAACGCTCGGCCCGGGGAAGCACCCGGCGCAGCACCTCTTGGGAGAGCTCCAGGTGCGCGGGCGCGTTGCTCTCCACTAGAGTAATGGCCTGACCCAACACATTGCGGTCACCGGCCATCACCCCGTCCACATACTCTTCCACGCTCAAGCGACGGCGGCGCGGAACATCGGTCTTGGCGGTCCGGGCCCGACTACCTGCCGCCCCCGGCATACCGTCATGCCCCCCCGATACGCCGCCCATGACCCGGCCGGCAAACTCCTTGCCAGCGCCCTGTGGTGCCCATTCGGGCTTGGTGTTTTTGTTCGTCATGACTTTCTTTGGAGGTCTTGAGGCCGAATCATTCATCGGAGAAACCGCGGGGCCCATCGAGGCATCGGGTCCCGGACGGCTACATAGAAGCAAAAATCGGGGCCTTATCGCGTGCCCGAGAGGTCATGGAGCGGCTTGCAGACCTGCCGATCGCGGAGAAAACGCTATGAACATCCATCTCCATGCCAATGCGACCACGACCCCGAAGTCTCGCCGTTTATTCAAGCATTCAAGCATCCAGCCAGCCCGTCGCCCGGATCGCCAAGGAGTCGGATATCAGTAAGGATATCATCCATCGCTGGAAGCGCCGTGATGGCGTTGCCGATGGCACTCACACGCCGCATCGCTTGCAGACGACCCTTACTCCGGCCCAGGAGGTCCTCGTCTAGAACTGCGTAAGACGTTGCGGCTACGCTGGACTACTGATGGTCACCCGTGAACTCATTCACCCCGACGCCTCTCGATCCTGCCTAGACCGTCGCGTTCTCCAAGCCGCTTTTTCTGGCTCTCTTACGTTTGGTGTGGGTAACGCCATATTTCCCATCGCGTCGGGTAACCCGCTCCAAGCCTACTCTGTTCCCATCTTTTCGCCTGTAGCTCGGACCAGTCGCCAGGCCAAGCGTCGGAGGTTTTCATCATGGACCCGTTGTCGTTGTTTCACCTTGCGCTCGGCCTTCCGGCTCCTTGGGAGGTCGTTGACGTGGCCTTCGATCCCAAATCGGGCCGGATCGATTGCCACCTCGCTTTCGCCCCGGGGACACGATTTGCTTGTCCGCATTATTGTGGCGCGGAACACCAGCCGGTCCACGACACGCTCGAGCGCGACTGGCGTCACCTGAACTTCTTTCAATTCCAAGCCTACAGC
>Ga0056123_1000109_pt1 | contig 16524 bp, 13 predicted proteins | sample WorMetHEROISLAND_3_FD_71122 | JGI IMG/M metagenome (GOLD analysis project Ga0056123, IMG submission 71122) | Marine gutless worms symbiont microbial communities from Max Planck institute for Marine Microbiology, Germany - Olavius sp. 3 HERON ISLAND ...
GCGCCGTTGCCGCCTGGAACCGATCAAGGCGGTGGCCAAGACGCTCAAGAATCACTGCCCAGGCTTCCTCAATGCGTTCGATTCCAGGCTCACCAACGGCCGTGTCGAGGCGGTCAATTCGCTCATTTAGGCCGCTAAAGCCAAGGCCCGCGGCTACGGGACCACCAGGCACCTGATTATCATCGTCTACCTTGTGGCGGGTAAGTTGACCCAGCCGCCGACTTCTCCGTTCGTTGTCAAGTCGGGGCTTTCCATCACGACTTGAGTCAGGTTGCTATGACCCGCTACACACCAAACGCAAGAGAGCCATTTTCCCCCCCGCAGCCTTTGCTCGATTTTTCCCGGTGGGCACACAGCCTGCCGCCTAGGCAATCCCCGCCGGTGCGGTCAACCTAGCCACGGAGCTTTTCGATTCCACGGAGTGGCATGGATCGTTAGGTCTCAGAGAGAGACGGCGTGATAGGGATGGTGCGCAAGCTCCACAAGGTATCCGATAAACCGGCCTCGACGCTCGGATTTTGGCCCCCTGCCCCCTGGTGTCGTTTCAAAAGAGCCGCACCCCTACCCGATCCTTGGCTCTCTCTATCCGACTCGACCCAGTTAGGGCCAAGAACCTCCGCAAGGACTCGACCGCTGCCGAATTGCGCTTCGGACCAATTCGACCTATGGGGTCTCGGAGAGCACCGTGACCATGGCCCGGCACAGGGTGGCAAGCTGCTCATCGCTGATGATGTAGGGCGGCATTAGGTACACCAGCTTGCCGAAGGGCCGCACCCAGACGCCAAGCTCGACGAATCGGTGCTGAATCTCACGCATCCGCACCGGCTGCACGAACTCTACCACCCCGATCGCACCCAACACCCGCACCTCGGCCACACCTGGCAGCCGAGCACAGGGGGCAAGCCCGTCCCGGAGACCTTGCTCGATATGCCCGATGGTGGCCGGCCAGTGGGATGCCAACAGCAGATCGATGCTGGCATTGGCCAAGGCACAGGCCAGGGGGTTGCCCATGAAGGTGGGACCGTGCATGAACACCCCCGGATTGCCGCAAGAGATGGTGTCGGCTACCTCCTCGGTGACCAGAGTCGCCGCCAGGGTCAGGTAGCCGCCGGTGAGGGCCTTGCCGACGGTCATGATATCCGGGGCGATTCCCGCGTGCTCGCAGGCGAAGAAGCGTCCGGTGCGCCCGAAGCCGGTGGCGATCTCGTCCGCGATCAGCAGGACGCCGCAGCGGTCGCAGAGCTCTCGTGCCTGCTCCAGATATTGCGGCGAGTAGAATCGCATCCCGCCCGCACCCTGGACGATCGGCTCCAGGATCACGGCGGCCAGCTCTCGACGGTGGGCGGCGAGCAGCCCGCGTAGCTCCGAGATGTCCTGATCCCGGCAAGGTGCATCGAAGCCACAGACCGGCGCGGGCGCGAAAAGCTGTTGCGGCAACAGATCGGAGAACAGATGGTGCATGCCCGTGACCGGGTCGCATACAGACATGGCTGCGAAGGTATCGCCGTGATAGCCAGAGCGGATGGTCAACAGCCGGTGCTTCTCGGGTCTTCCCCTGGCGTGCCAGTACTGGATAGCCATTTTGATCGCCACCTCGACGGATACCGAGCCCGAGTCACAGAGAAAGACGTGCTGGAGGGGGGGGGGCGTCAGTGCTACCAGGTGTTCCACTAGCCTTACCGCCGGCTCGTGGGTGAGCCCGCCGAACATGATATGGGACATGCGCGCGAGCTGGTCCACAGCCGCCTGATTCAGCACCGGATGGTTGTAGCCGTGGATGGCGCACCACCAGGAGGCCATGCCATCGATCAGGGTCCGTCCGTCGACGAGCTCGATCAGGCAGCCCTGGGCCGAGGCGACGGGGTAGACCGGATCGCGGCCGATCGTCGAGGTATAAGGGTGCCAGGTATGGGCCTTATCCCTGGCGACCAGATCGGCGGCGGCCGGTGTCGTTTCGGGGGCCGCTGTCATGGGGATCTCTCGGGATAGAAACACCTGTCGATCATAAGGGCAGGGAATGATTTTCGCATATTATCATAGGTCCCCTTATAATCACCAGGCCCCTCGGAAGGGTTTATATCTGTCGTTGCCCGTGAATATTTCGCCCCGCTGCACGCCGTTCGTACCCGATAGCTGCGTTGCGACTCGTCGCAATAGGGCACGGCTATTCCTCCTCGCCGTGCCTCGCTCTCAGGCATTCGCTTACCAAAATGTTCAGGTACAACGGGTATACACCACAAATCGCCTCTCCAAACACTCCCAGAGTGGTGCTCACAGTAACCCACTGTTTTCCAAAGGAACCCCGCGCAATTATACGGGACTTGAGATCTTTCTTGTTTAGACGATCCTTCAAGGTTCCCTTGAGATTTTTCGATCAACGGGGTCAGCGACTGGTCGCGGCCACCGAGCCCGGTATCTCCACATGTTGAATTATCCGCCTATCGACCCGGTCGCCCTGTCCCTTGGGCCGATCCGGGTCCACTGGTATGGGATCATGTATCTGCTGGCCTTCGCCGCGGCCTGGGGGCTCGGCCGCTATCGTGCCACCCGCCCCGATTCCGGGTGGGATGCCCATAGGGTGGATGATGTGATCTTCTACGGTGTCATCGGGACCATCCTGGGTGGCCGTCTGGGCTATCTGTTTTTCTACGGCTTCGATCAGCTACTCGCCGATCCCTGGGTTGTCCTGCGAATCTGGGAGGGCGGTATGTCCTTCCACGGTGGTCTGATCGGAGTACTGATCGCGCTGTGGCTGTTCGGTCGCCGGCGGGGGATGGACTTTTGGTCGGTCGCAGATTTCGTCGCCCCGCTGATACCACCAGGCCTGGGTGCCGGGCGGATCGGCAATTTCATCAACGGCGAGCTGTGGGGGTACCCGACCAGTCTCCCCTGGGGCCTGCGGGTTCCCTGTGAGCGGTTCGGCACCTATTGCCGGGGGTTGCCCCCGGACGCCCGATGGAGCCCGCCACTACATGCTTCGCAGCTCTACGAGGCCGCGCTGGAGGGTCTCGTCCTGTTCTTGGTCCTCTGGGTCTTTTCCGCCAAATCGCGGCCACCCATGGCCGTATCAGGCCTATTTCTGACGGGTTACGGGACCTTTCGCTTCGGCCTGGAGCTCATCCGCCAACCGGACACCCACATCGGTTATCTCGCCTTCGACTGGCTTACCATGGGTCAGATCCTGACATTGCCGATGCTCTTGTGCGGACTGTTGTTGCTGGTGCTGGCCTATCGGGGCCATGCCCGATCCTGAAGAAGGTGGCCGTGCGGTGCAAAGCCGAATCATAGACTTGGCGTGCGCTCTTCTCCCCCGGTCCGGGAATTTGGGCCCCCGGACCGGCTCGAAGCGGCGATCAGCTACCCGTGACTTTGCCGACCTTTTCGGAGAGCAGGGTCATGCCTTCTTGGATGAAGGAGCGATATTCTTCCTGAACCTCGGTGATGGCTTTTATGCTGGCATTGGATTGCTCCAACATACGCTCGCTGGTTTCCTTCGCCAGCTTGACCTGTTCCTCGAGGAATTCCTTGGGGGTCTTGGCCTCCGTGGCCAGCTTCATCTGGCGTTTGCCCTGCTCCATCATGAACTCCATGGTTTCCTTCTGACGGGAGGTCACCTTGTCCAGGACTTTCATGTTGAGCTCGGCGAGCTTGTTCAGGTTTTCCATGGCCTTGGTGGTCATTTCGTTACTCATGGCATCTCTCCATTGGCTGAATTGGAAACGCTCGGGGACCTTGGAAAATCGCAACCCTGCGATTTTCCAACTCGCAAAGCGAAAACATTTCACTTTGCTATAATTTTTCAATCACTTACGTGTTTGAAAGCTGGCAGGGTGTCCTTGTCTTGCCCGAGCACCTTGAATGTTTCAAGGTGCCCTTCCAGAGGGGGGTTGCTAGCAATTGCTGCATTGCAACAATAGTGCCCCCGAACAGATTTGTCAAGGAAGTGAAAGGGTGTTCTAAAAAAATTCCAAGAACGGAATTTTTTAGGCAGCCCCCGAGGAACCGGGGACAGCCCCGACTACTGTTCCGGACCGCCCGTAGAGTTGTCCCATACGCCGCATGCGACCGGCAAGCTTGGGTTCCACCTGGTCCCAGGAAAAACGCCAGCGCCAATTGCCCTCGCTCGTGCCCGGCAGGTTCATGCGGTGATTGCCGTCGAGGCCGAGGATATCCTGCATGGGCAGGATCGCCAGGTGGGCACGGGAGCCCAGGGCGCAACGGATCAGCGGCCAAGGCATGGCTTCCGACGAATGTCCCAGATAGGCATCCACATAGCTGCGGGCCTTTGCGTCCAGGGACTGGTACCAACCGAGGCTGGTGTCGTTGTCATGGGTGCCGGTGTAGACTAGCGAGTCTCGATCATGGTGGAAGGGTAAGTAGGGATTGTCGGCCTCGCCGGAGAAGGCGAACTGCAGCACCTTCATACCGGGAAGCTGATACTTTTTGCGCAGGGCTTCCACCTCCGGGGTAATGACGCCCAGGTCTTCCGCGATCAGGGGTAATTGACCGAGCTGTCGGATCAGACAGGCGAACAACTCGTCGCCGCAGGCCTCGACCCACCGCCCGTTGATGGCGAATTCCTCCTCCGCCGGGATCTCCCAGTAGGCCTCGAATCCCCGGAAGTGATCGATCCGCACCAGATCGAACAGGCGTACCTGGGTGCGAATACGATCCAGCCAGAAGCGGAAACCGTCGGCCCGCATCCGGTCCCAACGATAGGGGGGATTGCCCCAGCGCTGTCCGGTGGCGGAAAAGTAATCCGGCGGTACTCCGGCCACCACGCGGGGACTGCCGTCCGCATTCAGATCGAAATCATCGGGACGTGCCCAGACCTCGGCGCTGTCGTGGGCCACGAAGATAGGCATGTCGCCGAAGAGCTCGACACCGACCGCATTGGCATGGCCCCGTAGGAGCTGCCATTGACCGAAGAACAGAAATTGCTCGAAGCGGATGTAGTCGAGGTCTTCCCCGAGTCGCCGCCGGGCCTGCTCCAGGGCAGTGGGATCGCGTTGGCGCAAGGGTAACGGCCAGTCCCACCACGGGACTTGCTGCTCTTCGCGCAGGGCTCGGAACAGGGCGTAGGTGTCCAGCCAATAATCGTTTTCTGCCTCGAACTCGGCCAATGCCCGGTGGTCCGTGGCCGTTGCGCGGCTCCGGAATCCATTCCAGGCACGTTGCAGGGCCTCCTGCTTGGCCGTATCGGCCATCTCTTCGGGTTTGGATAGGGCTTGCAGCCAGCCTCGTTCCCACAGGGGCTCGAGCGCGATCAGGCGCGGATTCCCGGCGTGGACCGAGTTGGTCTGATAGGGCGAGCCGTCCGCCTGGGTAGGCCCGACCGGTAACATCTGCCATACCGATAGCCCACAGTCGACGAGGAAATTGATGAAGCCATGGGCCTGAGGCCCGAGGGTGCCACAGGGACCCGGTCCCGGCAGGGAGGTCAAGTGCAGGAGAATACCGGCGCGCCGCTGGTCGAGGCGATCGGCGGAGGCCTGTTCGGTGTTCAGCATTGGGAATCAAAGGACATGATCAACCTCCTGTCCCAACATCTCGGGCGTTACCAGGGTTACGCCACCGGCACTGACATGGAAACCGCGCGCGGCGTCCGCCTCGGGGTCCAGACCCAGAGTCGACCCTCTTGGAAGACGGCAGCCGCGGTCGATGATGCTACGGTGAATCTTGCAGTTGCGGCCTATATCCACGTTCGGCAGGATCACCGAATCTTTGACATAGGTATAGGAATTCACGCGCACGTTCGAAAACAGCAGGGAATGGCGCACTTTGGCACCCGAGATCACGCAGCCGCTGGAGACCATGGAATCTACCGCCATGCCGCGGCGCATCTCGTCGTCGAATACGAACTTGGCCGGCGGCAGCTGTTCCTGGTAGGTCCAGATGGGCCAGGATTCGTCATAGAGGTTGAGGGGCGGTGTCACACCGATGAGCTCTTGGTTGGCCTCCCAGAAGGCATCGATGGTCCCCACATCGCGCCAGTAGGCCTGATCGCTGCTGTGTACGCTTCGGAAGGGATAGGCCATCACCTTATACTCGGCAATCAGACCGGGAATGATATCCATGCCGAAATCGTGACCGGAATCGGGTTTAGCCGCATCCTCGCCGAGTCGATCGAACAGAAAGTGGCTGGCGAAGACATAGATCCCCATGGACGCCAGTGCGTGGCCCCGGCGTCCGGGAAGCGGCTCGGGGCGCTCCGGTTTTTCATGGAAGCTGGACACTCGGTTGTCGGCATCCACCGTCATGATGCCGAACTGCTCGGCGTGTGCTAACGGGACCTCGATGCAGCCGACCGTCATGTCGGCACCCTGGCGTACGTGGTAGGCCACCATGGCCCCATAGTCCATCTTGTAAACGTGGTCTCCGGCCAGTACTAGGATATGGTCCGGATTATGGTTGCGGATGATATCCAGGTTCTGATACACGGCATCGGCAGTACCCGCATACCAGGCCGCTTCGTCGATCCGTTGCTGGGCCGGCCACAGCTCGACGAATTCCCCGAGCTCCGCGCGCAGGATACCCCAGCCCTTTTGGATGTGCAGGATGAGCGAATGGGCCTTGTACTGGGTAAGCACGCCGATCTGGCGGATGCCCGAGTTGACGCAGTTGGATAAGGGGAAATCCACGATACGAAATTTGCCGCCAAAGGGTATCGCGGGCTTGGATCGCCAATTGGTGAGCTGCATGAGGCGGGAGCCACGGCCACCGGCTAGGATCAGCGCCAAGGTATTGCGCGTCAGGCGGCTGACGAAACGTGGTCCTTTGTCCGGCATCGTACTCCTCTTTTTTCCCGTAGGGTATCCGTTATGAGGACCTCGAAGAACTCAAGACTCCTCGAGGTGCCCGTGCCGGCAACCCACCGGTAATCCGGGTTTCCGGACGGAACGGAGCCGGATCCGATCGGCAGCCGCTTACCCATCCGATCTGAAGGGCGGCTATGGTAACACTTTCGCGCCTTGCAACAATGTCTTCGTCGCATTGCTGCCGATTGCCGGCTACCGGGAAATTCGGGAGGCGTCGAAAGAACTGCGTTGGGTGCGGCCCTATATGAAACGACGCGGAGAAACCCGGAAACAAAGCTCAGCCGACCATAGGATGAATTGTGCCCACCATTGGGCTTACTCGATATCTTCTTTTTTGCCGCAAATGAACGCGAATGAGCCGAAAAATGCTCGGATGAGGTCCACGCTCGGCCAATTCGACGCGCAAAGCCTTCTCGTACACGGGTTCCGAAGACCTAGGGGGTGTTCTCAATTAACAACTAGGTTGGGATTAACCGTATGTTTTTCTAGGAAATAAAAGTTTCTCACTTCATCCACCGAATGCGATGAAAAATCTTGATTATCAATTAAAACCGTAGTGTTATCTCTAATTGAGAACATTCCCTAGGACCCAAGACTTTGACGATCTCAAATGCACACCCGAGAACACGCCGAGAGATGGGTTCATCCTCGAAAACCGGCCTCGACGCTTGGATTTTAGATACCCGGCATCGTTTCAAAAGAGAACCCACCCCCCGGTAGATGGCGCGCTGTCACGCAGCAAACACGTGACAAGATAGGGGGCCACGGGGAACCAAGGCCGTTCAGGCACTGGTGTGTTTGCATCCGTCAAAAGAGGTGGCTCACACGATATCGGCGTGGAGTCGTTGAAGGCCTGGCGTAACCCGTGACTTCGTAGGAGAGATTGAATCCCTCGCCGCCGTGTTGCCCCGCGCACTCCACTTTCCAGTGGGAGGGCATCGGCCATGGCGCGCAACTCCAAAAAACAGCCACGGCAAATCGTTCATCCCCGCTGCGCGGGGATTGGCCTTGGTAGCCGAGAGCACTAGGTCACGGTCGATCCGGACCGCGACGACAAGCCGGTTCGGTATTTCAGCACCTTCAGCAACGACCTCTACGCCCTGGCCGACTGGCTGAAGTCGCTGGATGTCGAGGTGATTGCGGTGGCAGCCACCGGGGTGTATTGGATCCCTCGGTACGAGGTGCTCGATGCCCGAGGGTTCCCATTGAATCTGGTCAACTCGCGGGTCACCCGTCAGGTCTCCGGGCGCAAGTCCGCCGTCTTGGACTGCCCGTGGAGGGCCGGCCTTACGCCGCCTTACGCCAAGCGGCCTTCCATGCGAAGGCGGTCAAAACCACCGCTCACCAGCTAGCACGTCTCATCTACGCCTTGCACAGGGCCAAGAAGATATTGAACGAGGCCTGGAGGCATTCGAGGTGCGCAGCCGAGATCGGCTACTGCGCTCCATCCCGAGTAAGGCCAAGTATCTCGGCCTTATAGTCCGTGAGCCCACTTGACGTGGATGAATAAATCCAAACTCAAAACAGTATGTTACGATATGTTTGATGAGAGCCGCACCCAACGGCTATCGGCCAACACCCCAGGGCCCATGATCGTCCGGCGGACTCGAGTGTGAGTAAAGACCAGGCCTCGCACGGGCACCTTCTTCGAGAAACCGCCCGGTTATCGCACCGTAGCGATCAGCAGAACCACCAGCCCCACCACGAACACGAGCGGTAACACCACCGCTTGCCAATCCCCCTTCTGCGCCTTGGGGCCATGCTCCTGCCAATGCCGGTAGGCCCTCCAGGCATAAAAGACCATCATACCCATGGCCGCGGCCGCGACGATCTTCATGAACAGGTCCATCGACTCACCTCACGGTGCGGCAACGAAAAACCCCGGCAACGGGGCCGGGGTCAAGTACCTACTGCGAGCTGTCAGGTCAATCATCGCCCATGATACCCAGGATCTGGAGCAGGCTGATGAAGATATTGAAGATGCTCAGATACAGCCCATAAGTGGCCATGATGTAATTGGTCTCGCCACCATTGATGATGCGGCTGGTATCGAACAGAATGAAACCACTCATAATCAGGATGATGGCACCGGAAATGGCCAGGGACAGGGCCGGTAGGGCCAGAAAGATATTCGCGATCGCCATGATGAAGACCACCATGACACCGGCGAACAGGAACCCGCCCATAAAGCTGAAGTCCCGCTTGCTGGTCAAGGCATAGCTGGAGAGACCGAGGAAGATCAGGCCGGTTCCGGCGAAGGCAGTCCCGATGATCTGCGGCCCCTTGGGCAAGGCCAGATACAGGGTCAGGACGGCACCGAGCCCGAATCCCAGAAGGCCGGTGATCAGAAAGATCACACCGATACCGGTACTGGAATTAGCGGTTCGAGGTAACACGAAAATACCCATCACCATGGCACCGATGACCGAGACCAGATACATCCAGCTCGGCACCACCAGCATGATGGATATGCCGGCCATCAGGGCACTGAAGACCAAGGTAGCGGAGAGCAATAGGTAGGTGTTCTTCAACACCTGGTTCGTAGCGACCGCGCGTTCGGCACCGCGCGCGATGGAGGTATCTGTATATGGCATCGGTAGACTCACTCCTTCGGTTGAAATAACGGGGACTTGAAAAATCCCACCCCGCGGGACCTCTCGACTTGCGGGTACGGCACCCGGAGCCGAATCCTCTCAGGCCCGCAAGCATACCGCAGTCATGCCGAACTGCAAGCCGCTTACGGAGACCTTGAAAAATGGCCGGGTATCCTGGCCCGGCTCGGGCATTCTGAGGAGACCTCGAAAAGATCCGTCCCGGAAATTTCTCGGGTTGCAAAGCGAAAACACGGTTCTCACTTTAACTCCAGGTATTCAAGGACTTGCGTGCTCGAATACCGGCGGAATATCTCCGCTCCGCAAGGACATCCCGAATCTTCCGAGGTGCCCGGGTTGTTGGTCCGGGGCCGTACTTCCGGTATCCTTTTCCCGTAATACATTTGGGGACGGCCGCCCCCGATGCAAGACCATACCCCGGAGAGGTGGCTGAGCGGCCGAAAGCGGCGGTCTTGAAAACCGTTGACCCCCAAGGGTCCGAGGGTTCGAATCCCTCCCTCTCCGCCAATTCCTTTTATAACCTATTGATCTTTAAGCATAATTCAAGGTGGTTCCTATTACAGAAAACGCAGCCTCGTTTTCGCGGGCAATTGTTTCGATACCTACGTCCAGAAATCGAACAACCTACAAATCTGGAATGAAGAACTTGCCCCCACGCGGCGCTACGTTCTTATCAGGGTCAGCGCCGAAGACATCATCACGAAGGTCAGAGTGGTCACGGGTGACAGCCTGACGCTCCTCGATACCACAGGCACCCTCACGCAAAAATATCAGGCTCGCCTGATCCCCAACACCGCCACAGCGGAACTCATCTCGCCCGACGATACTGAACGGCTGCTCCCATTCGTTCGCGGCGGCCTCGACCTGCAGATCATCGCAAGCCCGGTTAATCATCCGAGGGATGAACAACTCCTACCCATTGGTGAAATATTCGCGAGGCTCCGGCCCTTGATCGGAACCGCCTTTGCTGATGGTGGCTACGACCAGGAACGAAACCGAGGGGCCGCGCTTCACCGCTTCGTCTGCGAGCACCTTGGATATGCCGACTACCGGGACGACGGGCAGTTTCCAGACGTGCGACACCAGCTCTTTGAAGTGAAGCTACAGACATCGCCGACGATTGACCTCAGGCTGGTCTGCCCGGACAACACGGAGGCCCTCGATGTTCCGAACATCGGTGGTAAGCGAATCAGGCATTGCGACGTGCGCTATGCTCTCTTCGTACGCGAGGCGCGAAGGGGACGATGTGTTGCTGACGCACCTGTTCCTGACCATGGGCGAACGGTTTTTCACGCGGTTTCTGCAGTTCCAGGGAAAGGTTCTCAACAAGAAGCTCTAGATACCTCTACCGGACGACTTCTTCTACGACTAACCCGAATGCCTTCCAGACCATAGCGTCTAGCTCTTGCTGGAGCTTGTCCGCCTTCGCGGACGGGATGCGCTCGTAAATTTCCTTCGCCTTGCTGATGATCGACTCCGCCAGGGCGCTCTTCGGGTCTGGCAAAGGAAACTGCTCAACATATTGTGTGATAAAGCGGCGGCGGCCCGCATAGAGCTTGTTATGGAAGCGGTAGTCGTAAAACCGCTCGATAAATTTGGAATTTCCGACCGCCACAGCAAGCCACAGCAGGTCCAACTGCGCCTCGTCCTTACAGATCAGCCAGTAGCAATCACCGTTCACGACCGCACCTTCCCGGTCAATCCAGAAAATCGGCTCTTCCGCGATGTCACGAAAAACGAGTTTCGTCTGATCCCATGCTGTTGGGTCCTGTGGAACCCATACCTCAAACCACTCGCGGCCCGCTTCAATCACGTACTTTCGCCCTTCAAGGACAGAACGATGCTCATCGAGATAGGCCGCGCTCTTCGGGTATTTTGCAAGGTCCACCGGATGCCGACGACCTTGTGAGACTGCATGTGGGTAGAGAATCTGCCGAACCTTTTTGGGTACAGTGGCCTTGAACCGGCACGCGCCGTGGTGCGTGATAAGCGACCTCAAAAGCTCAGGGCGTGACTCTTCCGGCATGTCCTGCCAATCGCTCTGGATAAATACCTTATCCGCACATGTTTTGACACCGACCCGGATATTGCCAATATCTCCGAATGTGCCCCATGTATAAGCCGAAACGGTTCCTAGCCATTCCTCGGCGATATCCGTCGCAATGCGCCAGATACCGTTCGACGCACCGCTTGTGTTCAAAAGGCCATGATGTACACGAACGCGGCGACCATCATCGAGCTGGACGACACCCTCGGTGGTAAGTGCGCCTATCGGATCGGCAGCCATAACTTCGGTGTGATCCGCCGTCTCGTAAATCGACGTGAAGGCGGGCATCTCAATTTTATGGCCGTTCCTCCCTTCCGCTAGCAATACAGCGGGGAGAACGGCTGCATCAAAGAGTTTCGTATCCCCCAAGTCCCACACATGCCGCAGGTTGAACTGCTCCAGAATCGACTGGCGCACGGACGCACCTGATTTCGTGGTCATGAAGCGATTTGACACAATGATGCCGGCGATACCTTTTGGTTTAAGCGCTTGGGCTATACCAAGGACGAAAGCGAAGTAAAGATCGACGCGACCAGACAAGCCGAATTGCGACGCAAGACGTTGTGCCTGGGTCGCTCCCATAATTTGAGTCCGAACATACGGTGGATTAGCGATTATTAGATCGAAATCCTCGCTGGTCGTCGCGTCACCGCTCAGCCCTAGGCCAGACCGTTCAAGAACAAACTCAAGGAAATTTTTCGGCTGGAAATGCAACGCCACTATAGGAAACTGTTGCTTAATCCTATCCGCAGCAATACCGAGGGCCTTGGCGTCGGTATCGAATCCATGCACTTCAAGCATGATTTTTGGGTGTTTCGCTAGCTGATGAATGAGGCTTAGGAGAAGTTCGCCGTCGCCAACGGCGGGGTCCAGAATATGGAGCACGCGCTTTCCAGACCAAGCTCCGGCTGTTTCGACTATCTGCTGCGCAACGAAATCCGCCAGTAGACGCGGCGTGTACGTCGCACCACCAGCTTTTTCTTCTGAAACGGATTCGTAGCGTTTGGTAAAATGAGGATGTTCGAGCACGGTCATCTTCGGGTGCCGCTAGTTGAAACAGTTATGCTATTTATTGCCAGGCAGCGGTGCTGCCGTCCCCATTTGGATAACATCGGGCGCCTGCTGACCTATCGCCAGTAGGTATTGATGGTCGGGGGATACGGCGGGGGATACGGCAGGTTAAAGCTGATTTTTATCTGCAGGGCCTGTCGGCGGTCGCCAATCCGCACAGATGATTTCCTCGCGCGGCCAGCAGGCGCCGGTGCGTTGGCTGGCCAGGGCCTAGATACCGTAAGAGCCTAAGCCGCCGGGTGGGTTGATCAGGTCCGGGTGCCAGTGACGACACTCCCGCACGCAACCGGGGGCCGGGGGATCGGTCGCCCGGCTTCACGGTTTCGGCACCATGGGCAACCCGGGAAGGTGCCTTCGGTCCAATGCCAGGTCGGGCCGCATTGACGGCATAGAGCCTGCTAGGTGTAGTGGGCTGGCCCTCCCCTTGGCCCATCGCTCGACGCCACGAGAGGGCTTTTGCGAAGTCCCGTAGGGTATCCGGGGGTAGCTCCCCGGAGTGCCAAGCCTTCTTGTCCTCCGGGGCCATCGCCGACAGCACGTACCCTGGGGTAACAGGCAGATCCTTGCAGACGATCTCCAGGGCATCGAGTAGACTATCTGCGCGAGCACCGCAACGAGGTCCTTCCTGCGCTTCCTCACCGACCTGCGCGTTCCCTTCGACAACAACCAGGCCGAACGCGACCTGCGAATGCCCCAACTCAAGCAGAAAGTCTCCGGTTGTTTCCGCTCCGAAACCGGCGGAAATGCCTTTGCCATCATCCGCTCCTACATCCGCTCCTACTTTTCGATCCGCCGCAAACAGTCCAACGATCGTTTCAACTCGCTCGTCCTGACGGTCCAAGGCCAACCCCCAATGCCCCCATTGGGGTAGCTGAATAGTTACATATCTTCTTCTTTGCCGCCAATGAACGCGAATGAGCCGAAAAATATTCGGCTGCGGACTATCCACTCCTTTTGCCGCTCAAAAGGAATTCGTTGCTCGGCCAGCTCGAGGCACAAAGCCTTTTCGTACACGGACTCCAAAGACCCAGGACCCAAGACTTTGCCGACCTCGAATGCACACCCGAGAACACGCCGAGAGGTGGGTTCATCCTCGTCAACTTTTCTTGAATACCACGGGGCGGCGTGGATTCCCTAGGTCTCAGGGCGAGGCGGCGTAATATGGATGGTACGCAAGCTTCATAAGGTATCCGAAAAACCGGCCTCGACGCTCGGATTTTCGAAGCCCGATGTCGTTTCAAAAGAGCCGCACCCCACTCGATAGTGGCGTTGCGACTTGTCGCAATGGGGAACTGACTACTCCTCCTCATCGTGCCTAGCTCTCGGGCACGATAGACGCCTCTCGCTTTCCGCAAAACCCGTGTGCGATGAATATATCGGATCCAAGACCGGACACGACCGAAACACCGGTGCAGAAACGCGAGCCCCGATCGACCCTCGGCCGCTGCGGTACGGGCCCGCGGCAACGAGCTGCCTACCCCCACCTGCAGCCGGTAGGCCCGGTACTCACACCTTGTCGGAGAAGCGATAGCCCACACCGCGGATGGTCTGCAACATATAGTCGTGCCCGGTGCCCTCGAGGGCTTTGCGCAAGCGGCGCACATGGACATCCACCGTTCTCTCTTCCACGTAGACCTGATCGCCCCATACTCGATCGAGGAGCTGTGAACGGCTGAATGCCCGTTCCACGTGGGTCATGAAGAAATACAGGAGCCGGTATTCCGTCGGGGCGATATCGATGCGCTTACCATCGGCACTGACCCGGTGGCTGATGTTATCGATCCGCAGGCCGGAAATTTCGATCCGATCGGCCGACTTCTCGGGGCTAGCCCGCCGTAGCACGGCCTTGATGCGCGCCACCATCTCGCGGGAGGAGAATGGCTTGGCGATGTAATCGTCTGCCCCCGTGTCCAGACCCTTGATACGATCCTCCTCTCCACCCTTCGCGCTGATCATGATGATGGGGAGGGCCCGGGTTATGATATTTTGTTTGAGCTGCCGAGCCAACTCCAAGCCGGAACGCCCCGGCAACATCCAATCGAGCAGCATCAGATCGGGGTTCTCCGTTCCCAGGAGCTTACGCGCCTCGTCGGCATGACCGGCCTCGTACACGCGAAAATCCGCTCCCTCGAGGGCGAATCGAATCATTGTGCGGATATCGGGTTCGTCATCGACAACAAGGACACGGGCCATACTGGCAACTCCTTATCTAAAGGGGACCTTGAAAGGGGGAATAACGAAGCGGGTGCAGTTTATCCGCAGGAAGTTAACAAAAGGTTACCGCATAGCCCGTTCGAAGTTCGCTGCCAGCTCGGCGCGCGGTGCCGGATCGGTCAGCGAGGCGATCCGGATCGCCAATAGGGATAGCAGGAAGCCGGGTATGAGCTCGTAAACATCGAACAGACCACCTGAGAGCTGCTTCCACACCACCACCGTCAGGCCACCGGTGACAATGCCGGCCAAGGCCCCGCGGCGAGTCATGCGCGACCAGTAGAGGGATAGGATGACGACCGGGCCGAAGGCGGCGCCGAAGCCGGCCCAAGCGTAGCCCACCAGGTCCAGGATCAGGGTCTCCGGGTCCATGGCCATGACGAAGGCCAGGCCCGTCAGCACCACGACCGACCCCCGGCCCATGGCCACCAGCTCGCGGGGTCCTGCCGAGCGTCGCAGCCGGGTACGGTAAAGGTCCTGGGTGAAGACCGAAGACGAGACCAAAAGCTGGGAGTCCGCCGTACTCATGATCGCCGCCAGGATGGCGGCAAGACACAGGCCGGCAACCAAGGGGTGGAACAACAGACCCACCAGCGCGATAAAGACCTTCTCGCGGTCGTCCCCGAGCAAGGGCGTATCGAGCACGAAGATACCGGAAAGACCGGTAAGGATGGCGCCGGCAAGGGTGACGGCAACCCAGGCAACGGCGATGCGCCGAGCCGGTCCGACGGCGGCGACCGAGTGTATTGCCTGGAAGCGGGCCAAGATGTGGGGCTGACCGAAATAGCCGAGACCCCAGGCGACAAGCGATAGGATCCCGACCAGGTCCAAGGCCGAACCATCCGTTGCGGAGAAGACTCCGAACAGGTTCGGATTGATCTCCGCGATGCGTGCCAGACCGGGCTCCAGGCCGCCGACATGGCCGAAGGCCAGCAGTGGAACGACGATCAGGGCCGCGGCCATGAGTAGTCCCTGCAACACATCGGTCCAGGAAACGGCCAGAAATCCACCCACCGCCGCGTACAGTAGAATCGCCGAGGACCCGGCCACTACCGCCCACAGATAGGGCAGACCGAGCACGGACTCGAACAGCTTACCGCCCGCGACCAGTCCGGAGCTGGTATAGATCAGGAAAAACAGCAGGATAAAGCTGGCACTGATGCCGCGTAGCCAGCCATCCTCATCACCGAAGCGATTGGCCAAGAACTCCGGTAGAGTCAGCGCATTTCCATACGCCTTGCCGGCAGCGCGTAGCCGTTTCGCCACCAGGAGCCAGTTGAGCCAGGTCCCCAGTAGCAAGCCTCCTGCCAACCACAGGGATTGCAGTCCGGCGGCATAGGCAAAGCCCGGTAGACCGAGGAGCAACCAACCGCTCATGTCGGAAGCGCTGGAGCTCAGGGCTGCGGTACCACTGCCCAGCCGTCGCCCACCGAGGATAAAGTCCGCCAGATTGGCGGTGCGTCGGAAGGCCCGCCAACCAATGACCAGGACCAAAACAAGATAGGCGAGAAAGGTCAGGATGATGATCCGGCTATCCAGCTGCAATGGTTTGGTCCCTCGTGATTGAATAGGTCGATTTCAGGTTGGGTACGGAATGACGGTACCGCGTCCGCATCGGACCGTCACCGATCGGAATTGGGTGCGTCTCTCATCAAACATATCGTAACATGCTGTTTTGAAGTTGGATTGATTCATCCACGTCAAGTGGGCTCACGGACTGTAAGGCCAAGATACTTGGCCTTACTCGGGATGGAGCGTAGTAGCC
>Ga0056123_1000110_pt1 | contig 16302 bp, 13 predicted proteins | sample WorMetHEROISLAND_3_FD_71122 | JGI IMG/M metagenome (GOLD analysis project Ga0056123, IMG submission 71122) | Marine gutless worms symbiont microbial communities from Max Planck institute for Marine Microbiology, Germany - Olavius sp. 3 HERON ISLAND ...
CCTCTGGGCGAGCCTGCGACTCGTCGATCGCCTGTCGCCGCGTTGGGCGCCCTTCGACCTCACCGAGGAGGAGGAGCTGATCGAGCGGGTCCGGGAGTGGATCGAGCCGCGGGTGCGTCGCATCCGCCTCCTGGTGACGGCGGGGTTGGCGGTCATCCTCGGGGTCGCCGCGGCGACATGGAGAGACGAGGTCTTCCTGTTCATGAACAGCGGGGACTTCGGGGAGACCGACCCGATCTTCGGCGCCGACCTCGGCTTCTTCGTGTTCCGGCTGCCCCTTTGGGGGACGGCGGTCGCATGGCTGTTCAACCTTCTGGTGGTGACTGCGGTCGTCGTCTTGGTGGCCCAGTACGTGAACGGCGGCATCAGGTTCGACGGCCGCCGCCTCAGCGCCACGAGCGGCGCCAAGGCGCACATCTCCTCGATGGTCGCGGCGATCGCCCTGGTGCGGGCGGCCTCCTACAGGATCGACATGTACGAGCTGCTCTACTCGGAGCGAGCGGGCAAGTTCTTCGGGCCGGGCTTCACCGACATCAACGCCCGCCTGCCCGCCCTCAGGCTCCTGCTGGTCATCGCCGTCATCGCCGCGGCCCTCTTCATCGTCAACATCTTCTTCAAAGGCTGGACGGTGGCCCTCGTCTCGATCGGCTCGTGGGTTGTCGTCGCCCTCGCCGCGGGCGTAGTCTACCCGGGCATCATCCAACGGTTCACGGTGGCGCCCGACCAGCTTGCGAAGGAGCGTCCCTACATCACCAACAACTTGGAGATGACCAAGGCGGCCTATCAATTGGACGAGGTTGAGGTGCGGCCCTTCGCCGCCTCCGATGCCCTAACCGCCGAGGACATCGAGAACAACGCCCTCACCATCGACAACCTGCGCATATGGAGCCCGTCCGTCCTTCCCCGGACCTACAAGAACTTCCAGGAGCTGGAGCCCTACTACGCGTTGGGCAGAGTCGACACCGACCGGTACCTGGCCGACGGCGAGCCGAAGCAGGTGATGATCGCCGTTCGCGAGCTGGACGAGGTCGAGCTCCCCCGCGACGACTGGCAGAACACGCGGCTGTTCTACACCCACGGCTTCGGCGCCGTCGTGAACCAAGCCAACGTCGTCCAGGCCGACGGCCAGCCCCAGTTCCTCCTGAAGGACATCCCGCCGACGGCGTCGGTGGCCCGGCTTGAGCTGGACCAGCCCAGGGCCTACTTCGGCGAGACTTATGAGCCGGGCCGGCCGGTCATAGTGAAGACCGGGTCGCAGCCCCAGGAGATCGACTTCCCGGAGGGCGACTCGACTCAGTTCAACGAGTACGACGGCGACGCCGGGGTTGTGATCAGCAACATCTTCAAGCGCATCGCCTTCGCGTTCCGCTATCGCGACCTCAACCTCCTGATCTCGAATCAGGTCAGGTCGGACAGCCGGGTGCTTGTCGAGCGGAACGTGCGTGAGATCGTCGGGAACGTCGCCCCGTTCCTTGAGCCGGACGCCGACCCCTACCCGGTGATCCTGGACGGGAAGATCTTGTGGGTGGTCGACCTCTACACGACGACCTCCCACTACCCCTACTCCCAACCGGTCACCGACGGGGGCCGGGCCCGGCTGGCGCGGGCCTCCCGCATCCCCACGAGCGTCAACTACCTGCGCAACTCGGTCAAGGCCGTCGTCGACGCGTACAACGGCGACGCCACCTTCTACCTCCACGACCCCGACGACCCCCTCGCGAGGGCGTGGAGCAGCGTGTACCCGGGTCTCTTCCAGGACGCGTCGGCGATGCCCGCCGGTTTGGAGGGCCATCTCCGCTATCCCCAGGACCTGTTCCGGCTCCAGACTCAGATCTATCTCGAATATCACGTGACCGACGTCAGCCAGCTCTTCTCAAGGAGCGACGCCTGGTCTTTCCCCGCAGACCCGTCGACGATCTCCCGCTCGGGCGCCGAGGCGTTGTGGGGCGACAGCAGGACCCTTGAAGGCAAGGCGTCCCCTCTCGCCGAGGTACTCCCCTATTACCTACTCACCGAGCTGCCGCGCGAGGACGACCTCTCCTACCTGCTGCTCCAACCTTTCAACCCGTTGGCGAAGCGGAACATGGTCAGCTTCCTCGTCGCCGACTCCACGCCGGGCCGGTACGGCCGCCTGGTCGACTTCCGTATGCCTCAGGGCAAGTTGGTGGACGGCACCCAACAGGTCGGTCAGCGTATCGAGCAGGACGCCGAGATCTCCGAGCAACTCACTCTCTGGCGGGGCCCCGGGTCGAAGGTGATCATGGGCGACCTGCTTGTCGTCCCCATTGAGGACTCGGTCGTCTACTTCCAGCCGATCTACCTGGAGGAGACGGGTGTCGCCTTCCCCGAGTTCCGGCGGGTGGCGGTGGTCTTCAAGGACAACGTCCAGTGGGCGGACTCCCTCGACGGCGCCCTCGAGCTGGTGTTCGGGGCCGCCGTCGGCGAGGAAGGGCGGGATGACGACGCCCCGCCGACCGACGACGGCGCCGCCGTCGACGAGTTGGTCGCCGAGGCCGAAGCGGCCTTCGACAAGGCGGCCGCCGCCCTGCGCGCCGGGGATCTGGCCGGCTATGAGCGGTGGGTCGACGAGGCCGAGCGCCTCGTCCGCGAGATCTCGGACAGGCTGACGGAGGAGGCGGGGGCCTCGGCCCTCCGCGTCGGTTGACCTTCTCAGCGGCGCGATGCCCTAGGGTGGAGGCCGATCAAGGAGCAACCAGGCTTTGGCCAAAGATTCTGATGAGTATGTGCGGATGCGAGGCACGGTGATGAAGATGCTCCCCGACTCGACGTTCGAGGTGGAGTTGGAGGGCGGTCTTCAGCTTCTCGCCAAACCCTCGGGCCGCATGCGGCGCGGTCGCGGCATCCGTGTGCTGCCCGGCGACACCGTCGACGTGGAGGTGTCGACCTACGACCCCACCCGGGGCCGCATCGTCTGGCGCTACCGATAAGGGTCTTCTGACCGGCACGCCTCGACCGGCGCCCACCGAGCTGCGCCTTCCCATGCTCGCATGAAGGCGGGGGGCGGTCAGCCGATGGGCTCCGCCACCCCGTGGATGTCGAGCCAAACCCCGACGACTTCGGCCTGAGGGAACTCGGCGCGGAGGTTGGCGACGGCCGCCGCCGTCTGCTCCTGCTGAACCTCGTCGTCGACAGGGTTCCCGGCGCAATCGGCGTGGGAAACGACTCCGATCTGAGTTGAGGCGTGTTTGGTCAGCGAGACCCTGAGGTCGTCGAGGATCTGAGCCGTCCTGTCCGTCGGCTGGGCGAGGTGCTTGACCATGCCGGGAGCGGTGACGGCGTCGATGGGCCCGACCCCGAACAGGTCGGAGAGGTAGTCGGCCGCCGGGCGCTGGGCCCGGCCGTCGATGCAGTTGAGGACCGATCCGAAGCCGTCCATGGCGGCGGACTCTAGGCGCCGTGGGGCGCGTCGGGAGGTGACCAAGGGGAGGAGAGAGCCGGCGGCAGGGCTTGCGGCCCGAGCCTCTTCGACGCCGCCGTGATAGGCTTGCCGCGGCGGCGAAAGGGAAGGCGACGGAGGGAACATGGCACGGACGGGTTTCGCAGCCTGCAGGAGCATGAGCAGACGCTCATCGACGGCAACCGAGAGGTGTTGGTGCAGTCTTGTGGGGGGAACGGCTGAACTGGGTCCCGACTACAAGGAGGAAGCATGAGACGAGTGATGACGAGAGGCCGGGTCTCGGTGACGGCGGCGCTCGCGTTGTTGGTCGGCGCATGCGCCTTGGCGGGCGACGGCGCCGGGTCCGAAGGGGAGTCGATTGACGACTTCATTCCGGGCGGTCCTATGTTTAGTGATGAGAATTGGGAGGGCGACTACCGCCGTCAGGAGTTGGCAGCTCAGGAAGCGGTCGCCGAGTGTATGGCGAAGGAGGGGTTTGAGTACATCCCGTACTTGCCGAATTACGACGAAGGCGGCTTCGGAGAGCCAGAGACGGAAGAGGAGTATATCCAAGAGTATGGCTTAGGAATCAGCTACTATGTGCTCAGTCAAGAGTTCTATGGGGAGGACGCGTCTGATCTTGAGGATGGCACCGAGCACGCGGTTCCCGATGAGGTCGCGGCCAATCCAAATATGGCTATTCGGGAGGCGATGTCGGAGGATCAACGGGAGGCCTACGACGAGGCTCTCTGGGGCGTCTACCCGGAGTCCGAGTACGACGACATGACCGAAGAGGAGTATGAGGCAATGTCGGAGGATGAGCTCGATGCGATGTTTGAGGAGCAGGACGCCCTGATGGAAGGATGGGAGTCCGGCGGCTGCTACGATGAGGCCAATGAGGAGCTCTGGGACGCGGGGGCCTTCGAGACGTTCCATGAGCAATTCGGCAATCAACTGGAGGAGATATATGAGGAGGTCGAGGCCGATCCGCGGATCGTCGAACTCGATTCCAAGTGGTCGAAGTGTATGTCGGGCGCCGGGTACACCTTCGATGACGAGGAAGACGCGACATCATATGTAGTCGGCTTGTTGGAGGAAGTCGGCGCCGTCTCCATCCCAGCAAACCCCCAGGGCGTGTGGGACTATGCGCCGAAACCCATTGAGGCTGGTACCGACACCTACAGGGAGGTCGAGTCGATCTTCAAAGAGGAGGTGGCCATCGCCGAGGCGAGTCTCAAGTGCCGGGGGGGCGCCTATGAGATCTACGAGACGGTGTACAAGGAGTACGAGCAGGCGTTCATCGACAACAACCGTGCCGCGTTGGAGCAGTTCCGCGAGGAGAACAGCTAGCGGCCGTCGCGGCCAAGGAGGGGTGGATGGATCGGAAATGCCCACGTGTGTCCATGGCGGCTGCGCTCGCAGTGCTGGCAGGCGCCTGCGCCGCGGCGGATGATAGCGCCGGACCCGAAGAGGAGTCGCTTGAAGACTTCATCGCGTCAGGCGCCTTGTTCGATGAGGAGCGGGACAAGGGCGACGCGCGCCGCCAGGAGCTGGAGACCCAGGAAGCGATTGCAGCGTGTATGGCGGAAGAGGGGTTTGAGTACGTCCCGTATGTGTACAGCTATGTCGATAGCAGCTACGGGGCGCCAGAGACGGCAGAGGAGCGCATTCAGGAGTATGGATTAGGGATCAGTTACTATGTGCTCAATCAGGAATCCTATGTGGGGCAGGGGATCTATGAAGTGGAGGCTGGTGAACAGGGTCACGTCGAGGTAGATGTATACGACTTACCGGAGTCTGGGCAAGCCACTGCGCCGTCGGGCGTAGAGGAAGAGGGAGACGCGTCTGATCTCGGGGACGGCGCCGAGCACTCGGAGAATCCTCACAATGAGTTTCCGAACGATCCTAACAGGGCCATCCGAGAGGCGCTGTCGGACGACGAGCTGGCCGCATACCAGGAGGCCCTCTGGGGCGTCTACCCGGAGACCGAGCTCGACACGATGACCGCGGAGGAGCTTGAGGCTATGTCGGACGATGAGCTCGATGCGATGTTTGAGGAGCAGGACGCCCTGATGGAGGGATGGGAGTCCGGTGGCTGCTACGAAGATGCCAATGAGGAGCTCTGGGACGCGGGGGCCGTCGAGACGTTCTATGAGCAGTTCGGCGATCAAATGGAAGACATATATGAGGAGGTCGAGGCCGATCCGCGGATCGTCGAACTCGATTCCAAGTGGTCGAAGTGTATGTCGGGCGCCGGGTACGCCTTCGATGACGAGGAAGACGCGACGTCATATGTAGTCGGCTTGTTGGAGGAAGTCGGCGCCGTCTCCGTCCCGGCGAGTCCCCAAGGTGCATGGGACTATGAGCCGAAACCCATTGAGGCTGGTACCGACACCTACAGGGAGGTCGAGTCGATCTTCAAAGAGGAGGTGGCCATCGCCGAGACGGGTGCCAAGTGTCGGGAGGGCGCCTATGAGATCTACGAGACGGTGTACAAGGAGTACGAGCAGGCGTTCATCGACAACAACCGTGCCGCGTTGGAGCAGTTCCGCGAGGAGAACAGCTAGTGGTGCGCCGCCGCCTGGGAGGGTAGGATGAATCGGAAACGCCCACGGATCTTGATGACGGCGGCGCTCGCGGTGCTGGTCGGCGCCTGCGCCGCGGCAGGTGATGGGGCCGGGCCTGGAGAGGAGTCGCTTGAAGACTTCATTCCTGGGGTCCTCACGTTTGATGAGGTGGATTGGGACGATAGTGAGCGCCGTCGGGAGTTGGCAGCTCAAGAAGCGATTGCAGCGTGTATGGCGAAGGCGGGGTTTGAGTACATCCCATATGCGCCGAATTATGACGAAATCGGCTACGGTGGACCGGAGTCGGATGAGGAGTATGTCCAGGAGTACGGCTTAGGAGTCAGCTACCACGTCCTCAATCAGGAATTCCGTGAAGGGGAGGGAACTCGCCGGACGGAGGCAGGCTACGTCGAGGAAGGCAAGTTGTTGGACCCGGGGGATATCGACGCGATTCTGGGGGGTTTTCCCGACGAGCTGATTGATCCCAACTGGGCCATCTGGGATGCGATGTCGGAGGATGAGCGGGAGGCCTATGACATGGCCCTTTACGGCGTCTATCTGGAGACCAATCCCGGCGGCTGCTCCAGCGAAGCCATCGGCAAGCGTGGGGACGAGAGTGTCCTCGAGTCGTTCTTCAAGCAGTTCGGCGATCAAGTGGACGGCATACATGAGAAGGTCGAGGCCGACCTGCGGATCGCCGAACTCGATTCCGAGTGGTCGAAGTGTATGGCGGGCGCCGGGTACACCTTCGATGACGAGGAAGACGCGACGTCATATGTAGTCGGCTTGTTGGAGGAAGTCGGCGCCGTCTCCGTCCCAGCAAACCCCCAGGGCGCGTTGGACTATGCGCCGAAACCCATTGAGGCTGGCAGCGACACCTACAGGGAGGTCGAGTCGATCTTCAAAGAGGAGGTGGCCATCGCCGAGGCGAGTCTCAAGTGTCAGGAGGGCGCCTATGAGAGTTACGAGGCCGTGTATGAGGCCGTGTACGAGGAGTACGAGCAGGCGTTCATCGACAACAACCATGCCGCGTTGGAGCAGTTCCGCGAGGAGAACAGCTAGGACTTCTCGCCGCCCACCGGCGGCACAGCTCAGGCCGGGGCGGGGCGGGCCGGCTTCAGGAGATGAAGCGGATCGTGAGCGGGTAGCGGTAGTACTCGCCGTCGCTCGTCTTGACCGCAGCCACGATCACCAAGACCAGCCAGACGAGGCCCGCGATCGGCAGGAGCACAAACCCGACGACGACGAAGACGAGCAACCCCGACACCAACATGTATATGAGGAAGGAGATGTTGAAGTTCACCGCTTCCTTGCCGTGGAAGTCGATGTAGGGGTCGTCGTTCTTCTTGAGCAGCCACACGACCAGAGGGCCGATGACCGGCGGCAAGCCGATGAACATGGTGAATGCGGACAGACGGGCCGCCAGGCCCGCCGGGAGAGCTCCGGCCCCCGCTTGTGAAACGGGGCTCTGGCTCGCCCCGGCCCCGGGGCCTACGGCTCTCGGCCCCGGTCAAGCGCCGGCGATGGCATCCATCGCTTGGGCGAGAAGATCCGAGAGGCGGGGCTCGCCCACCTCGACCGAGCTGTAGGAGGCGTGCCTGACCGGGTGGCCGGCGTCGATGAGGCGGCCGAGGTCGAACGGCGTCCCGGCCAGCACCACGTCGCACGGCGCGTTGCGGATCGTCTCCTCAAGCTCGGCTAGCTGGCGTTCGCCGTATCCCATCGCCGGGAGCACGGGGCCGAGGGCGGGGAAGGCGTCAAAGGTCTCGGCTATCGAGCCGACAGCGTGGGGACGGGGGTCGACGATCTCGGCGGCGCCCGCCTCCCGCGCCGCCGCGGCGCCCGCCCCGAAGGGCATCCCCCCGTGGGTGAGGGTGGGCCCGTCCTCGACCACCAACACCCTCTTGCCCGCGATGGGCGGGCCGTCGTCGAGCCGAACCGGGGAAGCCGTCCGGGCGACAGCGGCGCCGGGGTTGACCGACCGGACGTTCCTGATTGTCGCGGCGACGTCGTCGGGGTCGGCTGCGTCAACCTTGTTGACCACCACAACATCGGCCATCCGCAGGTTCACCTCACCGGGGTGGTAGGTCAGCTCGTGCCCGGGGCGGAGCGGGTCGACCACTGTGACCAGCCAGTCGGGTTTGTAGAAGGGGAAGTCGTTGTTGCCGCCGTCCCAGACGATGGCGTCGGACTCGACCTCCGCGGCGCGGAGGATCTTCTCGTAGTCGACCCCCGCCCAAATCACCAGCCCTTCCCTCACCGGCGCCTCGTACTCCTCCCGCTCCTCGACGGTCGGGTCGGAGGCGTCGATGTCCTCCAGCGTCGCAAATCGCTGGATCTGCATGCGGGCCAGGTTCCCGTAGGGCATCGGGTGGCGGATGAGGGAGACCCGGCGCCCCGTCTCGGTCAGCAGCCTCCCGATGAGGCGGCTCGTCTGGCTCTTGCCGGCGCCGGTCCTGACCGCGCAGACCGCGATCAGCGGCTTGCGGCTCGGGATCATGGTCTGGCCCGGGCCGAGCAGGGCGAAGTCCGCTCCTTGGGCGAGGACCAGGGACGCTTTGTGCATGACCTCCTCGTGGGAGACGTCGGAGTAGGCGAACACGACCAGATCGACGCTCTCTGTGCGGATCAGGTCCGGAAGCGTTGACTCGTCGACGATGGGGATGCCGTGCGGGTAGCGGTCGCCCGCCAGCTCCGCCGGGTAGGCGCGGTCGGCGATGCCTGGTATCTGGGCGGCTGTGAAGGCGACGACGAAGGCGGCGGGATCGTCGCGATAGGCGACGTTGAAATTGTGGAAGTCTCGCCCACCCGCCCCCATGATCACGATTCTGTTGGCGTCGGCGGTCACAAGGCCAGGTTGACGCGGGGGCCGCCTCGGGGCCAGAGACCTTCGGCCCATGACCGCGGGGCTCCCTGCCCTGCCGGGACCGCCCTCAAGGGTGTGTATCTTCTGAGCCGAAGACTGGAGGACCGACGATCAAGGATTACCTGGAGGTCTTCGGCCTCACCCGAGACGACTTGGCCGAGGTGCTCGACTTGGCGGTCAAGGCCCGCGAGGCGCCCCACAGCCGGGGCGACCTGCTGAAGGGCGAGATCGTCTTCTGCTACTTCTCGAAGCCCTCGACGCGGACGAGGGTGTCGTTCGCCGCCGCCGCCGCCCGCCTGGGGGGCGAGGCGGTGTTCGCAGGCCCCGACGAGCTTCAGTTGGGGCGCGGCGAGACCATCGAGGACACGGCGATGGCGATCTCCGGCTACGCCCGCGCCGCCGTCATCAGGACCTCCTCGCACGACGATGCGGCCAGGTTCGCCGCGGCGGCGCCGATCCCGGTCGTCAACGCCCTCACCGACGCCCATCACCCCTGTCAGGCGCTGGCCGACTTGATGACCATCAAGGATCGGTTCGGCTCGCTTGAGGGCCTACGGGTCGCCTATGTCGGCGCCGGGAACAACGTCGCCCACAGCCTGACCCAGGCTTGCGCCCTCGCCGGCGCCGATGTCGCCGTGGCCGTCCCCGGCCGCCTGTCGGTCGACGCGGCGATCGTCGAGGAGGCCCGGGTCGCGGCGGCCGCCGTCGGCGCCTCGGTCGAGGTCACGGACGACCCGACGCGGGCGGTGCGAGGGGCGGACGTCGTGTACACCGACGCATGGATGTCGATGGGCGATCCCGAGGACGAACGGGAGGCTCGTCGCATGTTGCTGCGCCCCTACCGGGTGACGGCCGACCTCATGGCCCTCGCCTCGAGCCGCGCCGTCTTCATGCACTGCCTGCCGGCGCACCGCGGCGACGAGGTGACCGGGGAGGTCATCGACGGCGATCGGTCGGTGGTCGCCGCCCAAGCGGAGAACCGGCTGCACACCGGGCAGGCGATGCTGGCCGCCCTGTTGGAGGGAAGGCTCACAGGCCGGGCCTAGGCCGCACACGCATGAGGCGTATGATCAGCCGCCCCCGAAAGGAGAGCGATGACCACGAGGAAGACCACCGAGCACCTTCCCTTCGGCGAGAAGAGAGACCCGCGGTTCTTCGGCGAGGACATCCTCTCGGTGCGTCAGTTCGACAAGGGGCGCCTGGGCACGCTCTTCGCCGTCGCCCGCGAGATGAGGGGGATGGTCGAGCGGGTCGGCACCTTCGACCTCCTGAAGGGCAAGGTCTTGACCAATCTCTTCTACGAGCCCTCGACGCGGACCTCGTCGTCGTTCGTGGCGGCCATCGAGCGTCTGGGCGGGTCGGTCGTCCAGATCAACAACGTCACCTACTCATCGGTGTCCAAGGGCGAGTCGCTGCGCGACACCGTGCGGACCCTGGAGTCCTACTCCGACGCCATCGTCCTTCGTCACCCGGAGAAAGGGGCGGCGGCGGAAGCGGCCGCCGCGGCCCGCAAGCCCATCATCAACGCCGGCGACGGCCCCGGCGAGCACCCGACCCAGGCGCTTCTCGACGCCTACACCATCGTTGAGGAGATGGGTGCGCTCGACGGGCTCACGGTGACGATGCTCGGAGACCTCAAACACGGCCGGACCGTACACTCCCTGGCCCGCCTGCTCGCCCTCTACAACACCAAGATCAACTACGTCTCGCCGGAGAGCCTCGCCATGCCGCCCGAGCTTGTCGCCGAGATCGACGAAGCGGGCGTCGGTCAGATGCAAACCGCCGATCTGGGCGCCGTCCTCGCGGACAGCGACGTCCTCTATGTCACCAGGATCCAGAAGGAGCGGTTCGAGAGCCCGGCCGACTACGACGCGGTCAGCGGCTCATATGTGATCACCGGCGAGACCATGAGCCGCGCCAAGTCGAACATGATCGTCATGCATCCGCTGCCCCGGGTGGGCGAGATCGCCGAGGAGGTCGACCCGGACCCGAGGGCGGCCTACTTCCGACAGATGGAGTACGGGATGTATGTGAGGATGGCTCTGCTGGCGTTGGTGCTCGGGAGAGCGTGAGCCCTGAGGGCAAGACGACGGCGGCGACCCGCCCGGCCCGAGCCGCGGCGGCCCGCCGGCGGCCTCGGGAGCCGTTCTCGGCGCACAAGCCGTCACCGGGGCGATTCTCAATGCACAAACTCCGGGATATCGAATCCAGGGCATTAGGAAACAAGTGAGGTGAGGTGGGTTGTCAACTCGCCGGATGGGCGGCTGGCGATCGAGCTCAGCGGCGACGAGCGGGAGCCGCGCCCCGTCGAGTACCGGGTCTTCCATGACGGGCGCGAAGTGGTCGGCGCCTCCCGGCTCGGCCTTGAACATCAGGGGGCGTCGTTCACCGATGTGACCGTGGCCGCGGGGCCCGTCGCCCGCGTCGAGGACGACTACGAGCTAGCCCACGGCAAGCGGCGCCGCGTCAGGTCGCGGGGCCGCGAGCTGACCTTCGCCTTGACCAACGAGGCCGGGGCCGTCGCCCAGATCGTCGCTCGGGCCTACGACGACGGTGCCGCCTTCCGCTACGTCGTCGACCTCGGGGCGGGCCGGGCGTCGCGCCTCACCGCGGAGCACACCGAGTTCCGGCTCGCCCCCGGGCGGGCGTGGGCACAGAGCCGCGACGCCCCTTCGCTCTTCACTCCCGCCTACGAGGCGGCCTACGCCGACGGCGCCGCGATCGGGAGCGCCCCGGACGGGTCGTCGTGGAACATGCCGGCCCTCTTCGAGACGGCGGGCCGGTGGGCCCTGATCGCCGAAACCGGCCTGACGCCACCCTGCTTCGGCGCCCATCTCGTCGCCGCCGCCGGCGGCGCCTACCGGGTCGCCCCGCCGGAGGAGGGCGAAGGACTCGGCTGGGGCGACGTGTGGCCCGCTATCGAAGGGACGTGGCGGTCGCCTTGGCGGGTGATAGTCGTCGGCGACCTCGCCGCCATCGTCGAGTCGACCCTCGTCACCGACCTGGCCGCGCCTTCCCTGCTGAGCGACGAGCCCTGGGTGAGACCGGGGCGGGTTTCGTGGAGTTGGTGGTCCGACCGCGCCTCCCCGCGGTCCCTCGACGCTCTCCGCCGCTACGCCGACTTCGCAGCCGACATGGGTTGGGAGCACACGTTGGTCGACGCCAACTGGGACACACACGACGAAGCCGACATCCGGGCGCTTGTCGAGCGAGCCGCGGCCAGAGGGGTCGGCGTGTGGCTCTGGTACAACTCCGGCGGGCCTCACAACGATGTGACGGAAGGGCCGCGAAACCGCATGCACGAGCCCGAGACGCGCCGTCGCGAGCTGCGCAAGCTGTCCGAGTGGGGCGTCGCCGGCGCGAAAGTCGACTTCTTCCAGAGCGACAAACCCGACATCGTCAAGCTGATGTGGGACATCCTCGCCGACGCCGCCGAGCACCGGCTGATGGTGAACATGCACGGTTGCGCCCCGCCTCGCGGGTGGCAGAGGACCTGGCCCCACCTGATGACGACGGAGGGCGTTCGCGGGGCCGAGCAGTACCTGTTCGACGCCGATTACGCCGAGATCGCGCCGCGGCACAACACGATCCTGCCCTACACCCGCAACGCGGTCGGGCCGATGGACTACACCCCCGTCACAGTCGGGCCGCGACCAGGCGGGCGGCTGACGACCGCGGCGCACGAGCTGGCGTTGGCGGTCGTGTTCGAGTCGGGCGCCCAGCACTTCGCCGACAGCATCGAGGCCTACGAGTCGCTGCCGCCGGGCGCGGTCGACTTCCTCCGCCGAGTGCCGGCCGCGTGGGACGAGACCCGCCATGTCGCCGGCTACCCGGGCCGATCTTCCGCGCTGGCCCGCCGCAGCGGGGGCTCGTGGCACATCGTCGGGATCGCCGGGCCCGAGCGTCGCGAGCTTGAGATGGAGCTGCCGTTCCTCGACAGGCCGCGCCAAGGCGTGCTGATCGCCGACGACGGGGGCGCCTTGTCGATCACCGATGTGTCGGTCGAGCCGGATTCACCGTTGCGCTTTGCCCTCGAGCCCGGGGGAGGGTTCGTCCTCCGCCTGCCGGGCTGAGTGCGGCGGGCCGTCAGCCCTTGGTCGAGCCCAACGTCAACCCGGCGACGAACTGCCGCTGCAACACCGCGAAGACGATCAAGGTGGGCACCGCCGCCAGCAGCGACCCCGCGGCGATCAGGTTGTTGTCGATGAAGAACGTCCCGCTCAGGTTCTGCAGGGCGGAGGTGATTGGCCGCTTGTCGCCAGTCACCATCAGCACCAGCGCCCAGAAGAAGTCGTTGTAGATCCAGGTGAACTGGAGCACCGCCAGCGCGGCGAGCGGAGGCTTGGCCAACGGCAGGATGACGCTGCGGAACTGGCGCCAGACCGATGCGCCGTCGACGAAGGCCGCCTCGTTCAGCTCGGACGGCAGCGCCTTCATGTAGTTCGACAGCACAAAGGTGCAGAAACCCATCTGGAACGCGACGTGGATGGCGATGACGCCGATGCGGCTGTCGTAGAACACGCCGCTCTCGGCGATCCAACTCGGCAGCGGCAGCAATAGGAACATCCGGTACAGCGGCGTGATGATGACCTGCTGGGGGAGGAGGTTGCCCGCAGTGAACAGCATGAGCAGCGTCAAGTTGGCGCGGAAGCTGAAACGGGAGAGGACGAACCCGGCCGCCGAGGCCAACAGCAGGGTGATGAGCACCGCCGGGATCGTGATGATCAACGTGTTGATGAAGTATCTCGGCATCTCGGCGTCGGTCCACGCCGCTATGTAGTTGTCGAAGTTGTACTCGCCGCCGACGGACACATAGCCGCGCTCGGCCGTCTCCGAATACGGCCGCAGCGACGTGTAGGCCGCCCAAAGGAGCGGGGCGAGCCACACCAGCGCCGTGATCGCGAGGAAGGCCTGGAGGCCGACGGTCTTCCACCGGGGCGGTCCCCGCCGGGGCTCCCTCTGTCGGGGCTGCGCCCGGTCGATCGCGTCGATAGCGGTCATCTCCTCGCGTCCTCCGACCGGAACGTGTGCCACAGGTACGGGATGATTATCCCCAACGACACAACCAGCAGGATCACGGCCAGCGCGGAGCCGAAGCCGACTCGGCTCGCCTCGCCGATGATGTTGTTGGTCACGGCCACCGACAACAGCTCCAACCCGTTGGTCCCCTTATTGGTGACATAGACGATGTCGAAGGCGCGTAGCGACTCGATGATCGTGATCACCAGGATCACGATGTTGATCGGCTTGAGCACGGGGAACACGACGCGGAAGAACGTCTGGCGGCTCGTGGCGCCGTCGATGGACGCCGCTTCCCTGAGCGTCGGGTCGACGCTCTTCAAGCCGGCGAGGTAGAGGATCATGATGTAGCCGACGTGCCTCCAGCTTGCCGCGATCAGGATCATCCACAGGTTGATGCTCGGGTCGCCCAGCCAGTCGATCAGGTTCTCCGGGTCGGTGCGGCCGAGCAGGTTGTTGATCAACCCCTCCTCCGGCGAGTAGATCAACTGCCAGATGAACCCCACCAGGGCCAGAGACAACACGACCGGCAGGTAGAGGGCGTTCTGATAGAACTTGGACCCTTTTAATTCCTTGTCGAGCTGCACCGCCAGGTACATCCCGAAGGGGGTGGCGATGAGGATGAAGAAGCCGAGCCAGATCAGGTTGTGCGCCACCGCCGGCCAGAACGGCGGGTAGATCGACGCGATCTGCTCGTAGTTGCGGGCCCCCACCCACTCGATCGCGCTCACCCCGCCGATGCCGTCCCAGCTCGTGAACGACAGCAGGACCGAGAGCAGCGCCGGAACCCACACGAAGAAGATGTGGACCACCGCCGGCAGAGCGAGGAACAGCGCGATCGCCCAGCGATCTCGACGAGTGAGGAGGGTGAGCCGTCCGCGCTTGCGTCTCGCCGTCTTCCGATCGCCCGCCCCGACGCTTGTGCCGGTGCTCGTGCCGGTGCTCATCGGGGCGACAGGGTAGACGGCTCAGCCGCCGCCCCGCGCCCTCTTCTCGTCGCGGCGACGGCGGGGGAAGCGGCCCGCCCGCCCAGGGAAGGCCGGCTCAGCTCTCGAAGATGGCGGCCGCCTGCGCCTCCATCGAGTCGGTGAGCCCGACGATGTCGGCGGGGTCGTTCAGGAACGTCTGAAGAGACGGCAACACCACCGTGGAGGCGAAGTCCGGGCGGGTGTCGCGGTCGAGGAACTGCGCGATGTTGTCCACCGAGGCGATCAACTCCACCGCCTTGTTCTGCAAGCCGGTGTAGCCGCTGGTGTCGCCGTCGTTGGCCGTCTGCAGCCAGTTGGAGTTGGCGTCGGTGTAGTACTTCTGGGCTTCGCCCGATCCCATGAACTTCAGCAGCTCCTTGGCGCCGTCGAGGTTGGCGGGGTCCTTCGACAGCATGAAGCCGTCGATCGGCGCGTCGACCGAGTCTTGGGCGTGCTCGGGGTTGATCTCCGGGAAGGCGAAGAAGTCCAAGTCGTCGCGGGCCTCTTGCGACACCTCCTGGAACTGCTCGCCCACGAACATGCCCAGCAGGTACATGCCCGCTTCCTTGTTGGCCACGGTCTGGGCGGCCTCCTGCCACGTCCTGCCGAGGGCGCCGGGCTGGTGGTAGGGGAGCAGGTCGGCCCAGGTCGAGAAGACCTGCTTCACCCGCTCGTCGTTCCACTTCTCCCGGTGCGCCATCAGGTCGACGTGGAACTGGTAGCCGTTGACGCGCATGTTCAGGTAGTCGAACGTGCCCATGGCGGGCCAGCCGTCCTTGTCGCCGAAGGCGATCGGTATGAGGTCGTCGCCGACCATGGCCTCACAAAGCGCCTTGAGCTCTTCAAGAGTGGTCGGGATCGCGTAGCCGTTCTCCTCGAACACGCTCTTGCGATAGAACAAGGCCCACGGGTAAGTCACGAACGGGACGAAGTACTGGTCGCCGTCGAGACCGGTCGAGGCCTGCTTGAACGCATCAGAGAAACGCCCGCCGATCTCATCCCAAACGTCGTTGATAGACGTGGCCAAGCCGCGATCGGCGAAGAACTGCATCCTGAAGCCGGCGAACCATGTGAACACGTCGTCGGGCCGTCCTTGCAGGTAGGTGTTGATCTGCTCCTGGAAGGTGTTGTGGTCGACCGTGTTGACCTTCAGCTCGACGCCGGTCCGCGCGCTGAACTCGTCGAAAGCGGCGCCGTAGGCGTCTTTGGTCAAAGGGTCGGACGCGTTTGAGCCGACCGAGACGGTCCCGCTGGGGGCGACCGTGCCGGCCCCGCCCGCAGCGGCGGTCCCGTCGGCTGTCGTGGTGGTGGCGGCGCCTTCGTCGTCGCCGCACGCGGCGAGCAGCCCTGGGGCGGCGAGCACCCCGGCGCCGGCGCCGATGCTCTTGAGCAGGTCGCGTCGGCTGATCTTCGTCCCGCCCGAGCCGGGCGGCCGATTGGTCTCTGTCATCTCTCTCATCCTCCTCAAGGTCGGGGCCCGTCTTG
>Ga0056123_1000111_pt1 | contig 16240 bp, 13 predicted proteins | sample WorMetHEROISLAND_3_FD_71122 | JGI IMG/M metagenome (GOLD analysis project Ga0056123, IMG submission 71122) | Marine gutless worms symbiont microbial communities from Max Planck institute for Marine Microbiology, Germany - Olavius sp. 3 HERON ISLAND ...
CATTTTCCCGCGTGCAATGTCCGGTTGATTAGAGACCACAATCGTAAGATATCCTAATTTTTGTACATCTTTAATAACTTGAATTGCATCTTTCTTAATCTTAAAATCTTCAATTTTTTGCGGTGAGTAATAAGCGCCATTGCGTATTACTAATCGATTTAGCACACCATCTCGGTCAAAAAATACGGCCTTAGTATTAGTGGTAGCCAAGTGTGTAATCCATAAAGTTGACGAGCACCTTAGTTCCCTCATAATCGAAATCAAAGCGCATTTCTTTTAAGCCGATTTCTTGCATTGCTCTACGGAGTTTACTATGATTTTCTTCGCAATAAAAGAGGAAAAAGCCGCCGCCGCCAGCACCGGTAATTTTCCCGCCTGAGGCACCATTTTGCATAGCAATTTCATATATTTCATTAAACCGAGGATTAGATATTCCTTTGGCAAGCCTTTTTTTGTATTTCCAATGTTCATTAAACATAGGTCCAAGCTGATGAACATTTCCGTTTTCAACAATCTCAAGTATTTTATAGCCGGATTCTTTAATGTAATGCAATGATTTAATTACTTGCTTCTCATTTTGCTCTGTAGATTTATTTTGTTCAGCTAAAATCCCAATGTTTTTACGCTGAACACCAGTATAAAATGATAGCAAATTTCTGTTTAACCCATCGATTGTGGCATCAGCAATTTTAGCACGCTTCACTTCTACATTGCCACTTTTAGAAATCTCCAATACCGTAAATCCACCAAAAGCAGCTAAGTATTGATCTTGCTTACCCATCGGTTTTTGTAATTTTTCCATCTCAATATAACAGGCTTCTTCGGCAAGTTCTTGTAAGGAAATATAATCGCGTTTCATAGCGTGTAGAGCATTTAATAAACCAACGGTATAACTACTTGAGCTACCCAATCCACTTCCCGCCGGAATATCTGCCATAGATACGACATCAATGGCATTGTTTATCTTTAACATTGATAAACATTCGCGTGCAATATCATGTTTGAGATCACTAAGTTTTTCGACCGTCTCAGATATGTTATACTTTAACCGAATTAATCGATCAGCAAATGGCTTTTTAACGGTGATAAACATGTATTTATTTAGCGCAAAGCTGAAGATAAATCCACCGTATTTTTCATAATATGAAGGCAGATCCGTGCCTCCACCACCCAAAGTCATTCGAAATGGAGTTCTCGTAATTATCATTAATTAATTTTGAAAGTAGAGTTAATTGAGTTCAATTATATCATTTATTCTTAAGTAAAGGAAGTATTTTTAATTAACTTTGCAATTTGCATAGCTTCAAGTGCTTCGTTATTTTTACTTGTATCTTGATTGGATATACAGTTATAAAATCTTTGACATTCGGTTTCCCAAGTTTTATCACCGCTAAATTTATAAACTTTTTCTTGTGGCACACCAGATGGATAAACTCTTTCATGAAAAATTGTTTTCTGAGTGCCCCATTTTGTAAGACTTTCTACAATGATTGAACCCTCAGATCCGGTTATTTCCAAAGTAAAGGAGTTTTTCCAGCGAACTAAACTAAAGTGAATACTTCCAATCATCGGATTTGACTTCAATAATACAAAACCGTTGTCATCTCGGTCGGTTATATCATATTCAAATCTTTGCAATGCGGATGCAAGCGGTTCAACTTTTCCCATAAAAATTTGAGCAAGATATATAGTATGAATGCCCATATCAAGTAGGGCGCCGACATTATTATTATTGGTTTTTACACTTCCGTTCACGTAGGTACATTTAAAGAAATATGGCTTACCAATTTTGCCTTCATCGATTAAAATTTTTGCTTTTTGTATCCCTTCGTCGTAGCGTAGATTAAATCCGATATGCAGAATCAAACCATTTTTATTCGCAAGATCAGTGATTTTTTCAGTTTGCGATAGTTTATCCCCAAGTGGTTTTTCGCATAAAACGTTCTTATTGTTTTGTAATGCTTCTTCAATTATTGGCAGAGAACAATATGTGGTAGCCGAAATAATAAATACTGTAATCGAATCATCGGTTAAATATTGAGAATAATCCATCGACACAGGATAATTATATTTTTTTTTTAAAAATTTTACTTGTTGTGGATTTATTTCAACTAAGCCTGCAATTTCAATTTCCGGAATATTTTGGATTGCATTTATTCGCTTAATCCCAATATTGCCACAGCCAATTATTACTGTTCTCATTTAAAAATCTATCCCGCGATCTTTGGGAATTATTCGCCGCATTTTGTAGATATCTGAATCAGTGATTTGATCTTTATTATCAGAAATTTTTGCCCAATCATCCCATATTGCACTAATAACTCGACCATTTAGTTCTGTCCTTGTTTGTGAAGCAATATATAAAGCGAGTTCAGGTGCTTTTGTAATAGAATCTCCACCGCTTTGCAAGCGTTGTCGCAAATTATTCCAATTTTTTTCACCAATAATTTCCTTATTATTAGCTAATTGTTCCTCAAACATTTTTGTGTTCACGGCACCCGGGGAGATTGCCGTAACAGTAATATTATATTTATCAAATTCGATGGCAAAATTTTCCGTTAATCTTACAATTGCAGCTTTGCTCGCACTATATGCATCATAATAGGGCAGGGGATACAGTGCTCCGCCGCCTGATAAATTTATAATAATTCCGGAATTGTATTTTTTCATATGTTTTACAACAGCTTGCGTACATAAAATTGTTCCACCTAGATTGATTTTTAGTGTATTAAAAAAATCATTGAAATTTATATCAGTTATTTCTCCGGTTGGGCCGATTACTGCTGCGTTATTCACAAGTATATCAATTTTTCTAAAGTCCGATATTGCTTTCTCAACCATAGATTGGACACTATTTTCATTGCTGATATCGATAGTTTGGTACTTGATTCGAACGCCATATTTGCTGCGGATTGCCTTTGCCGAATTTTCTAATTCAGATTTTGTGCGGGCAGCAAGTAATAAATTACAGCCTTCTTGAGCAAATCTATCAGCAATCGCTCGGCCGATTCCACGACCGCCTCCGGTAATTATTGCTGTTTTATTTTTTAGTGAATTACCCATTATTTAAATCCATCTTTTACCATCAATAATTGTTCGATTTCCACTTGAAACAATATGGTGTAAACCATCCGGATAGGGACTTTGTGCATCGGGGAATAATTCTCCGATATATTGTTCTTTATAATTATCAATGGTTAGCTCTTTAATCTCATAGAAAATAATGTTTCCGCCATAAGTATTAGAACAATTTTGTGAAGGTCTAATTAATTTCCCTTTGAGTGTTATAATTGCTCCAGCTGGTCTTATCTTGTTTGGAAATATTTTAACAGGATTATTTTTATGAGGAATCCAAGGTCCTGCTAATTTTTTTGTATAAAATAGATATAATTTGCTTGAATCGTTATCTTTTTGATTACCGATGAACATCCACCAATAATTTTGGTATTTGATAAGCGTTGGATCAACTCCTGCAAAGTTATCAATTAAGGTAGCTTTTTCTACCCATTCATTTGGAAAATTAAGTGCTTCGTACAACTTAACACATCCTGCAGAATATTGTTCGGGTACACAATAATATTTTTTGTTATCTTTCACCATAAAAGGATATGATAAATGATATGTCTTATCAAGGATTGGAATTGGTTTCGAAAATTTAGTAAAATCATTTGTTTTAATGTATGATATACGCCCCTTCTCCAATTGATAATCATAGTCTTCAAAAAAGATATAAGAATTTTTTCTATATTCAATTACGAAAGGATCAGCATTAAATCGTCCTGATAGTGGCTCAATCCATTTTATTTTTGGTGGTTTAACTGTATTGATTAATTTTTCAATTGGTTGTTCAATTATGCCTAATGCCCATAATTCACGCTTATCGGTCGTAGTGTTATGCGATTTAGTTTTTAGACGATATTTTTTAATAAGATACAAATATTTCAAAAATTGTAAATTGTTTGGTGCAGTATAAATTGGAGCATTGCTACTAGTTGATTTTGTAAATTCAACCTTCTTATCCTTTGTTAAAATATATTTACAAACGATAGATGGCCAATTGACTGTATTCCAAAATAACTGATTTTTATTATTATTATAAGATGAAAAGTCAGTTTTTGTTTTATTTCGATATAGAATTATACCATCGTCAAGTTTATTGGTGAGTTTTTGCAGAATGGCGCAACTCCATTCGTCTTGATAATAAATTTCCCAAAAACCGGGTGGTCCACCACGATATTTTAGGTGATCCCCGTGATGAAAAGACCATATACCATAAGTTGGCACATCTAATATTGTACCACGAATAATATTAAAACCAAAGCGCAATATTAAATCGAGATTACATGATTTAATTTTCTTGACATCAGATTCAGAAAAATACTGCGAATATTTCCCCTTTTTCTTAGCTCTAACAATTAGCATATTCACATCAATTAATTCGTCAGTTAAATCAACTTTAATATCGCAATCAGCTGTAAAATTTTTGTTAATGTAATTAATATATCTTTGCCAAAGTGGTCTTTTTATTTTTATAAATATTAACCGAACTTTAGCGATAAGTCTTTTTACGATTCGCTTTAATATATTTGATTTAGGTCGAATTATTTTTTTTAGACTAATTGGCTCGAGTACATCCGCATTACCAATAAGTAATTCTATACTGACACCAGAAGTGTTGATCAAGTTTCTAATTGTGGTAGCTTCCCATGCCGCAAAAGTTAGTCCAGAACACATGATTCCAACTCGTAAAGTTTTTTTGGACTTAGTTAAAAGTTCCACTAACAAATATTATATTTTATGGAGTCCATTAGCTCAGTTCTCCAAATTTTCTATTGTTATCCAATCTTTTGGGGTACGAATTATTGATTCATGCTTTATTTTATCACGATACCACCATTTGGGTGATATTACAATTTTTTTGTAGTTGCTGTTTAACCAAGCAGCCCACCAACTAAATGTGCTGTTTGCGATAATATGATGTTTACAATTACACATTAATGCAAAATGTTCATAATCTGGACCGGTTGTATTAACGAAAGTCGTAGGTGCTGGGAATTCTTGATTATTTTTAACCCAATCAATTTCATCAGAAAATATAAACAAATCTAAATTATAAATTTTTTCGGAAATCATACTTATGGCGTTTGAATAGTAATTTTCAGAAAGACAGGGTTGGTTAAGTTTTTTAAGTACTGCAGCTGGACGACTTAAAAGATCACCACGACGTATATGTAATGCAACACTATTCGTTAAATTGATTTGATCCAATAAATTTTGGTTTTCGAGAGACATTTTATTTTTTAATTTAAATTCAGATTTGAATAAATCCGCATAGCCCTCAAATAATGTAGAGTTTTGCCAATATCCGCTAAAATATAAATTTTCAGATTCAGGAATTTTATTGATGTCAAAATCTGCTTCATTAATTCTTCTAAATTTTAAATATTTGAAAGGATAAAAATTTAAATTGTGGAGAACTGATGAATGGCGAACCCGATGCGCGATTCTTAAATAATTCCTACTCAACAATTTTTCACTTATGTTAAATTTATTGAGTAAATATGCTCGTTTAGTTGTTACATTTGGTTCAGCCGAATTCTCAAATTTTTCAAAGTCATAATACCAAGATAAATCCAATTTGTACTTCTGATTTAATCTTAATGCTAAAGATCGAATAAATGAATATTGAAATAATTGATTACCAAGTCCACCAGAAATTCGAGCTATTAACATAGAAATTTATTCCAATTTGGCAAAAATGCAAAGATGCCAACTTGTAAAGAATCAGGCATTTTTTTGATTATTTAAAACTTGTTGTTCAATCCATTTATATGTTTTAATCATTCCATCTCTCAGTGGTTTGGATGGTTTCCAACCCAACTTTTCAAAGATTAATTTATTATCTGAATTTCGCCCTCGAACACCTAAAGGTCCCGGAATATGTTTAATTTTTTGTTGTTTCCCACTAATTTTCATTACTATCTGTGCTAATTGGTTTATGGTGACCATTTCTTCTGATCCAATGTTAACCGGATCTGAAAAATCTGAATCCATTAATCGTCGAACTCCTTCTAGGCATTCATCAATATAAAGAAACGAGCGTGTTTGTTTTCCATCGCCCCACATTTCAAATTCACCTCCGTCGGCTGTTTCGGCAACTTTGCGACACATAGCAGCAGGCGCCTTTTCACGACCACCTGTCCAAGATCCTTCGGGGCCAAATATATTATGAAAACGAGCGATCTTAACATCTAAACCATAATTTTTTTGGAAGGCACTAAAAAGTCGTTCACTAAATAATTTCTCCCAACCGTATTCACTATCAGGCGCAGCCGGATAAGCTGAATCTTCTGAGCATTTTGGATTGTTCGGATCCATTTGATTATATTCGGGATAGATACAAGCTGATGAGGAGTAAAATATCTTCTTGATTCCTGCTTTTACACCAAAATGGGCCATATGTAAATTTATCTGAGCGGAATTATGCATTACATCAGCATCATGTTCACCGGTAAAAATGTAACCTGCACCTCCCATATCGGCCGCTAATTGATACATCTCATCAAAAGGATTATCCAATATTTTTTCCACAATGTTTTGATCTCGCAAATCTCCAATAACAAAATCATCAGCGGCGGTAGGGCTAAATTCAGGTAATTTTAAATCAACTCCTTTTACCCAAAATCCTTCCTGCTTTAATTTTTTTACCAAATGACTACCAATAAACCCACCGGCACCACAAACTAAAGCTGTTTTATTTTTTGTCATTAAAACCTTCATTTATGTAGTTTCCTTCCAAAATTTTTTCATATTTATGGGCAATGATTTCCCAAGTTAGACTTTTCTTCCAATTTTCTTTTCCGGTATTTCCTAACTGACTTAATTGTTCATAATCTTTAGATAGTTTTTCCATTTCTTGCGTTAACACTTGTGGGTCAACGCGAGTACGGCCGTTTTTATCTATAGGTGCTGGACAAAGTAACCCTCCTTTAGTTAATTTAATAATTTCGGCCGCATTGCCAACGGGAACCGTTAGAAATGGTAATCCTGCTGCGGCTGATTCGAATAATACTAATGGTGAATACTCAATATTTGAAGCGAATATAAATAAGTCGGAATTTAAAAATGCTTGAATAACATCTGACCGAGACAAATCAGTAATAATAATTTTTTTATCAGACTTTTCGCTATTTACAGCTTGTGCTATTTCTTTCCATCTTGGTTTAGCTGAAGATAAATTATTACTTTTATTTTGAGTAAACATTCCTTTTAAAAATTGTTTACAAGCATTTGTCGGGGATATTTTGAAATTATACTTAAACTTTTTTATTCCTTTGATCTTTGGTGCAACCGAGGGAGAATTTCCGTTAAGTAAAAGTGTTGCCGGTTGATTAAAATTTGCAAGCTGAAAAGCTTGAGCTAATTCTGTATGCCCTTTGCTTCCACTAAAAGTCCCAACAGTTAAAACAAGGAAATCATTTTGACTAATATTTAATCGATCTCGAAATCCATTTTGTTTGGTTGTGGAAAATTCCTTTTCACTAGCTCCGTTAGGAATTATTGAGAAATTTGAAATATTGTGCTCACGTGCAAAGTTAATATCACGATAATCGTTAGCGTAAAATATTAAGTGATCAAATTTGCGCAAAATTTCCGGCATTATTTGATAATATTCAGTATAAAATGGATTGTATAATGCTGAGAAACCGCAAGGTATGAATACTTTATGCATGGTGATTTTATCAAGTACTGGAATCAGCGCATCAACTGCCCAACTCTGTGCTGCTTTCAGTATGAATGCATCAAAATTATTTTCAAGAATAAAGTTTTGGTAGTGTTTAACTTTACCTGACAATCCATGTGCAAAGCTGCCTTGTACGTCAAACTCCTCGATATTTACGCCATTAATATTTAATGATTTACGATTAGCCATTTTGCCCGTTGCAACGGTCACTTGATGTCCGAATTTCACTAAGCGTTCAGCGATTTCTTTAATAACAATTTGAAGTCCACCAACACTAGGATGATAATAATCAGAACCAAAAAGAATTTTCACTATGTTTTTCTATTATTCAAATTAATTCCCATTGTCCCGTTTCATGAATTACAGAGCGCAAAGGTAAAGTTGAATGTCCAACATTAATTACATCAAAGGTAATTGCACCTTCGATGAAGTCTTCCATTTTGTCGAAATGGTTTCCCACCCATACATCAACGGTATACCGTTTTTCAACGATATTTAATTTTGGGATGGTCATTCGAACTGTTACCGAAGATCGCACATTTTCAGTATCAATTGCACTATCTTGACTGCGAACTTGGTACACTAAATTTCCTTGTGTATCATTAATTAAAAAGCTTACTACAAATCCATTTTTCCCAATATTTTCAATATCAAGTTCAAAAGTTATTGGATCATTGATCTTATAGGTTGAATTGTTATCTCCGTTTTTATCGATTGTACGTAATCGCACAGCCCGAATTGATCCTGGTGTTTCGCGTATTCCTTTCCAATCACGTATATTGCTTTCACCTTCAATAATATTTTCCTGGATGGGTTTAAGATAGTCACTAACCACTTTACGGGTATCGCCATATTTAATTATTTTGCCTTCTTCCAACAGAATCGTTTTTGTACACAAACTCTGAATTGTATGCATATTATGACTAACAAAAAGTACAGTTCGACCTGCTTTGGCAGTGTCACTCATTTTCCCAAGACATTTTTTTTGGAAAGCCACATCACCAACTGCTAATACTTCATCAATGATAAGTATTTCTGGATCTAGATGTGCCGCAACCGCGAAAGCAAGTCGCACATACATACCTGAAGAATATCGTTTTACAGGTGTATCAATGAACTTACTGATTTCAGAAAATGCGACTATTTCATCAAATTTTTTCTTAATTTCATCTCGAGACATTCCTAAAATTGTTCCGTTTAGATATATATTTTCCCTGCCAGATAATTCCTTATGAAATCCGGTACCAATCTCAAGCAAACTTGCTACGCGACCACTAATTCTAGCAACTCCTTCGGTTGGCTCAACTATCCTCGATAAAATTTTTAATAGGGTGCTTTTTCCCGCTCCATTTCTACCGATAATTCCTAAAATTTCACCTTGCTTAACATTGAAAGAAACATCTTTAATGGCCCATATAATATCCTCACCACCACTTTTCCCTTTAAAGTGACTTAATTTTTGAACACGTCGGAAGTTTTTAAATGGCGCAACTATAATAGACGAAATTTTACCAATCAAACTATTGTGTATTTCTTCTTGTAGTCCAATGCGGTAGCGTTTGCTAAGATTATTGATTTCAATAATGTTATTATTCATTCTACGTTTTATTAGGCGACATCGGAGAAAATGCGTTCTTTTCTTTTAAAATAATATGCGCCGCTTAAGAATAAAATTATTGCAGAGATTGTTCCCATTCCTATCAAATCCCACGGCATTGCAGTTTCATTTAAGATGGCCGATCTAAATCCTTCAATTACTCCATACATAGGATAAAGTCCGAGATATATTTTTAGAGATTCTGGTAACCATGAAACGGGATAGATTACTGGTGCAGCATACATTAATAATTGTACTAAGAATTGAACACCGTAAGGAATATCACGATATTGAATTGCCATAGCAGAGAGCCACATTCCTAACCCTGAAGCAGTTAATAGCATTAATATTACCAATAGCGGGATGTATGAAATTGACCATGATATTACGGTGCTATAAACTCCCATCATGCTATAAATTCCAATCATGACAAAAACAATACTAAATGCTATTACAAAATCAACTAAACCAGCAATACAAGGGACTATCGGAAGGAGCAATCTTGGGAAGTATACTTTCGTGAAAATTCCCGAACCACTGATTAAACTATTTGTGGAGCGGATAAGTGAATTTGCAAAATATTCCCAAGCAACCAAACCAGCATACGAAAAAAGTGGATAAGGAATGCCATCACTTGGAATTTTGGCAATTACACCAAATATAACACTAAATACAACCATTTTTAGGAATGGACGCAGAATTGCCCATGAAAAACCGAGTACCGTTTGTTTATAGATGGATTTTATATCACGCAGTATTAAGAAATATATAAGATCCTTGTATTCGCGAATTTCCTTCCAATCAATTAATTGCCAACCACTTTTTGGTTTTATAATTATTTGATTAGATTGTTTTGAAGTTTCCACGATCAATCGTTATTTTCAATATACCATTGATAGGTTAATTCAATCCCGTTCTGTAATGAAACTTTATGGTGCCAACCTAAATCGTGCAATCTTGATACATCTAATAATTTTTTATAAACACCGTCTGGTTTAGTTTTATCATAAATGATTGAACCGGTAAATCCAACAATTTTGGCAATCATATGTGCTAATTCAGTGATTGTCAAATCTTTACCATTGCCAATATTAATATGTGAAATATTATTATTATAGATGTCATTTGCATTACATTGTTCTAATAAATAAATACAAGCATTTGCCATATCATTGACGAATAAAAATTCACGGTATACTTCACCAGTTCCCCAAATTATTACACTTGGTTGGTTCTTCAATTTTGCTTCATGAAATTTTCTAATGAGTGCTGGTAAAACATGTGATGTTTGTAAATCAAAATTATCATTCGGACCATACAAATTTGTAGGCATTACGGAGAAAAAATTATCGCCATACTGACGATAATAATTTTCACATAATTTTATACCGGCAATTTTTGCGATTGCATATGGTTCATTTGTGGGTTCTAATTTTCCAGTAAATAAATAGTCTTCTTTTAGTGGTTGAGGAGCATTCGCGGGATAAATACATGACGATCCTAAAAAAAGTAATTTTTTTGCCTTTATTTGATGAGCCGCATGAATAATGTTTGCCTCAATCATTAGATTATCATATAAAAATTCTGCACGATAGATATTATTGGCAACGATTCCACCAACTTTCGCAGCAGCAATAATTACAATCTCAGGTTTTTCTTGACTTAAAAATTGCATAACATCGGCTTGGTTGCGCAAATCCAATTCAGAAAAAGATTTATTAATTATATTATTATAACCTTTATCTTCTAATTCTTTTAAAATTGCTGAACCAACCATACCAACATGGCCGGCTAAATATATCTTTGAATCAGGATTCATTTAAGGAATGCAGAAACTTTGATCAAATTATATCAGAAACCGCGTTTCTGGACTTTTCCCCAATCTGCTTTTGCCATAATTTTTGCTAATTCTTCAAACTTAACTTTAGGCTGCCACCCAAAAGATTTTTTTGCTTTAGAATAATCACCAATTAATAGATCGACTTCAGTAGGTCTGAAATAATTTTCATTCACTGAAACGCGAACTTTGCCAGTTTTTATATCAACACCGATTTCATCAACGCCACTGTTTTTCCATTCCAATTCCATGTCGAGCTCTTTAAATACTATACCAGCAAATTCACGGATTGTATGTGTTTCGCCGGTGGCTAAAACATAGTCTCCAGGTTGGTCCAATTGCATCATTTGCCACATTCCTTCAACGTATTCCGGTGCATAACCCCAATCGCGTTTAGCGTTTAAGTTACCAAGCGTAACTTTATCTTGAACTCCATATTTAATCCGCGCGGCCGCACGTGATATTTTACGTGTAACGAAAGTTTCACCCCTTCGAGGAGATTCATGATTAAATAAAATTCCGTTGCAGGCAAAAATGTTATATGCTTCTCGATAATTTACGATAATCCAATAGCCGTACAATTTTGCCACTCCGTATGGTGAACGTGGATAAAACGGTGTGTTTTCTGTTTGTGGCACTTCTTGCACTTTCCCGTACAATTCACTTGTAGATGCTTGATAAAATTTGGTTGTTATACCGGTTTCTTTAATTGCGTCAAGGAATCGAAGTGTCCCCATGGCGTCGACTTCGGCTGTATATTCCGGCAACTCAAAAGAAACTTTTACATGACTTTGTGCTCCCAGATTATATATTTCATCCGGCTGGATTTTCTCCAAGAGGCGATTCAAATTACTAGAATCGGTTAAATCACCGTAATATAGAAATAATTTTTTGTTCAATATTTCCGAATTATTAAATAAATGATCAATTCTACCAGTATTAAAGGAACTGCTACGACGAAGCATTCCATGCACTTCGTAGTTTTTTTCCAATAGTAGTTCAGCTAAATAAGATCCATCCTGACCGGTAATACCAGTTATGAAAGCTTTTTTTATTGCTGCCATTATATTATTTTCGACGCCGAAATATTTTTTTGAAATATTGTTTTGCTGTTAAAAGTTTCTCGGTTTCCGATGTGTTTTGAGTCGAAAAGTATTCAATTAAAAATGCTATACACAATCCAAGAAACAGTCCGGCCAGGCCACCAAGAATATAGGAAGATATTTTTGTCGGATTACTAATGGCTATGGGTAATGACGGCTCATCTACAATTTGAACAAATGATGATTTTTGGACTTCTTCAATTTTGGTAAGTTCGTATTGTTGTTTTAATGTTAAAAAAATTCCTTTCTGCACTTCAACATCACGCATCAAGCGTTCTTGCTTTAAAAGTAGCGTGGGGCTTGCGTTTACTTGGCGATTATTTTCACGGAAATATTTTAATCGTTCTTCAAGCCGTTCGAGTTCTCGCTGTGCGATTTCGATTTGTTGTTCAATATACGTTTTTTTTTCAATAACTTTCTGACTTTTAAATTTACGTTGAAGTTTATCAAGTTCCACCAGTACTTCAGTTGCTAAATCTTGTGAGAATTTTGGTTCTTCGGTAGTTACCATCAATGTTAACCAAGGAGAATCTTCTTTAAACTTAATCATCGAAGATACTCTTTTGTAGGTACGCATTAACATCGTATCTGCACTAACTGTTGGACTTTCTGTCCCATAAGAAAAAATTGCAATTAGTGGTAATTTTTGGGCAAATTTTTCTGTAAAAAACTCTTTTTGAAGTAATTGTGCAGCAAAAGCTCTACTTTGTACAATTTCAGGATAAAGCGCCGATGATGATAACTCAATACCTGAATTCCCACCAGCATTAATACCAAATTGTCTCGCAAAGCCTGATAGCGCAGAATTAGAATTATTTTCTTCAGAAACGAATAATATTGCATTTGATGTATACTTTGGAATAAAAATATGACGAATGAAAAAGAATGTTACAATTAATGAAATTAGAGTGATAAGGGCTATCAATTTGAAGTGTTTAGCGATAATCAATATAATATCTGCCAAAGTACTTTGATTAGAGTTTTTATTCAAACTGTGGTTTTCCTGAATATTAAAATAAAATAGTTAATTCGTATTTTGATCAGCTTTTGCTCGTTCATAAACTAGATATAACGTAACTAATGAAGTTGCTGCTGATGCTGTAGTTGACAAAAATTGGGTAACATTGAAAGGTGGTTTTGGTTCTTTGGTATAAACTGTAATTGTTGCACCATCCTCTACGGGAGGTGAATTCGAAATTAATGAAAATAAATAACTCTTTTTTTGGCGTACATTGCCATTGGCATACTGCACGGTAACATTTTTTTTATCCGCTTGATAAGTAAAACCGCCGGCTTGCTCAATATAATAACCCAACGATTTCCCTTTAACATATTGCGCTAACCCTTCACGATTTACTTCTCCTTGAATTTTAACTACTCCAGGAGACTCAGGAACGTAGATACTATCACCATCGGCAACGAAAATATTGTATCCTTTAAGGGCAACTTGCGTAGAATCGCGATAAAGGCGCAACCCGTTTTTGTATGCGTTTTGGGAAAACCCACCGGCGCGCCTAATTATTTGATTCAAAGTTTCTTCCTTTTTCTGGATAGTGTAAGTACCCGGCACATTAACTTTCCCTAAAATAGTTACATATTTGGGATCAACATATTTACTATTTACCCTTACGATTACTACATCTTGGTTATTTAATTTTAGATTCTGATCAGACCTACCGTTCAATAATTCATCAAGATTTATTGCAATACGATCGGGATAAATACTGTTTGGCACTTGTCTGATAACTTCAGCCTCTTTGGTATAAATTGATTCAAGATATGTTTCATCATCCAAACCACCGGCAATTTTAAGTAAATCAATTAGATGCATGGATTCATCGTAGGCATAGTCGCCGGGGATTTTTACTTGTCCCAAAATAGAAACTTGTCGTGAGACTTCCGGAACACCTAATACTCTAATCTTAGTTAGATGTTTTGCCAATTCATTATTTGCATCGGCCCAATCAATATATTTTACAGCATAGGCAAAGTCTTCACTTTTTCTCTCATTGCGCGGCAGTAGATGGTAAATTTCAATTTTTTGTTGTGCCTCAGGAGTTAGTCCTCCGGCATTTCGCAATAATTCTGCGACAGTCTCACCTTCTTTAGCTTCGTAAATTCCGGGACGATTTATTTCACCTTCAATTTCTACTGTCGAACTGCGCGCTGGTACAAAAATTACATCACCGTTCAAAAGTCTGATATTTTGGTCAGTTTTTCCGTCTACTAAGAAATTATAAAAATCAAATGATGATATAGTTTTGTCATTTCTGATTACTTGAATATTTCTTAAGCTGCCCACTGTATCCACTCCACTGGCTTGTAATAATGCCATTGTAATGTCGGAAAAAGGATGAATTGCGTGGAGTCCCGGCCGATTTACTTCGCCCACAAACGATACATTGATTGATTTCAATTGTCCCAACGATATATTTAAAAAAGTTGTTGGTCTCCTTCCTTTTAATGTCGCATATACTTTTGAGAATCTAACACGTAGCAAGTTTTCAGCAGTCTCTAATTTCATTCCGGCAAGATTAACACGTCCGACTTCATCAATAAAAATACTGCCATCACGGCCAATCAAATGTCGAGATTTCAATTGAGTCGCTCCCCAAATTGAAATAATCAAATTATCACCGGTGCCCAGCACATAATCGGATGGTATTGGAATATTATCAAATATTGCAAATTTTTCAGGTGAATTAAAAAATTTGTATCCAAAAATTAACGTTTCATCTACAGCAATGGTATCTAAAAGAAACTCAAGCACACCGAGCGAGTCCAACAATAATAATTCCGATTCAGTATAGTCGGTAAAATCGAATTTTAATTGCGAATCATCAGTGATGTTAGAAGAATTGTTTTGATATGATTGATATGCACTAAGCTGAGGATATTGTTCAATAAGATCTTCAATATTTGTGCTGCTCGTCTGAGCAAAAATTGTACTTACAATAATTAATATTGATATTAGAGATTTCATTTTATTTCCAAATAAATTTTGATGTTTTGCATTATTTCATGCATATTTGACAAGTACAAAGTTTACCCTAAAAAATATTAAATTAAAACTTGAATTATTTAAATTGCAAATAAACTTCGACTTGTTTCCATAGCTTCGCCATGTCACTCACATGATTAAACCTAAATATCAGGCAGTATATGACGATTTTATAAAACAATTATAGATTATAAATTTATTACATAGGTGTATACTTTTTCCACTAAAAAGTCTATATAAATTGAATAAATTTATTTGTTTTAATACTATCATTTAAAAGATGCTTTAATTTAAATTTAGTGTCTGTTTTTAAATAATTTAGAATAGTGATTGGTAAAAATGGCGCATATTTTTTCTATAGTTAATCAAAAAGGTGGTGTCGGTAAAACGACTTCGGCAATAAATATTGCCGCCAATTTAGCCATTCTGGAGGAAAAAACCCTGCTAATCGATTTAGATCCACAAGCAAATGCAACTACCGGCATAGCCGATCTTTATGATAAGAAAAAATATACAGTTTATGATGTGCTTATAAAAAAAGTGCCAATTAAGAAAGTAATCATTCAAACACAAATTGATCATTTACATTTGCTGCCATCTTCTAATGAACTTGTTGGCGCTGAAATAGAATTAGTTAGTGTAATTGCCCGGGAGTACCAATTAAAAAAGATTTTAAAAAAAATTGAATCTAAATATCAATACATCATTATTGATTGTCCGCCATCTCTAGGATTGTTGACGCTTAATGCTTTAGCGGCATCCAATTCGATCATAATTCCAATCCAATGTGAGTATTATGCTCTGGAAGGATTGGGACAATTGTTAAATACTGTGCGGTTAGTGCAGAAACACATCAATAAAGATTTGGAGATTGGTGGCGTTTTGCTAACGATGTTCGATAATCGATTGAATCTTTCGAAGGAAGTGAGTAAGGAAGTCCAGAGTTATTTTAAAGATA
>Ga0056123_1000112_pt1 | contig 16148 bp, 8 predicted proteins | sample WorMetHEROISLAND_3_FD_71122 | JGI IMG/M metagenome (GOLD analysis project Ga0056123, IMG submission 71122) | Marine gutless worms symbiont microbial communities from Max Planck institute for Marine Microbiology, Germany - Olavius sp. 3 HERON ISLAND ...
GTGTAACCATTCCCCGAGGAGATGCGCCCAGCAGAAGGCGATTGCTAACAAGGCCAGAAGCTTCTCAATACGATCCAACTCGGTCAGATGGGTTGCTGCAAAATCGAATCCTTGGCTCTTTAAGGCTTTGAATAAGGTTTCGATTTCCCAACGCCGTTTATAGTCGCCCAAGATGGTGGTGACCCGAGAGGCATCCGAACTGCGAATGATGAGGTATTCACCACTCATCAAGCGTGTTCCCGTGACCGAGAGCTTCTGACCCCAAACAACCCGTTGTCCCCTCAGTTGGATGACTTCGCCGCGTGGCAAGTTACGAAATAAATTGCGGGTCGGTACCGTGCCATTCCGGTGCCGAGCGACGCGTGTGTTGTGCTTAATGGGAATCCTGAATTTTATTTTATTTTTAATGAGATAGCGAACAAATTCCGTACCGATGAATTCTCTATCGGCGAGGTAGCCATCAATTTTTTCCATCCCGAATAGCTCAATAAACCTGTTGATGAGTTGAATGCGTTCGTCCGTAAGGGTTATGCCAAAATTCAGCAAGGGCGTCTGGAACGCCTAGCTCAACTGTAACAAAAATACTTAATTCTAAATCAATATATTGCGTTTTTTGTCCTGTACTATGGGGCACCTTGAAAAATTCAAGGTGACTTTGGAAATTCCAGGGATGCAATTTTTCAAGTCCCCGTAAGATGCGTATTCGTGGCAGTCTACAAGATTCCGTCGGGAATGGCAGCCATGGGTGGTATGGGCGGCCGCGCCGAGGGGCATGAGTGCACCTTAGGAAATCAAGGTGGTGTTATTTCTTTGTTGGTTCTAGGATTCGATGTCAGAGATGCCTTTGGATTATGGATACCTGAAGCAACCGAGCTATAACACGACTAATTCTTCAAGGTGCCTTATATCGATACCCACTGAATCGAGCCGGTGCCCAGGCGTTCCTGTTTACTCCCCCTCTCCCCAAACCCCTCTCCCGCCAGGGGAGAGGGGTTTTCGGTCGCGGCATTCCGATGCCGCTATCGCACCATCACTATGGGGGACCTTGCATTTTTAATCGAGCTACAAATCTTGTCCTTGCCGAATCAAGGAAACCTTAAATGTAGGATTTTTCACGGTACCGGCTACACTAGACACAACAAAATTAAAACATCACCCACAGGGTGGGCTGTGCCCACCGGGGGCTATCGAGTAAGGGCTGCGGGGAGAAAATTCAGCCGCAAATAAACGCCAATGAACGCAAAGTGTTCAAGGGTCCCTTGAAAAATTCAAGGTGCCCATGCAGCCATAGGGATGCCCGGCCAGTTTTCAAGCTTGTACGTGCTTGAAAAATTTGAGCGAAGCGAAAATCGCATTTTCGCTTCGCGACTTGGGAAATTCCAAGGATAGAATTTTTCAAGCTCCCCTTAAGATTAAAGCTCGACGAGCTGGTCGAGCGCGCACCTCAGCCGAGTATTTTTCGCATTTTTCGGCTCATTTGCGGCCATTCGCGTTCATTTGCGGCAAAAAAGAAAATATCGAGTAAGCTCAATGGTGGGCACAGCCTGTCCTATGGTCGGCTGAGCTTTTGTTTCCAGGTTTTTTCCGCGTCGTTTCAAAAGAGAACCCACTTCCCCGGTAGGTGGCGCGCTGTCGCGTAGCAAACAAGTGGCAAAATCAAGGGGCCGCGGGGAACCGAGGCCTATCAGACATTGGTGTGAAGGCCAAGCATCTCGCACCTTACACTCAGTGAGGCTGCTTGACGAGGACGAATAAACTAAATTTTAGGATAGTAGTTATTGGGATGTTTGATGAGAGCCGCACCCATCGCATTTCGACTCGGCGTAAGGAAGAATTCTAGGGGGCTCTCTTACGTTTGGTGTAGGTAGCGGATCGTAGCGACATGACTCAAATTGTGATGGGAAGACCCGACTTGACGACGAACGGTGAAGTCAGCAGCCGGGTCAGCTTACCCACCATGAGGTAGGCGATGGTGATGAGGTGAAGATCCTCGATCGTTATCTGGCCGGTGCCGTAATCGTTGGTACCCTCTTGACCGTAGGGGTGTTGTTGCCGTTGCTGGGTTTTTTTCTCCTTGCCGATGAGATGGACGAGGTGGGGAGAAACGGCTACCGGTTCGCGGATGCCTTGCTTTTCGTGACCTTGAGCATGCCCCGCTACCTCTACCAAGCATTTCCGCTCGCGACGCTGATCGGCTCCTTGATAGGGTTGGGCACCCTCGCGAGTCGCTCGGAGTTGGTCGCCATGCGAGCGGCGGGGGTGTCGATTGGACGCATCGTCCACGCCGCGATCAAGGGCGGAGCCCTGCTCGCGGTGGTCGCCGTGGTGATCGGCGAGGGCGTGGCACCGATTGCGGAGCGGAAGGGGTTGCAGTGGCGTGCCGAGGCGCAGCTCGGTCCGGTCACGCTCTTGTCCGAACACGGGTTCTGGGCCCGGGACGGGAATGCCTACGTCAATATTCGGGATATCCGGTCCGGCGCGCATCTATACGACATCCATATCTACGAGTTCGATCAGGAGCTGCAACTGCACCGGGCGACATACGCCGAGCACGCCGCCTATACCGAAGACAGCTGGATACTGCGGGGAATTTCCCAAAGCACGCTTGATGCCGGGCGCATCCGGACCAGTCATGTCGGTCACACCGGTTGGAATTCGTTGCTGGATCCGGGCCTATTGAAGATCGTCGTCAACGAGCCCCATGTGCTTTCGGTCTGGGAGCTGCTGCGCTATGTTCGATATATGACGGCGAACGGTCAAGACGCCCGTTCCTATCAGGTGGCCTTCTGGGGTAAGGTCATCCAGCCGTTCCTGATCCTTGCCATGATCTTCGTATCCATTCCCATCGTGCTCGCCTCGGTGCGCACTAGCGGCCTTGGGTCGCGCATCTTCCTAGGCATACTGGTGGGCATCGCCTTTTACCTCATCAGCCGTACCTTCTCGTATGTCGCGCTCCTCTACGGTATGAATCCCCTGGTCGCGACCTTGATTACACCCCTGATATTCCTGGCAATGGCCTTCCGGATATTGCAGCGGGTGGGCTAGCATCCGGTTTCGAGTGATGTTGCAAATTTATAGCCGCTGAAAACCTTTACGCTCCTGGGTAAAATCCAGCAATATCAATCAAAATCATGTATGAGTACAGCCGTACCGAAATACCGATAAGATCGGTTTGGTTCTTCCATCGGAAACTCTTTTTTACCGCCAATCAACGTAAATCAGTCGAGATCGACCCGCCATCGGCGATGCTTCCTGGTCCATTATCGTCCCGGTATCGGTTATCCGGGTGGTGTTCTAATTTTGTTGTATGCCGGTGTAGCGGGCACCGTTGAAAAATTCCAGGGAGGCCGTCTTTCAAGGCCCCTTTATTCGGAAACAACAATTTTAGAACACTACCAACCACTCGAGGTCAGGGAGAATCGACCAGGAAAAAACGATACCGATCGTTTTATTTTTTGCGGCAACCCTGGTAGCGATGTATAGTCGTTGAAAATGATGGCTTTACCCCCTCGGGCACAGTGGATGTTGCATAATATAGATTTAAATCATGTGGTTAGATCAAGTTCCGGATTTTATCCCAGGGCTCCGGAGAGGGGAGAAATGAAGCCCGGAGACGAGGCGGCGATCAGGCGAGGGCCGAGAAATCCATGGCAAACATCTATCTGACTATTGCGCTCGCCCCCCTGGTAGGGGCCATCATCGCCGGCTTCTTCGGGAGTCGGATCGGTCGCGCCGGGGCACACTGGGTGACTATCCTCGGAGTCGGCCTCTCCGCCCTCTTGTCCCTCTACGTGGTCAAGCTATTCGTCTTCGACGGTCAACCGGTGTTCAACGAGGCCGTCTATACCTGGGTGGTCACGGACGGCCTCAGCTTCCAAATCGGCTTTCTCGTGGACAAGCTCACGGCACTTATGATGGCTGTGGTGTCCTTCGTCTCTCTGATGGTGCATATCTATACCATCGGCTATATGGCCGACGACGCGCACAACTGGCCCAAGGAATCCCTGGCCGGCCGCAACGGCTATCAACGTTTCTTCAGCTACATCTCCCTGTTCACCTTTTCCATGCTGATGTTGGTCATGTCCAACAACTTCCTCCAGCTCTTTTTCGGCTGGGAAGCGGTGGGCCTGGTTTCCTATTTGCTGATCGGTTTCTGGTCGGTGCGCGAGTCCGCTATCTTCGCCAACCTCAAGGCCTTTCTGGTCAACCGGGTGGGCGATTTCGGTTTTATCCTGGGTATCGCCGCGGTAGCCATGTATTTTCAATCCCTGGACTATCTGACGGTATTCGGTAAGGCACCGGAGCTGGCGGATACCGAGATCCGGGTCCTCGGCGATAGCTCCTGGGGCCTGATGACCACCATCTGCGTGTTGCTGTTCATCGGCGCCATGGGTAAGTCCGCCCAAGTTCCCCTGCATGTGTGGCTGCCCGATTCCATGGAGGGCCCGACCCCGATCTCGGCCCTGATTCATGCCGCGACCATGGTCACCGCCGGCATCTTCATGGTGGCACGCATGTCACCCCTCTACGAGCTCTCGGAGACGGCGCTCTCTTTCGTGCTAGTGATCGGTGCCACGACGGCCTTCTTCATGGGCCTGATCGGCTTGGTGCAGAACGACATCAAGCGCGTGGTTGCCTACTCGACCCTCTCCCAGCTCGGCTATATGGTCGCGGCCCTAGGGGCCTCCGCCTATGCCGCTGGCATCTTCCACCTGATGACCCACGCCTTCTTCAAGGCTCTGCTGTTCCTAGCGGCGGGCTCGGTCATCATCGCCATGCACCACGATCAGGATATCCGCAACATGGGCGGTATCCGTAGATACATGCCCTACACCTGGATCACCTTCCTGATCGGCATCCTGGCGCTTATCGGATTCCCAGGCTTCTCGGGCTTCTTCTCTAAGGACGCCATCATCGAGGCGGTGAACGCTTCTCATGTGGCTGGCTCGGGCTATGCCTCGGTGCTGCTGACCATCGGCGTATTCATCACCGCACTTTACAGCTTCCGGTTGTATTTCATCGTCTTCCATGGCAAGGAACGGATGGATGAGCACACCCGCGAGCACCTGCACGAGACGCCGGCAGTGGTCTGGGCACCTTTGGTGCTGCTGGCGATCCCTTCGGTATTCATCGGCTGGCTCACGATCGAGCCCATCCTGTTCGGGGACTGGTTCGAGGGTGTCATCCGGGTAGCTCCAGAGCACGCTGTCCTCGCCCACATAGGTGAGCACTATCACGGGCAATGGGCCTTCGTGGTACATGGCCTCACGGGGGCACCCTTTTGGTTGGCCCTGGCCGGTTTTGCCTTAGCGGCCCTTGTGTTTTGGTCCTGGTTCTCGAAGGACCCGCAGATCGAGGAGAAGCTCAAGGGCAAGGTCGCTTGGCTCTATCGAGTACTGGATCGCAAATACGGATTTGATGATTTCTACCAGACGGTCTTTGCTGCCGGCAGTCGGGGCATCGGCAAGGCCTTCTGGTCCGGTGGTGACCGTGCGGTCATCGATGGTGTGCTCGTGAACGGCTCGGCCAAGTCCGTGGGTTGGCTCGCCCAGCTCGCGCGCAAGCTCCAGTCCGGCCGCCTATACAGCTACGCGATCGCCATGATCTTGGGGCTAGTGGTCCTGCAGGCGATCTTCGTGGTCTTCTGATCTCGTAAGGAGAAGACCAATGTACTCATTCCCTCTCCTCTCACTGACCATCTGGTTGCCGATCATCGGCGGTATCGCCGTACTCGGCAGCGGGGACAAGGCACCAGATGTCTCCAAATGGGTCGCCTTGGCGTTCGCAGTCGTGACCTTCCTGGTCAGCCTCGGGCTCTGGACCGGCTTCGATGCCGGCACGGCGGCGATGCAGTTTGTAGAGCAAGCCCCCTGGATCGAGACCTTCCAGGTCTCCTATTACCTGGGGGTGGACGGCATCTCCATGCCGCTGATTATCCTTACCACCGTCATCACCATCTTCGTCATCGTCGCCGGTTGGGAGGTGATCCAATACAAGCCATCCCACTATATGGCCGCCTTCCTGATGATGGAGGGCCTGATGGTGGGCGTTTTCTGCGCCCTGGATGCCATTCTCTTCTATGTCTTCTGGGAGGCGATGCTGATCCCGATGTTCATCGTCATCGGGGTCTGGGGCGGTCCGAACCGGGTTTACGCCGCCATCAAGTTCTTCCTCTTCACCTTCTTCGGCTCGGTCTTCATGCTGGTCGCCCTGATCTATATGTACTTTCAGACGGGGATCCCTGGTCTGCCAGGCACCGGAACCTTCGAGATTGTCGCATCCGCTCCCGGCCTTCCGAGCTTCCATAACCTCCAGCTCGGCATGACCGAGCAGATACTGATCTTCATCGCCTTCCTGCTCGCCTTCGCGGTCAAGGTGCCCATGTGGCCCATTCACACCTGGTTGCCGGACGCCCATGTGGAGGCCCCGACCGGTGGCTCCGTCATCCTGGCGGCCATCATGCTCAAGATCGGCGGCTATGGCTTCCTGCGTTTCAGCCTGCCCATCGCCCCGGACGCCAGCGCCTCCCTGGACTGGCTGATTATCGCCATGTCCCTGGTCGCAGTGGTTTATATCGGCTTCGTGGCCCTGGTCCAGCAGGATATGAAAAAGCTCATTGCCTACTCATCCATCGCCCACATGGGCTTCGTGACCTTGGGCTTTTTCATCGTCTTCACCATCCTCGCCAAGGACACGGCCACCAGCGATGGGGTGCTCGGCATCTCCGGCGGCATGGTGCAGATGGTCTCCCACGGCTTCATCTCCGGGGCACTCTTCCTGTGCGTCGGCGTGCTCTACGACCGGGTCCATTCCCGCGAGATCTCCGCCTACGGAGGGGTGGTGAACACCATGCCCCTGTTTGGGGCCTTCATGGTCTTCTTCGCCATGGCCAACGCGGGTCTGCCCGGTACCTCCGGCTTCGTCGGCGAGTTCATGGTTATTTTGGCGAGCTTCCAGGCGGATTTCTGGTACGCTTTCCTGGCCGCGACCACCCTCATCCTGGGGGCTGCCTATACCCTGTGGATGGTCAAGCGCGTCATCTTAGGCCCGGTCGCCAACGATCAGGTAGCGGAGTTGAAGGATGTCGGCGGCCGCGAGCTGTTCATGCTCGGTAGCCTAGCTGCCGTCGTGCTGGTGCTCGGTATCTGGCCCGCACCCCTGGTGGAAGTCATGGAGGTCACCATCCAAAACCTGGTCCAGCAGGTTGCAGTGTCCAAGCTTGGTACCTCTGCCGGGGACCTTGCTGCTGCCTTCTAGTAGCTAGTTTCGACCGATATTGCAGATTCATAGCATTGCGGATGGGAAATCTTGCACCAAGCTCAAGAGACTCTACCCGTAATATCAAGAGAAATGGGGTACTAGTAGAGACTTTGGAAAGAGGGTGTCATGACTAGCGTTTCCCCATCCCAAATGATAAACGAATTTTCATCTCGCGCTAGTAAAGGTGCTTTTCAACACATGGCAAGGGGTACAGTTGCTCAACATTTACGAGACCGTGTAGCCAATCCGTTAAAAATCAATCAAAGACGGACTAGCTTATGCGGTCCAGCATCGTTTTTATATATTTTTACACGCAATAAACCCCATCTTTATGTAAGATCTCACGAGTTTCCCAACGAATTCAGTTGGTTATCGTGGCCGCACTCGTCGGGATTGTATGCTGAATCGTTAATCGATTTATTTCATTAAAATTGTTCGAAGATAATGAGGCTCAGAGTCTGTAGAATTGTGTGGAAACGGGCAGCGATTTTTAGCCGCTTCTTGATAATGACCACGAGCACATAGACGGAAATGGCGATCTCGAGAAGACGAATATACCTGTGTACATGCGTTGTTGTTCTCAGCCCGCAATTTTTCAGGAGAGGCTGTCACCTTAGCGTACCGCAGTTCAAGTTGGTAACTGGCATAATTCCAAATATTCCTTTTTAATGAATTGGTTATCCTGAATTTCCGGTCATAACGTTGGGACACTAGTGGTAAAAATTATAAAATTCCCCCGTGCGGTATTGTGGGGCGGAACACCAGCCGGTCCACGACACGCTTGAGCGCGACTAGTGTCACCTGAACTTCTTTCAATTCCAAGCCTACAGCCACGCCAAGGTGCCCCGTGTGCGCTGCGGGACCTGCGCCAAGACCACCTAGGTCGTGGTGGCCCTGGGTGGTTGCCCTAACAGTGGCTTCAGCCTACTGATGGAGGCCTTACGGGTCACCTCGTTACGGGTAGAAAACGTCCTATCGTTGTCGATACCATCGGTTGCGTGCTCGTCGTCCGGGTACACGCCGCCAATGTGTTTGACGGCAAAGCCGCTCGTCAAGTTATTACAAACTTGTTTTCGAGCCTCCATACCATCAAAAAAATCTGGGGCGATCGTCCCTATTCCGGTGCGGACCTATCTAACCGGGTCTTGACCCAATTCGAGTGCCCACTCGAAGTTGTGAGAAAGAAAAAAGGACAGCGAGGTTTCCACGTTTTACCTCGCCTCTGGGTGGTCGAGAGAACATTCGCTTGGCTGAGTCGATGGCGTCGATTGAGTAAAGATTATGCACGGAAACCGACTTCGAGCGAAACACAGGTTTATTTCGCATCCAGTCGTTTGCTTCTCCAGCAAATCTGTAATAATCAGACACCCTATAAAATGGCTGTTCGTTGAGTTATTCATTATTAATAAATTTAGGGAAGCTGTAGGTGTTTATTTTCTCGAACCTTTTAAAAAGCTTCTGGATATAAAATCGACTCGTTTGATCCAAACCGCTACCATTTCAGACAAAGAAATACTCAGCCTTGGTGGATATAATGGAATAATCCAAATCTGGGATATCGATAAATCTTCATTAGGGAAATATAGGATAGAAAATGATCTCATAACCGCACTATCCTTTAAATTCAGAAAAACGGGAAGTATTAGTCGGTACTCAAAAAAGGCAAGTCCTATTGCTCACAGTTGATAATGTTACTAAAAAGAACGCAGAATAGGCAATATGGTATCCTATTGCCTAGTGATACTGATTATTTTCAACCGCCGAGGTATAAAGTGAAGAAAGGTTTTGGAGTGAAAAAATGAAAATATTTTCTTATTCGGAAGCATGCCGGAATCTCTCGGAAATATTGGTGCTTGCGCAATCGGAAGAGGTTCAAATACATATAAAGAGATGGAGTCATATTCTGTCTTAAATCGAGAAAAATTAGCGGTGGTGTTCTAATTTTGTTGCATCCGGTGTAGCGGGTATCGTGAAGGGTTTCAGCAAGATTCCCTTTGTTCGGTAACAACAAGATTAAAACACTACCAAATCAGCAACCAATCGCCCTTCGATGTTCCAGGGGTTAAAACGAAAGCAACGACACAAGATATATCGAATGCGGTGCGGGATTTCAGAAGTTGAAAGGGTGGCTATCGGAAAGCTCGTCGTATGCCAAAATTGAGCGATGAGCATCCATGAAATCGTGTGGTCGGAAGACCGCATTGAACATATCGCACGGCACAACGTATCTCCGGAAGACGTTGAAGAAGTCTATTTTAGCCGTTCGTTTGTTGCTGAAAGCGTAAGTCGCAAGGGGAAAACACCGGTCTACTATGTGCTTGGACAAACCCCTTCCGGACGGTACTTGTTCTGTGTAATCATTCGATTTTCCGGAGGGATAAAGATAGCCCATCACCGCACGTCCAATGACAGACAAAGAAAAATCTAGATATCGACAATGGAAAATATAATGAACTCTATTCAGAAATTTGCCGAGTTTTGGGATATCCATGATCTGACCGATTCTCTTGATGAACTTCGAGGAAGTAACCGAACTGGTATTTACTGGAAGAGATATGGTAATGGAAATTCGTCTTTCATCCTGATGAAGCCGAGAAGGTTAGGAAAATCGCCAAATTCCAAAGTATCGGAGTGGCTGATTTAATCCACGAATGGATCGTGGAATAAACCTAATCTTGTCCAGCGGAAACGCAAGATCGTATAACTTGGCGCTCAAGGTCGACCACCTGCCGTCGGGATTTTTGGGTGTTGTTTTGGGCTAAATTGGCGGTGGGTGTCGGCTTAGAGGCTGTCTAACAACTAAGTTATTAATGTTAATAGGTATTTTCTCGTAGGGTGGGCTGTGCCCACCGGTCAAGCGTAGTATGTGGTGAGCACAGCCCACCCTACAGGTTGGTTAGTTTTTAGATAGCTTCTTAGCTTCGGCATTAGGCATAGAGTGGGGTAGCAGCGCATGCCATTTCCGAGCGCGGTCCTAATAACTAACCTATTTATTTTGATAGGAATTCATGCGTAGGACGGGCTGTGCCCACCGGGAAATATCGAGTAAGCCCAATAGTGGGCACAGCCTGCCCTATGGTCGGCTGAGCCTTTGTCTCTGGGTTTCTCCGCGTCGTTTCAAAAGAGAGCCCACCCCACCGGGGTGGTGGCGCGCTGTCGCGCAGCAAACAAGTGGCAAGTGGCAAGATAGGGGTTCCGCGAGGAACCGAGACTATTCAGACACTGGTGTGAAGGCCAAGCATCTCGGCTTTACACTCAGTGAGGCCGCTTGACGCGCAAGAATAAATTTAATTGCAAAGCAATATGTTACGAGGTATTTGATGAGAGCCGCACCCATTTCTACCATAGCACACGGAGCGCGGCGATTGGTGCTGGGCTACCCTCGGCGGATGGGAAGGAAACATGAATTACCCCTTATCGCTGGAGGTGTTGCAAGAGGAGTACCCGGAATTGGCTATCAGCGCAGGATTGCAGCGCGTCCGGGTGGTGGATTTGTAGTGCCGAGTCTGTGAATCCTGAAAATCCTGTACCGTAAGCTGGTTACAGGTGACAAACCTAGCGGAACATCAAATGTCCTTCACCTTCGATTACACGCATCTGATACCTATCTTCCCCGAGATCACTATCCTGGTACTGGCTAGTACCGTATTGGTGGTCGACCTCTATCTGAAAGAGGAACAGAAGGGCATCAACCATGCCATCACCCTCGTCGGGCTGCTGATCGCCATTGGGGTCACCGGCCTGGTGGGGGGGGGGGAACGCCAGGTAGTGTTCGATGGTAGCTATGTGCGCGATGCCATGAGCGACCTGCTCAAGGTCCTCATCTTCATCGTCGGCCTGCTCGCCTTCGTCTATGCCAAGGACTATTTGCGCGACCGTAAGCTGCTAGCCGGTGAATACTATGTCCTGGGCCTGTTCGCGGTGCTCGGCATGTCCATCATGGTCTCGGCCAACAACCTGCTGGTCGTCTATCTGGGGCTGGAGCTGCTGGCCTTGTGCCTCTACGCCCTGGTCGCCTTCGACCGCGACTCCGCCGCCGGGGCCGAGGCGGCCATGAAATACTTCGTGCTCGGGGCCCTCGGCTCGGGGATGCTGCTCTACGGCATGTCCATGATCTACGGAGCCACCGGAGGCTCCATTGAGCTGGCGGCCGTGGCCCAAGCCGCGACGGAGCAGGGAACGCAGAACCGGGTCTTGGTGTTCGGGCTCGTTTTTCTCATTATCGGCATCGGGTTCAAGTTCGGTGCCGTACCCTTCCACATGTGGGTGCCGGATGTCTATGAGGGCGCCCCGACCCCGGTAGCCCTGCTCCTGAGCAGTGCCCCCAAGATCGCCGCCTTCGCCCTGGCCATCCGGTTGCTGGTGGACGGCCTTGGCGGACTGCATACGGACTGGCAGGGTATGCTGATTATCCTCGCCCTGTTGTCTATGGGCCTGGGCAACCTAGTCGCTATCGCCCAGAGCAGCCTCAAACGCATGCTGGCCTACTCGACCATTTCCCATGTAGGCTTCATCTTCCTCGGCCTCTTGGCTGGCAGCGGACAAGGCTATGCCGCGGCCATGTTCTACGCCATCGTCTACGCCCTGATGGCGGCGGGTGCCTTCGGCCTGTTGCTGCTGATCAGCCGCGAGGGCTTTGATGCCGAGAACCTGGAGGACCTTAAAGGGCTCAATCAGCGCGACTCCTGGTATGCGGCCATGATGGCCCTCATCGTGTTCTCCATGGCCGGCGTACCCCCTACCGTCGGCTTCATAGCCAAGCTGCTGGTGCTCGAATCCATCGTGCGCGTCGATCTCTGGTGGCTAGCCCTGATCGGCGTCTTCTTCTCCATCATCGGCGCCTTCTACTATCTGCGTGTCATCAAGCTCATGTACTTCGACCAACCGCTGGTCGAAGAGCCTCTGACGGCCGGGATCGGCACCCGGGTCGCCCTCTCGGTCAACGGCTTGAGTCTATTGGTGCTGGGTATCTTCCCCGCTGTGTTGCTCTCTATTTGCCAGGGGGTTTTTCTCTGATCTACGGGTAGAGGGGGGGTAGAATCTTCTGATGTGTGGACCGGCGTTGTGCAGACAATTATAGGTCTGCTTATACAGTATGAAGGAGTGATATTAATGTCTATTGTCGAAGTCACATCTTTTCTTGCTGCCCTTATCACTATTTGGGACAAGGGGTGAGAATCGTCAACTAAATCAGGTTTACGTGAAGAATCTGCGAAATGTGTGGTCGAGTATCTCTCTAAAGTTAGTAACCTCAAAGAGGTTCATGATGATTGCGTCGGATTCCGACCCGAGCCTAAGCTGCTTTCAACACCCGCATTTCAATATGCAGTCCGGCATTTGATGCCATATTGACCTGGGCATTAAGGCTGAACGAGTCGATCTTCCCGCGCATGAGGTCGGAGACTCGGGGTTGCGTGATGCCGAGCAGTTTGGCCGGCCTGCGACTGGCTCAGGCCAGTGCCGGCAATGTGCTCTTTCAAGGCCATCATCAGCACCGAGCGGAGCTTCATGTTCTCGGCCTCCGCCGGCGTGTCCTCAATAGCGGACCACACGCTGGTAAATCGTTCATTGCTCATCGACCCAGATCCTTCATCAGCTCCCGATAACGGTTCTTAGCCAGGTCCATGTCTGTTTTGCTGGTCTTTTTCGTCTTCTTCCGGAAGTAATGGCATCCAGCCGTATCCGCATATGGAGGCCGAGTGCAGCGGTGGTATCGGCCAGTGCGCGCGTAGCCTACTTCTTGACAAGAGGTCCTGAATAGGTACGCTCAAAGCACTAATGTCCCTTCTGTCCAAAGCATAAGATGTTTCCTTTTGGTTACGGGAGGAATCAAGATGGAGGGGCGATAGCGATGAGCCGGAAGGAGGTCGATCGTCTTGAGGTGATCCAAGCGATAGCGAGCAAATAACTGTGCCAAAGTAATGCGGCGCGGCAATTGGGGGGTTGAGTGTGTGCGGCAAATCAAGCGTCTGGTAGCTGGCTATCGGCGGGAGGGTGCCCGGGCACTGGTCTTGGGACGCATGCGGCAAGCGTGCCAACAACGCCACTGCCGAGGAGGTCCGGGAGGCAATCATGGGTATCCTAACTTACGCAGTATGCGGACTTTGGACCCACCTTGGCCGGCGGCGAGAAGCGAGAAGCTGACGGAAACGTCACTAGTACAGCGTCTCGGTCTCGAAGGGGGCATTTCCGCTTTGATTAAGAGGCTGTCTAGAAACCTCCTTGCAGCAGATGACTTGATGAAAATTAACTCTATGTTTTTAAAGGTGTTAGACATATAGAGGCTGTCTAAAAAGGCCGTCTCTGAAAGGGGACATCCGTGCTTTGGGTTGACCGGGCCGGAGCACCACCACCGGCATCGCTTGTCCTGCGACTGCGCCGACGACGCCGCTTCTTGGCACCGGCATCTTCGGTCTCCTTGCCCTCGGTTCGGTGTTGTTTTCCTTCGGCCGATTTCGAACCCGATTTGTGTCGGCCCCCATGGCCACGACCATGGCCGCGGCGTTTGTCTTCGAGGTGCCGCCGACGTGGTGTGCGCACGAATTTGGCCGGATCGATCTCGCCCAGCCGCTCCGCGGTCAGGGGTTCGACCGCGATCTTGGCGCTGATGAAGGTCTCGATATCCGGTAGGCAAAAGGCATAGGTCTCGCATACGAAGCTGATGGCTTTCCCGGCCGCTCCGGCGCGAGCGGTACGACCGATGCGGTGGACATAGTCCTCCGCATCTTCCGGCAGGTCGTAGTTGATCACATGGGTCACGTCTGGGATATGCAGCCCACGGGCGGCCACATCCGTGGCTACCAGAATCGGTAGCTCTCCGGCCTGGAATCGATGCAATAGCTGCAAGCGCTTTTTTTGGGGTACGTCGCCGGAGAGCACCGCCGCACGCAGGCCATGGCCTTCCAGATAGCCCCAGATGGCCTCGGTCGCCCGCTTGGTGTTGGCGAAGACCATGACGCGGGAAGGCCCCATGCCGCGCAGCAAGCCGACCAATAGGGAGATCTTCTCGTCGTTGGCCACCATGAAGCAATGTTGGGATACCCGATCGGCGGTCACTCGATCCGGCTGGATTCTGACCGGTTGCGGGTGGTTCATGTGCTCGTAGGCGAGTTCGGTGACCCGGTAGGAGAGGGTGGCCGAGAACAGCATCCCCAGCCGCTCGGTCGGTGGGGGCATGCGGCGCAGCAGATAGCGGATGTCGCGGATGAATCCGAGATCGAACATCCGGTCCGCCTCGTCGATGACCGCTACTTCCACCGCCCGCAGGTCGAAGACCCGCTGTTTGTAATAGTCGATGAGTCGTCCCGGGGTCCCGATCAGGATATCCACCCCGGCGTTCAAGGTATCGCGCTGCTCCTGGTAGCCGGTACCGCCGTATACCAGCCCCAGACGAAGCGCCGTGTGGCGGTTGAAGAGTACCGTATCCGCGTGGATCTGCACTGCTAGCTCCCGGGTCGGGGCTACGATCAGCACCCGTGGTTGGTTCGCCCGGCGCTGCGGGCGTGGCTCATGCGTGACCAGCCGCTGTAGGGCGGTGACCAGAAATGCGGCGGTCTTGCCGGTTCCCGTCTGCGCCTGCCCGGCCACATCCCGCCCCGGGAGAGCCAACGGCAAGACTTTGGCCTGGATCGGCGTACAATGGGTGAATCCGGCATCTTGCAGTCCTTGGAGAATCCGGGGGTCGAGGTCGAAGGTATCGAAGCGAATGTCGGTCAGGTGGGTCTGGGTCATGAATTTAAGAATTGAAAACCCGGTGGGTTTATCCCTAGCCGATGACGGCAGGGGTTGCATATTTTCGGATTCTTGGCTCAAATAGCATCTTAGCCGAAGGGCGCACGCCAACGCCAATTCCCCATCGCTTTCCCATCCCAGGGCTGAGGCGATTTCTGTCCAATGAAATACCATCTTGGTGGTCTTTTCGTCCCTCTTCTGTGTTGCGTCAACCGTTACATAGTCCGCTAGGTGCCGGTTGTCGCACCTCGAATACGAACGAAAATCCGGCTCAAGCTGGTATGCCATTTTCCGGCAATCGCCTGAATGCCGCCGGCGGTCAGCCTGTACTCCTCAGATCCCCTTGAGTTTTTCAGGGTACCCTTGAGAATCAAACCTACACGGGAGAATATTTTTGTGAGCGAACGCATCGTCCATGTAACAGATGACTCTTTCGAACAGGACGTGTTACAAGCCTCCGATCCGGTACTTGTCGATTATTGGGCCGAGTGGTGTGCCCCCTGCAAAATGATCGCATCGGTACTGGATGAAATTGCCGATGAGTACGATGGTAAAATTCGAGTTGCCAAACTCAACATCGACGAGAATCCGGATACACCGCCGCGCTACGGTATCCGTGGGATCCCGACGCTGATGCTGTTCAAGTCCGGGGAGGTCGAGGCTACCAAGGTCGGTGCCGTTTCCAAATCGCAGCTTACGGCCTTTATCGATAGCAATTTGTGACCCGAGCGGGGGCTGGTCTGGGTGACCGTGATCAAAAGGATCAGGTAACCTCTTAAGGCATACTTCCCGAAGGCCCTTCCCGCAATTCAACTCATGGAGACCTTGAAAAATTGCGTTCCTGCAATTTTTCAAGCCGCACAGCGGAAACGTGGTGTTTGCTGTGCTCCGGTTTTCAGGCGCTTTCAGGCTTGAAAGCTGGCAACGCATCCCTGCCCGACACGGGTACTTTGAATTTTTCAAGGTGTCGTCGAATTGTTCAAGGTGCCTTTATGGAGGCTTGGTCACAAGACCCGATTGCTCACCTTTGATCGCGTCTTCGCGTCTTCGCGTCTTCGCGTCTTCGCGTCTTCGCGTCTTCGCGTCTTCGCGTCTTCGCGTCTTCGCGTCTTCGCGTCTTCGCGTCTTCGCGTCTTCGCGTCTTCGCGTCTTCGCGT
>Ga0056123_1000113_pt1 | contig 16120 bp, 9 predicted proteins | sample WorMetHEROISLAND_3_FD_71122 | JGI IMG/M metagenome (GOLD analysis project Ga0056123, IMG submission 71122) | Marine gutless worms symbiont microbial communities from Max Planck institute for Marine Microbiology, Germany - Olavius sp. 3 HERON ISLAND ...
GGAGGGGAGGCCTCGGCAACGCGGGGTTCGTCAGCCCGTCCAACCGGGCGCCGGCTGTAGCGGAGCAGGGGGAGTACGGGCGGGAGGAGTGGTTCACGTTGGAGCTGAAGCTCCTCGCCGACGCCGCGCTGATCGGGTTCCCGAACGCCGGGAAGTCCACCTTCATCTCCAAGGTGTCGGCCGCCAAGCCGAAGATCGCCGACTACCCGTTCACGACCCTGGCGCCGAACCTGGGCGTGGCGAGCACAGACGGGCGGGAGCTGGTCCTCGCCGACATCCCGGGGTTGGTCGAGGGAGCGGCGGAGGGGAGGGGCCTGGGCCGCGAGTTCCTCCGCCACGTTGAGAGGGCCCGGGCCCTGGTCATGCTGCTCGACCCGGCCGAGACGCAGCCTGCCGCCCCCGAGGAGCAGTTGGAGATCCTGACCCGGGAGATCGCCTCCTACTCGGAGGAGCTGGCTTCACGCCCCCAGATGGTGTTGGTGAACAAGGCCGACCTCGGCGGCACGGCCGTGGTCGCCTCCTCGCTGGGCGCCATGGAGGTCTCCGCCGTCACCGGGGCGGGGATCTCCGAGGCTCTGCACGCTGTCGCCGACCTGGTGGAGCGCGCCGAGCGCGAGGCGCCGCAGCGCAGGGGTTATGTCCTACATCGGCCTCTGGACCCGACCTTCAATGTGGCGCGGGAGGGCGCAGGCTGGCGGGTGGAGGGCCGGGCGGCGCGGCGCGCCGTCCGGTTCGCGGATCTGACCCTCCCCGAGGCGGCGGACCTGGCAGCCCGTCGGCTCGCCCGCTTGGGGGTGGACGGCGCCTTGGCCGCGGCGGGGGCCGAGGAGGGCGACGAGGTCCGCATCGGCGACCTCACCTTCGAGTACCGGCGGGACTTGGAGGAGGAGTGACCCGCGAGGGGCCATTCTCGATGCACAAACTCCGGCATAGGCGAATCCAGAGCATCAGGAAACCGGATTGGGGGGAGCGGCTCAGCGTTTCCACAGGTCCTTGGTGAGGAGGACCAACACCGGGAAGATCTCGAGCCGGCCGACGATCATCAGGCTGGAGAGCATCCACTTCGCCGCGTCGGTGAGCCCGGCGTAGTTGGCCATGGGGCCCACGTCTCCCAGGCCGGGGCCGATGTTGCCGATCGAAGCCGCCACGGCGCTGGTCGCGGTGACCAGGTCCAAGCCTTCGCCCAGGTTCGAGTCGATGAAGGCCAGCAGGAACGTGCCCGTCATGAACAGGAAGATGTAGAACAGGAAGTAGGACTGCACCGCCTCGATGATCGGGTCGGTCACCCTCTTGCCCCCGAACCTGGTCACGAAGATCCCGCGAGGGTGCACCAAGCGCCGGAGATCGGCGTAGGCGGCCTTGCTGAGGACCCCGATCCTGAAGGTCTTCATGCCGCCCGCCGTCGAGCCGGCCATGCCGCCGAGGAACATGAGGCCGACCACCATGATCTGGAGCGCCTCCCGCCACAACCCGAAGTCGGTGGACGCGTACCCCGTGGTCGTCGTCAGCGAGATAGCGTTGAATGCGGCGTCCCTCACGGCGGCGACGAGGCCCGCCTCTGAGATCAGGCCCCCCGCGATGATCACCACAGCCACGACCGTGATGAGCGTGTACAGGCGAAACTCCGAGCTCTTCCAGTACAGCCGGGGCTTCGACCACGCCCTGAAGTGGAGGGCGAAGGAGACCCCCGCCGCGAACATGAAGAAGGTGATCACCCACTTCGTGTAGTCGCTGAAAGCGACGATCGAGGTCGGCTCGGTCCCGAACCCGCCGGTCGACATGGTGGTGAGCGAGTGGATGACCGCCTCGAACCCGGTCATGTCCCCGAACGCGAGGAACACCACCTCTAGGGCGGTCAGGAGCGCGTACAGCAGCCAGAGGCGTTTGGCGGTCTCCTGGAACCTCGGCGTCAGCCGGTCGGGGGTGGGGCCGGGCGACTCTGCCCGGGCGAGCTGCATGCCCCCGGTCCCCAACAAGGGCAGGATGGCCACGCCCAGCACGATGACCCCCATGCCGCCGAGCCACTGGGTCATCGCCCGCCAGAAGGAGAGGCCGCGGGGGAGGACGCTCGGGTCGGACAACACCGACGCGCCGGTGGTGGTGAAGCCGGACGCCGTCTCGAAGATGGCGTTGGAGATCATGGTGAAGGCCCCGTCGCCGAGGAAGTCGGCGGGTGTGAAGGCGACCGTCAGGAGATAGGGCAGGCTCCCGAAGATGGAGATCACGAACCAGGCCATGCCGACCGTCGCGAACCCCTGGCGCACCGTGATCGCCTTCGGCCTTCGCACCAGCCGCCTCGTCACGAGGCCCAGCCCGGCCGTGACCCCGGCGGCGGCCGCGATCAGCAGCGCTTCCTCATTCTCGGCGTAGACGACCGAGACCAAGGCCGAGATCGCCATGGCGGAGGCTACGAACAGGAGGACCGAGCCGAGCACGTAGGCGACGGTCGTCAGGAGGCCCACCGCCATCGGCCGGCCCGCGCCCTCCCGTGCGCTCATCGGGTGAACAGGGCCACGGACTCCTCGATGTCCCGAGGCAGGGCGAAGAAGATGATGTGGTCGCCCCCTTTGACCACGGTCGACCCGTCCGGCACGAAGGTGGTCCCGTTGCGCGAGATGCCGCCCACTATCACCCCGACGGGGAGGTCGAGGTCGTAGAGGGATCGGTCGCACGCCTCGGCCCCCGCGGCGACCTCGATCTCGATAGCCTCGGCGTCGGTGTCCGAGAAGGTGGCCACCCGCTCGACCTCGCCTTGGCGGACGAATCGAAGGATGGCGCTGGCGGCCATGAGGCGGCTCGACACCGCCGCGTCGATGCCCAGGCCGGAGAGGAGGCCCACATAGGAGATCCTGTTGAAGCGAGCGATCGACATGCCGGCGCCGCTCGCCTTGGCGACCAGGCAACCGAGGAGGTTCACCTCGTCCCAGCCGGTCAGCCCGATGGCGGCGTCCTTCGGCCCGAGGTCGAGCTCGACGAGGACGTCGGGGTCGGTGGGGTCCCCGCAGATGACGACGGCCTCCCCGTGGTGGGCGGCGAGCCGAGTGCACCGGTCGACGTCGGAGTCGACGATCACCACCGACAACCCGGCCTGAGCCATGAGGACGGCGGTCAACTCGGCCAGCCGGGTGCCGCCCAGGATGACGGACCTGTCCAGGTTGCGCCTCTTCAGCCCGAGCAGCCGGGTGGCGTCGCCGACGCGGTCGTCGGTGGTCATCACCAAAGCGTGGTCCCCGGCCGCGACGAGGGTGTCCCCGTGGGCGACGATGGTCCGCCCGTCCCGCACCAGCGCGGCCATGACCCAACCCCACTCGGCTTGACGAACCCTCAGGTCGCGTAGGGGCCCGGCGGTGATCGCCGCGTTGGGGGCCACGATGCCGCCGACCATCACCAGCTTCCCGTCGGCGAACTGGACCAGCTCCGACGCGCCGCCCATGCCCACGATCCCGACCAGCTCCTCGGCGGCGGTGGCGGAGGGGTCGATCACCACGTCGACGCCGAGACGCTCCGAGCCTTCCCTGATCTCGGGGTCCTCGATGCGGGCGACGGTGGTGGCGGTCCCCAGCTCGTGAGCCGTGAAGCAGGCGAGGACGTTGGCGCCGTCGGAGTTGGACACGGCGATCAGGAGATCGGTCTTGTCGGCGCCCGCCTCCTCGAGGACGCTCGTGCTCGCCCCGTTGCCGACCAGGACGAGGGCGTCGATGGACTCCTGAATCTGAGCGGCCCGTCGCTCGTCGTCCTCGATGACGACAACGTCTTGGCCCTCCGTCGACAGCCTCTCCGCCAGATACGAACCGACGGCCCCGGCGCCCACGATGATTATCCGCATCGCGCCGCATTCTGCCCCGGCCGACGGGGGGAGGCCAATCATCGGCGGCCGCCAGGCGACTTTCGGCGGCCGTCGGGGCGGCGGCCGCGGGCCGGGTCGGCCCAGCGCCCCTCGTCCGTACAATGTCCGCTCGACGACAGGAGACGAATTGGCTCTCAGCTCTCCCGCCTCAGCGGCGGAAGCTCTCAAAGCGGCCGGGTACCTACCCGACGAGCGCATCGCCCAGGTGGTCTTCCTCGCGGAGCGGCTGGGCAAGCCGGTCCTGGTGGAGGGCCCGGCGGGAGTCGGCAAGACGGAGTTGGCCAAGTCGATGGCGACGGTCGCCTCAGCCCCGCTCGTCCGCCTTCAGTGTTACGAGGGGCTCGATGAGGCAAAGGCCCTCTACGAGTGGAACTACAAGAAGCAGCTCTTACGCATTCAGGCCGACGTCGACCACGACTGGGACACGATCAGCCACGACATCTTCTCCGAGGAGTTCCTGCTCACGAGGCCGCTGCTTGAGGCGATCCGCTCGCCCGTGCCGGTGGTCCTCCTGATCGACGAGGTCGACCGCGTCGAGGTCGAGACTGAGGCGCTTCTCCTGGAGGTCCTGTCCGACTTCCAGGTGTCGATCCCCGAGTTGGGCACCCTCACCGCCAACACGCGGCCGATGGTCTTCCTGACCTCCAACAACACCAGGGAGCTGAGCGAGGCGTTGAAGCGGAGGTGCCTGTTCCTCCACATCGACTATCCGGACCCGAGCAGGGAGAAGGAGATACTCAACGCCCGCGTGCCCGGGCTCGGCGAGCACCTGGCCGAGCAGGTGGCCCGAGTGGCCCGCTCCATCCGGGGCCTCGACCTGAAGAAGGCGCCCTCCGTCTCGGAGACGATCGACTGGGCGAGGACGCTGATCGCCCTCTCCGTCGACGACGTGGACGAGGGGGTCCTCTCCGAGACAATGCATGTTCTCCTCAAGTACCAAGCGGACATAGACAAGGCGGCAGCGCAGCTCGCCTCGGGCGGCTCTTCGTAGTGCTCTCGGTCGTCACCGGCTTCATCGAGGAGCTGCGGGCGGCGGGCGCCCCGGTGTCGATGGTGGAGGCGATCGACGGGATGGCAGCCGTGGAGGCCGTCGACATCGGCGACCGGGTCGCCCTACGCGAGACGCTGCGGGCGACGCTCATCAAGAGCCGGAGGCACGAGCGCCCCTTCGACGTCGCCTTCGACGCCTACTTCTCCCGCTTGCCTCCGCCCGGCGCGGGGGCGGAGCGGACCGGGGGTGAGCCGCCGCCCCGCCCGTTGGGCGAGCCGGCCGAGGGCGGCGACGGCGGGCTGGGCGAGCTTCTCGACGCCCTCCTCGAGGCACTCGCGGACATGGACGGCGACGCCGTCGCAAGCCTGGCCCGGAGCGCGGTCGAGCGGCTCGCCGGGATGGAGGCGGGCCGCCCGGTTGGAGGCGCCTACTACCTTTATCGGACCTTGCGTCGCTTGGACATGGCCGAGCTGGGGCGCAGGCTTGCTGAGGCCCTGTCGGCCGACTCGGAGTTGAGCGACTTCGAGCGGCGGCTGATCGAGGAGGAGGCGGAGGCGCGGCTCGGGTCGCTCCGCGAGGAGATCGAGGCGGAGATCCTCCGCCGCGTGGTAGCCGACCGGGGCCGGGAGGCGGTGGCGAGGACGTTGCGCAAGCCGCTGATCGAGGACGTCGACCTGATGCACGCCGCAGGCGCCGAGTTGGCCGAGATGGAGACGGCGATAGGCCCCCTCGCCAGGAAGTTGGCGGCTCGCCTCGCCCGGAGGCGCAGGAGGAGGGCGGGCAGGCTCGACTTCAGGCGGACGGTGAGGCGGTCGCTGGCCACCGGCGGGGTGCCCGCCGACCCCCAGTTCCGCCGGCCCAGGCCGCACCGCCCCGAGGTCTGGCTCCTCTGCGACATCTCGGGGTCGATGGCGACCTTCTCCCGCTTCACGCTCCAGCTCACCCATGCGATGTCGACCCAGTTCTCGGGGCTGCGGTCGTTCGCCTTCGTCGACACCGTCGACGAGGTGACCGACTTCCTCGGGCCGGGCGCCGACTTCGGGTCGGCCGTGGACAGGATCGCCAAGGAGGCCGAGGTCGTCTGGCTCGACGGACACTCCGACTACGGGAACTCCCTGGAGACGTTCCTCGACCGCTACGGGAAGCAGCTCTCTGCCCGCACGACCGTCATCGTCACAGGCGACGCCAGGAACAACTACAAACCCCCTCGCGACGCCGCCCTGGGAAGGGTCGCCGCCGCCGCCCGGGCCCTCATCTGGCTCAACCCCGAGCCCCGCGCCTACTGGGACACCGGCGACTCGGCCATGTCCCGCTACGCGAGGCACTGCGCCTCGGTCCACGAGGTGAGGACCCTCAGACAGTTGGAGGAGTTTGTCGAGAGTCTCGCCCTCCCGGCGAGGCGAGATGGCCAAGGGGCCTGAGCGCTTCGGGGAATGGCTAAACCGGGGCGGCGGCCGCGCCGATGAACCCCACAAGCCCGAGAGGGCTAGCGCTATTGAGGTGAATTGAGTGGGCTCACGGATTCTCGTCGTTGAGGACTCGGCCGTCATCCGTCGGCTTATCGAAGTCTGCCTCCGGGCCGCCGACCTCGAGATCGTCACCCGCGACGACGGGAGGACCGGCCTCAAGGCCGTCAGCTCCGAGTCGCCCGACCTCGTCGTCTTGGACATCGGGTTGCCCGGCATCGACGGTTGGAAGGTCCTCGACGGGATCCGCAGAGACGAGATGACCAGCGCAATCCCGGTGGTCGTGTTGACAGCCCACGCCGAGGAGGAGTCGCGGCGCCGGGCGCGGGAGGGCGGGGCCGACGCGTTCGTGACCAAACCGTTCCAGCCGAACGACTTCCGGGCCACGGTGCTTTCCCTGCTCGAGTGAGGCGGCCCGCCGCAGCCCCCCATCCGGTTTCCTGATGCTCTGGATTCGCCTATGCCGTAGTTTGTGCATTGAGAATGGCTCCTGAGTGGCTGGGGGACCGCCCCGGCCCGGCCGGCCACTTTGACGACGGACCGTTAGCCTGGCGCGGATGACCGCCGACCCCGCCGCCTCCCCGCTCGTCGGGGCGCCCGCCAAGCGCCGCGAGGACCCCGCCCTGATCCGCGGCGCGGCCCGATTCGTCGACGACATCGCCCCCGCCGGGGCGCTCCATCTCGCCGTCGCCCGAAGCCCCTACGCACACGCCGAGATAACCGGCGTCGACGCGGGACCGGCGAGTGAGATGCCGGGCGTCCGCCTTGTCCTGACGCCGGGCGATGTCTCGGGCGTGGCCATGCCGCCCACCCCCAACCCGGGGAAGAACGTGCCGCGGCGGTTCCCGCTGGCCCAGGGTCGGGTGTTGGCGCCGGGCGACCCGGTGGCCGCGGTGATTGCCGACTCCGCCGCCGAGGCCAGGGACGCCGCCGACCTCGTCTTCGTCGACTACGAGCCCATCGACCCTGTAGGGGGCCCCGAGCAGGCGGTTGAGGCGCCTCCGATCCACCCCGGCTTCGAGTCGAACGTCGCCTACGACAGGTCCAAGGGGGACCGCGCCGTGTTCGAGGCGACGGAGGGGAGCGTCCGCCTCTCCGGCGCCGTGGAGCACCCCCGGGCGGTCCCCGCCCCGATGGAGGGTCGGGCGATCCTCGCCGAGTGGAAGGAGGGCGGTCTCATCGTCCACCTGTCGAGCCAGGGGCCCCAGCTCATGCAACGGAGGCTCGCGGCCGACTTCGGCTTGCCCCAGGCCGCCGTGCGGGTCATCACCCCGTTCGTCGGGGGCGGCTTCGGCTGCAAGTTCGACCTCGCCGAGGAGGAGTACCTGGCGATCGAGGCCGCCCGGAGGACGGGGAGGCCGGTTCGTTGGGCGGAGACGAGGCGGGAGCACATGCTCGCCATCGGGCACGGGCGCGCCCAAGAGCATCGTTTTGAGGTGGTGGCGGACGACGACGGCCGGATCAAGGGGCTTTGGCTGGACATCCTGATCGATCTCGGCTGCCGTCACCGGTACATCCCGTTCATGGAGATCACGCCTCGCATAGGAACCGGCCCCTATGCGATCGAGGTCTACGGCTGGCGGATGCGGGGGGTGTGGACCAACCGGGCCTCGAGGGGCATCTACCGCGGGGCGGGGCGGCCCGAGGCGACTCTCACCGTCGAGCGGGTGATCGAGGCCGTCGCCGCGGCGACGGGGATCGACCCCGCCGAGGTGCGCCGCGCCAACTTCGTCGAACCCGACCGGTTCCCCTACGCCTCGTCCGGCGGGGCCGAGCTGGGGGGGTATGAGTACGACACGGGCGAGTACGAGAAGGCGTTGGACAAGTTGCTGGAGACGGCGGGTTATGAGGGCCTTCGCAGGGAGCAGGCCGAGGCCCGCGCCGAGGGGAGGCTGATGGGGGTCGGGTTGGCTTCCTACGTTGAGGTGTGCGGTTTCGAGGACTGGGGGGCGGCGCGCGCCCAGATCCATCCCGACGGGTCGGTCTCGGTGTTCGTCGAGACCTTGGACCAGGGCCAGGGGCACCGGACCTCCTTCGCCCAGATAGCGGCCTCGGCCCTGGGGATCGACATCGACCTGATCCGGGTGGAGCAGGGCGACACGGCGATCTCGCCGTACGGCTGGGGCACCTCGGGGTCGCGCTCGATCGCCCACGGCGGGTCCGCCGTTTGGGCCGTGGCGTCGAAGATCGCCGAGAAGGCGAGAAGGATCGCCGGGCGCCTGCTGGAGGCCGCCCCGGAGGACATCGTCTTGGCCGACGGGAAGGCGACCGTCTCGGGGACGGTCGCTTCGGTAGCTTGGGGCGAGATAACGGCCGCGGCGATGGGAGGCGACCTCGGGGATGAGATCACCCCCGGCTTGGACGACGAGGCCCACCTTCGGTCCGGCGGGTTGAACTTCCCCTTCGGGATGCACTTGGCGGTTGTGGAGATAGACCGGGACACCGGCTCGCCGAGCCTCCTCAAGATGTGGGCGGTGGACGACGCGGGCAATGTGATCAACCCGATTCTGGCCGACGGGCAACGGCACGGCGGCATGGCTCAGGGGATCGGCCAAGCCCTGTGGGAGCGGGTGGTCTACGACGACGACGGCAACCTTGTCACGGCTTCGCTGATGGACTACCTGATCCCCTCCGCCGTCTCGTTGCCGTCGTTCAGCCTGGACAGGACCGTCACTCCGACTCCCACCAACCCCTTGGGCGCCAAGGGGATCGGCGAGGCGGGGGCGATCGGCTCGACGCCCGCCGTGCTCAACGCGGTGTGCGACGCCCTCGGCGGCGCCGAGGTCCAGATCCCGGCTACCCCGGAGAAGATCTGGCGAGTTCTGCGGCAGACCCCCTAGCCGCCGAGTCGGTTTCCTAATGCTCTCGATTCGGTATACCGAAATGTGTGCATTGAGAAACGGGCCGTCAAGCGGAGGCCAGCCTCGACTAGTTCGTTAATTCAGCGACGAACCGGCGCGTCAACCTCCGCGTGCTCGACGAAGGAGCACAACGTCGCGATGAGACGCATCTCATCTACGGTCTTGGCGCGGCTGTTGAGCAGGTCCTCGGTGCACACGAGGTACGCCAGGCACTGAGCGCGGCTGATCGCGACGTTCAGGCGGTGGCGCGAGAACAAGAACTCCGCGCCTCGCGGGATCTCGTCGGCGCTTGAGCTGGTCATGGTGAAGAACACGACGGGCGCTTGGCGCCCTTGGAACTTGTCCACGGTGCCCACATGGACGCCTCTTGTCAGGTCGGCGTCGAGACAGTCGCTGAGCCTGCGCACCTGGTCGTTGTAGGGAGCGACGACCGCCACGTCGCCCGGCTGGATCCTCTGGGCCTTGCCGTCGCTGTCCACCCAACCGGCGCCAAGCAACGCGCCGATCCGCTTCGCGACGATGGTCGCCTCGACTTCGGACTCGGTCGAGCAGCCGGAGTGCTGGGCCGGTATCCAACGCAGCCCGACGCCGTGGTCGGTGGCCTGTTGCTTGCAGTCCTCGTGGCTGGTCAACCGACCCTCGTAGAAGCGCTCCGAGATGAACTTGCAGATGCTCGGGTGCATCCGCCTCGTCTGCTTGATGAACACGCCGCGTTCGGGCGGGATGATCGGCCCGTCGCCGATCAGGTGCCCGAGCGCGCTCGCCCCGCTGCCGCCGGGATGGGTCGCCTGCGCCACCTGGGGGAGTTGTTGGGGGTCGCCGAGCAGCACCACGCTCTTCGCCGCCATCGACGCGACCACTGCATCGATCAGGGAGAGCTGGCCCGCTTCGTCGATCAGCAACACATCGACCGGCGCCTTCCTCATGGCGGCGGTCGCGTACTGCCACGCTGTGGCGGCGACCACGTTGTAGCCGGTCTCCGCGAGGTCGGGGTTGCTGGATGTGTAGGCAACGCCCGCCGCCCCGGCGGAAGGCTCACGCCCCTTCCTGATCGCTCTCAGCTCCACTCTCGGTTCCTCGTCAAACGCTGTGACGATCTCATTGAGGAAGTTGTCTATGGCGCTGTGACTCATGGCCATGATCCCGACCCGCTTGCCGCCGGCCGCCAGCGCCTTGGTGATGTGGGCGCCGCGATAGGTCTTGCCGGTCCCCGGCGGGCCCTGCACTCCGAGCACACTCGAGTCGAGGCGGCAGACCAGTTCGGCGAGTCCGGCGACGTCGTCGGTCAGGGCTGCGGACTCGCCTGTGAACTCGGGCTCGCCTGTGAACTTGGGCTCGGCGGCCTCAAGGAGGGCCTTTGTGGCCGGGTTGGGCTCGCCGCCGGCCTCAGGGTTGCGCCACTGGCGGGCGAGGTCGAGCAGGGCTTTCCACTTTGAGTGCGCCGGCACCCACTCATCCGGCGCCACGGCTTTGGGCGCCTCGCCCAGCTTCGCGGCTTTGTCGTTCCAGACGAGGACGATCTCGCCTTGCGAGGTGTCGAGTCGATCAACCTCGGCGCGGCCTACCAGTCCGCTCGCGGTCGTGTAGAGCACCCTCAGCTTGTCGCCGCTGAAGGCGTCGCCGAGCTCCTGGGGCGGGAACGACAACCGGAGGCCGGGCCACTTCGCCCGCTTGCCTGTCGGGGTCGTCCGGCCGATCTCCTCCGGATCGGTCAGCCTGGCGAGGGCGGCATCGTTGTCGATAAGATCGCTCTCGTCCCGGCCGAGCAGGCCGATGATCGGAGCGACGTAGGAGCGATACTCGCGCCGCCAGTAGCCGAGCAGTTCGGACATGAGCCGCTGCGGCGACCCAGCCGGGGCCTCGCCGAGCTCTTTGGCGAGAGCGTCGGCCTCGTCGTCGTCCGCGGCCTCGGTATCCTGATCGACCCGCCAGCCGACTCCGTCGGGTCGTTTCTCGATCAACCAGTCGCGAAGGGCTCGAGTGGCCCGGACGTCGTCTTCGTTGTACCCGGCGATCGCCGCGAGGCGCTCGTCGTCGGTGTCACGCGCCGGGTCGTTGTCGGCGCCACGCGCCCGGTCGTCGTCTGCGTCACGCGCCCACTCGTCGTAGGCGACGACCGCGCCAGCGCCCTTCTCGATCTCGTGACTGCGTTTGAACCCCGTCAGGGTCTCGACGTTCTTGAGGGAGTAGGACTCGACGCCCGCTTGCACGGCATTGCGGACGACGGGCAGGAGATCGACGAACACGCCCGCCTCGACGAGCGAGGCGACCGCCTGCTCCGCCGTCCGGTGCTCGGCCGCCAACGACTCCAGCGCCGATCGCTCGGTGTGGTTGTAGTGGTACACATGCATCTCGGGGCGCGACGACCTGCGCTCGCGGATGAGATCGACGAGCTTGAGAACCTGCTCGCCCTCCTCGGCCTTGTTGTGCGCCCAGGCCTGGCGGTATCGCCAAGTCCCGTCGTTGTCGCGGGCGAGGCGGCCGAAGAGGAAGAAGAGTCCGCGGTCGGGGCGCCAGAAGGGGTGGCCCTCGAAGTCGAGGAAGATGTCTCCGTCGTCGGGCTCGGGGAGCCGTTCGAAGCCCCTTCCCCACTCCGGATGCTCGCTGGCCGGTGTCAGGTCAAACGGCGGGGGCTTGTCGGGTGTCTCTCGGGCGAGTACCTGGAGTCGCGCCTGGGTGCGCAATCGCTCGCGCCTCTCGTCTCCCAAGTCGTCGACCGGCGACGCCCTGTCGGCGAGGGCGGCCATCGTGACAACACCGGCGGCTTCAAGCGCCCGGCGCTCCGCAGCGCGTATGCCGGCCACATAGACGAGGGAGTCCTCGTCCCGCCAGACCCCCTCACAGATAGGTTGGAACTCGCAGAACGCACAGTGGTCGCACGGCTCAGGCCGCGTCGCGGTCTCCGGCCCCGCCGCCGCCGCGGAGGCGAGCCGTTCTCGGAGCCTGGCCCAATACGGCCGGACGTCCTCGAAGCCGATCGACTCGACGACCCCCGACCCGAGGGAGATCCGGAGCCGCTTCGGCGCCTCGCCGACGGCGGCCGCCAGCGCATCGGCGTAAGCGCAGAGCTGGAGCACATGACCGGGTTTCGCCTCCCGGCGAGCCAGCTTGGCGTCGATCGGCTCCCAGTGTGCCCGACCGGTCTCGGGATCGGTCATGCGCTCGAGGAAGTCCGCAACTCCGCGGATGCCCTCGTGGGCCAGCGGCATCTGCGCCAGCATGTCGACCTCGGCGCCGAGCATGAAGGCGGTTCGATCAACCCAGTCCGCAAACGTCTCGCCGCTCTCCTTGGAGTCGACCCGGCGAACGCCCAACCCCCTGTCGCGGAAGCCCGCCTCGACGGCAGCCTCGTGCTCGTCGCCTTTCCGCTGCAAGAGGCTAGCGAACGAGCCCTCCGCGGCCGGCGGCCGGGTCGCTCGCCTGGCCTCGCGCATCAACATGAAGTAGTGGGGGCACTCGAGCCACGCGTTGATCTTGGTCGGGGTCAGGAGGGCGCCGGACGGCGCCGCGTCGCGTCTCGCTCCCGTCCTGCCCGCGTCGCTCAAGGCGACTCCCGCCGGTCGGCCCCGCCGCCCGGTTCGCCGTCGTGTGTCAAGCCGGCCGCCTCAAGAGCCGCCTGCTCCGCTCGGACGGCCCGCCGGTGCAGCCGGGCCGCCTCGCGGTAGAGCCGCACCGCCTCGGCGAGTCGGGGAGAGGGCAATCCGGGCACCCGGAGCTCGACGACGTCCTTGGCGTAGAGATGCGCTGTGCTCCCTCGCACGAGATCCTGAATCTGCTGGTAGCCGACGGGACTCCGCAGATGGAAGAGCAACTCCTCCGGCTCGACGGGCGCATCAGCGCGCAACCTGATCACGATCACCTCGGCGGACGGCATCGCCCCGCAGCTTGGCGCCTCATAGATCAGATCCACCTTTCGGCCGACATAACGCGGCCGATGAGCCGCGGCGGTCATGGCGATGTCGCCTCGCCGGAGGTGCAGCCTCGGGTTTCTCGCGAACATGTCCTCGGAGATCCTGGATCGTGTCCGATCCGCCCAAGAGACGAAGCTCCCCCTTAGGTTCCCGACCTTGAGCAAGAACGGCCCGTTGTCGACGTAGTCGGCCCGGGGAGGCGTTCGGCCGGCGAACACATCGGCGATGTCGCCGAGCCGGACCGTCTCGCCGTCGCGCCATCGGATCGACGGCGGGATGTGAACCACCCCAGACTCATCCGCGGCCAGCGACCACTCGAGCTCGGAGAGGCCGCGGACACAAGCGCTCGCCTCAGCCAGGTCCGATTCGGCGCCGGAGGCCCGTCCCGTGTCGTCGTAGCCGATCGAACGCGATCGGAAGAACGGGACCGGGCGCCTGCTGCCGTCGCCGCCCGATCGCTTCCGACCGAAGATCACGCACGCTCTCGCCACGCCTCGGAACGGGGCGAACGTCTCCTCCGGGAGCGAGACGACGCCGGTGAGCTGCAACCTTGATAGGAGGCGCCTGCGGTAGGGCGACCAACCGGTGTTGGTCAGCACGCTCTGAGGGAGCACGGCGGCGATCAGGCCGCCCTCAACCAGGGAGTCGACCGACACCTCCAAGCCGAGCAGCTCCGCGGGCGGACTCTTCATGGCTCTCAGGGCCGGGGGGAGCGCCGTCGCATAGTCGCTCGTGTTGATGGAGGACGCCACCGACCCGAAAGGAGGATTGGTGACGACCACATCCGCCAAGGGGAGCTGCCCCGTCGCCCACGACTCGAAGGAGTCGACAAGGCGCAGGTCGAGCTCTCGGCACCCGAGCTGAGCGAGCGCTTGGGCCATCGCCCCCACGCCGCGGTTGATCTCGAGCCCGGCGAGTCTCGAGTCCGGCCGAGCCAGCGAGAAGCGGTCGAGCAGTATCCCGGCGCCGCAGAACGGGTCAAAGACGAGCGGGTCGTCGGGAGCGGGCTCTCGCAGCACATCGGCGATCAAGTCGGCGACCGGCACGGGCGTCAGGTACTGACCAAGGCCTGAGCGGGCCTCGGCGACAAGGAACTCCTGGTAGAGGAGGGCCAACACCTGACTGCGGCCGCCGGTCTCCGCGGTCATGTCGCGGAGCTGATCGAGAGACGTGTCTTCGAGGCGCGCATCGCGGTGGCCCGCGAGGCCGCATGCAACGACCTCGGCGGCCTCCATCGGGGCAAGGCCGCGATCTCGGAGCTCGCCGCGGAGCGCCTTGAGTAGTGTGCGAATCGCGCCGAGGCCTTCCTCAGCGGCGGTCGGGAGCTCAAGCTGCGCCGTCATGGCCTCGACGCTACCGGCAACCTGTGACAAGGAGACGGATGGCGCTCCCGGACGCCCGCCACACGACGATCGCCACGAGCGCGGAGCTGGTCCTCGAGCTCATCGAGGACCTGTTCATACAGCCGCGAGCGGCGCTTCTGAGGTGGGCTCGGGTCACCAACCAGACAGCCCAAGCGAGGATCGCCTACCCGGGTCAGCACTTGGCGTCGCTCATCACCGGTGTTCCCGGCGCCGGGACCGCAGCTCGAGGAGACGACCTGCTAGACGGAACCGAGGTCAAGAGCTGCAGTCGGGTCGACCAGCTTGGAGAGTGTCGCGACTGCGATGAGAGAGTCCTCCCCTATCTCGAGGAGTGCCCACAATGCGGCTCAACGCGTGTCAACCGAAAGGAGAACTCGCACTGGGTTCTGTCAATTAGAACGGAGCAGGAGTTGCAGCAGTGCATCGAGAGCCCGCGAATACTGTTGATTCTCTTCGACCGGCCCCCGGACAGACTCATCGAGATCAGGATTCGAGCGTGGGAGGTATGGCCAACGCAAGAGCGGCATCAGTACTTCAAGTGGTTCGTCGAGGACTACTGGGAAAACAACTTCTCGCTGAAGCGGTCCAGGGGTCTCAACCCTGCGCCGCTCAATCTTCATCCGCTGAGGTTCGACTTCTACATGATGAATCCGATCCGCGTCTTTGAAGCCCGTGTCGACAGCGAGTCCGGCGCCGGCCGAATCCTCCACTGGACGGCCCCGGCGGAAGACCGGGACCAGTGCACGCCGGATCTCATGCCGGCTCGCGTCGTGAAGAAGGCGCTTCGCGTCGGCTTGATCGACCGGCTCACCGCCAGGGAGTTGGCCGACTGTCTTGGTGGAGGCGCCTCCGACGAGGAGGCTTCACGGTTGCGTCAGGCCGAGTCGGCTGAGGAGATCGCCGCACGGCTCACCGGGATGAGCGAGTCGGCCCGTCTGAAGCTGCCTCGGCCGAAGAAAACGCCCAAGATGACGCCGTCCTCCTACTCTCGGCGCAGGCAAGCCGGCGGTTTGTCGCCAAAATGATGAAGCGGCTTGACGCGGACCCCCGGTAGCCAGGGGCGATTCTCAATGCACAAACTCGGTAGAGGCGAATCCGGAGCATTAGGAAACCGGATTGGGGTGGAGCGGTACAGGTGCGACGGACTACGGGCGTCGGAACCTGCGCAGGCTGAGGTCGCCGTCCCGTAGCCTCGCCGTGTGACCGGCAGTCAGCGCATCCCCCGGGCGCTCATCGCGGTGTTGGGGCTCATCACGATCGGGGCGTACGGGGCCTGGCACTACTCGTTCGGGGTCCTGCTCGACCCGATCATCGCCGACACCGGATGGAGCGAGTCGGCCCTGACCACAGCGTTCTCGGCGTCGACGCTCGCGGCCGGCGTAGGCTCGCTCGGAGGGGGCTGGCTTCTCGACCGGTTCGGCAGCCGGATCGTGTTCGGGCTCGCCGCCTGTGTAGTCGCCGTCGCCTTCAGCGTCGCCGCCTCCGCCGTGTCGCCCGCCGTCTTCGGCCCCGCCGCCGCCGTCGGGGGAGGGGCGCTCGGCGGCCTCGGCTTCTATCACGTCACCCAGACCGTCGCCGCGCGGATCAGCCCACACGACGCCACAAGGGCCATAGCCGTCCTGACCATCTGGGGCGCCTTCGCCGCCGCCGTCTACTTGCCCGCCGCCGCCTGGCTCGTTC